>Ga0315550_1000381_pt1 | contig 27252 bp, 24 predicted proteins | sample SalMarSW160190MG_2_FD_203100 | JGI IMG/M metagenome (GOLD analysis project Ga0315550, IMG submission 203100) | Salt marsh sediment microbial communities from the Plum Island Ecosystem LTER, Massachusetts, United States - Salt Marsh Sediment SW1601-90 ... | reverse complement strand
GGACGTGCAGCCTCTCGCTCATCTCGGTCACCGTCGCCTGCCCCATGCCCGCCAACACGTCGAGCAGCCGATACTGCGGCACGCGCAGGCCCGAGTACATCAGCGAGACCGACATGTTCCTCTCCAGCGCCTGCGCCGCCATGAGCAGCTTGACCACATCCAGGTTTTCCATGCCGCGCCCCTTTCTTGTTTGTTAGCGAAACTAATTAAATTCTCTGATTTGTGTTTCGCTCATCCGGCATATTTAATCATTTCAGGTATGACGATCGACTATAGGTGATGCCAATCTTCATATCAATCCGCGTCGACCGCCGAGCCTGTAAACAATCCGGGCGGGAGCGGCGGCGATGTTCATCTGAACAACTTGTGAATTCAGTAAGGAGGATTCATGTCCAACGTAGCTGAAAAATCATCCGGTGGTATTTCCAACGAACTGTTGCAGAAACATGGCGCAGCCCTCGACGCCTGGTTCGACGAGCGTTTCTCGAGGAAGCTCAGGGAGGTCGAGGAGAACAAGACACCGTCGCTCTCCATCATCGCGACCAAGGGCACCATGGACTGGGCCTACCCGCCGTTCATACTCGCCTCGACCGCCTCGGCGCTGGGCTGGGACGTGAACGTGTTCTTCACGTTCTACGGCCTGGAACTGCTCAAGAAGGACCTGAACCTCCAGGTGAGCCCGCTCGGTAATCCGGGCATGCCGATGAAAATGCCGTTCGGGCCGAAATGGTTCCAGGGCATCAACTGGAACATCCCGAACCTGATCATGGCGAGCGTCCCGGGTTTCGAGAAGATCGCCACCGGCCTGATGAAGAAGACCGTCAAGAACAACGGCGTCGCTTCCATTCAGGAATTGCGCGACGTATGCGTCGAGGCCGGCGTGAACCTGGTCGCCTGCCAGATGACGGTCGACCTGTTCGGTTACCAGCGCGACGACTTCATCCCCGAGGTGAAGGACTGGATCGGCGCGGCCAGCTTCCTGCCGATCGCGCAGAAGTCCGACGTGTGCCTGTTTATCTAGCTCACCCGGCCGGGTTATTGAATTTCTGTTTAACACCCGGTATGTAATGCCGGACGGCATGCCGTTTCCCCTGATATCACGGACCGAGAACCATGCGTCAATTGCCCACCGAAGATCCTTTCACCATCGCCTTCCGGGGTCATTTCACCAGCCTGTTGAGATGGGAAGACCTGGATGCATTCTGGGCATTGGTGCGCAGCCGGGCGGCCGCCGGCTGGTATATCTATGCCATCGGCGAAGCGCCCCCGGTCGCGCCGTCCACGCCGGAACAGGTTGGCAATTTCCTCGATGAAGTCGACGCGCTGCTGCGCCGGGAGCATCAGGAGGACTATTGCGGCATCGTCTACACCGACAGCAAGACCGAACCGACGATGATCAAGATCTTCGATCCGAACAACCTGGGCGTGCAGTGCGGGTTCAGCGACAATCCGCCGCTGCCGGGCTGGGTCATGAGCCGGTTGCCACCGCAAGCGCTGGAAAGCCGCGATCACCGCCCGGAGGGACGCAAGCGCTGGTGGCGGAAGCTGTGGACGTGAGTCTTTTTCTCGCCTAAGCATATCGGTATATTCATTTCCGACAACATGCATTACCTCCCGCCGGCGGCGATAGGTGGCCATGTCAGAGGTAGCGAGGATCCGGCGATGATTATTCTGTACACACAGGGCGGCAGTCCCAATGGGCTGAAGGTTTCCATCGCCTTGCAGGAGGCCGGACTGGCCTATCGCGTGCAAGAGGTGGATCTGCGCAGCGGCGAGCAGTTCTCCCCGGAATTTCTCGCAATCAATCCCAATGCCGCCGTTCCCGCGATCGTGGATGACGACAACGGCGCGACCATTTTCGAATCCTCGGCGATCCTGCTCTATCTGGCGGAGAAAAGCGGCAAGCTCATTCCGGCGGATCTTCGCGGCCGGGCCGACGTCTACAAATGGCTGATGTTCGAGGCGGCCGTCATGGGTCCCATGGCCGGCGAGCTGTATCACTATGAATGCGAAGCGGCCGAGGCCAATCCCTATGCCCTCAACCGCTGCCAGGAGAGGCTGATCCGGTGCGCCGCGATTCTGGAGAATCGGCTGAAGGGCCGTGAGTACCTGTGCGGCGATTATTCCATCGCCGATATCGCCGTGCATCCCTGGGTGAGCATGCTCGAGGACTTCACGCCGGCCCGCCTGAGCGACTATCCTGAGCTGTCGCGCTGGTTGGCAAGGATTGGCGAACGCGCGGCTATATCCCGCAGGACAGACCTCGCTTCAACCAAGTAACTATGTGGCATCCCTGAGCAGCGAAGAATACTTCGCAGGCCTGCTACGTCTCCGGCCTCGCCGAGATCAGGATCCGTCTACCCGGAAAAATGTTTTCAAGGTTCCCCCCGGCTGCGGGTGATGCAGCATTACGAGTGGCTTGACCGCCCCAGGTCCGTTCTTCAGGCGAAATACATCGCTATTAGGGGAAGCAACAACCAGGCGATGCCCTTGAACGCAAAGAATGTAAAACCCCGCATACCCAGCGAGCCTACGAACCGCCGTGCGTTCCATGGTGTGCGTCATTGGGCTTGGCTATCGGCGGACTGACTGGGCGAAATTATTGCTCGAGGCATGCTGGTTTCCTCTGGTTATCGGAGACTCCGGGCGCGGGTGTTCCCCGCGTCCGGAATTCACCTCAAGCTGCTTTCACACTCTTGATATCGATGCCCAGTCCCCTGGTGCGCGGCGTCGAACAGATTCCAGAACGCGCGGCAAGGATGCACTGCGAGAGCGAAGAGCATGCGCCAGCTGGCTCAACCCCGCCCTGGCCCGGGACAACCCGATGCCAGGTCGAGGCGAATCCGCATCAGACCTTGAAGGCCGATCCTGCGGAATCACGCGAGGTCAAAGCGATCCAGGTTCATCACCTTGGTCCAGGCGGACACAAAGTCATGGACAAACTTCTTCTGCGAGTCCGCCGTTGCATAGACCTCGGCCAGGGCCCGGAGCTGGGAGTTTGAACCGAAGACCAGATCGACACGGGTTCCGGTCCACTTAACTTTACCCGTCGCCCGATCACTGCCCTCAAACACATCTTCCTCTTTCGAGACCGGCTTCCAGCTTGTGCCCATGTCGAGCAGGTTGACGAAAAAGTCGTTCGTGAGTGCCTCCGGCCGCTGGGTGAAGACCCCGTGCCTGGACTGGCCGACATTCGTGTTCAGCGCGCGCATGCCGCCGATCAGCGCCGTCATCTCGGGCGCAGTGAGCGTCAGCAACTGCGCCTTGTCGAGCAGCAGCTCCTCGGCCGAGACGGAGTACTTGCCCTTCTGGTAGTTGCGGAAGCCATCGGCGATCGGTTCGAGCACGGCGAAGGAGTCCACGTCGGTCTGTTTCTGCGAGGCGTCCATGCGGCCCGGCGTGAACGGTACCGTCACGGCATGCCCCGCTTTCTTTGCCGCCTCTTCGACACCGGCGCAGCCGGCCAGCACGATCAGATCGGCCATCGAGACTTTCTTGCCGCCAGCGTTGAACTCACGCTGGATGCCTTCAATCTTTGCTAGCACTTTGGCCAGTTGCTTCGGCTGGTTGGCTTCCCAGTCCTTCTGCGGCGCGAGACGAATGCGCGCGCCGTTGGCGCCGCCACGCTTGTCGGAGCCGCGGAACGTGGACGCCGCGGCCCAGGCGGTCGAGACCAGCTCCGAAACACTCAGCCCGGACGCCAGTACCTTGGCCTTGAGGGCGACGACGTCCTGGTCGTTGATCAGGGGGTGATCGACGGCGGGGATGGGGTCTTGCCAGATCAGCTCTTCCTTGGGCACTTCGGGGCCGAGATAGCGTGCGCGGGGACCCATGTCGCGGTGGGTCAGCTTGAACCAGGCGCGGGCGAAAGCGTCGGCAAATTCTTCCGGATTCTTGTGGAAGCGCCGTGCGATCTTTTCATAGGCCGGATCCATGCGCATCGCCATGTCCGCCGCGGTCATGATGATCTGGACCCGCTTCGAGGCATCGTCGGCGGCCGGCGCCTGGTTGCTGTCGGTCTCCCGCTTCGGCGTCCACTGCCAGGCGCCTGCCGGGCTTTTCTCCACGACCCACTCGTTGCCGAACAGCATGTCGAGATAGGTCATGTCCCACTTGGTCGGGGTCGGCGTCCACGAGCCTTCCAGACCGCTGCCGATCTGGTCGCCGCCCTTGCCGCTTTTGAAGCTGCTCTTCCAGCCCAGGCCCATCTGCTCGATGGGCGCGGCTTCGGGCTCCGGCCCCACGTGCGTGGCCGGACCGGCACCGTGGCATTTGCCGAAGGTGTGACCGCCGCAGGTGAGCGCCACCGTCTCTTCATCGTTCATCGCCATGCGCGCGAAGGTCTCGCGCACGTCGCGGCCGGACGCAACCGGATCCGGGTTGCCGCCCGGGCCTTCCGGATTGACGTAAATCAGGCCCATCTGCACGGCCGCGAGCGGATTTTCCAGGTCGCGTTCGCCGGAATAGCGCGCCTTGTCGTCCAGCCACTTTTGTTCATTGCCCCAGTAGACGTCGATCTCCGGCGCCCAGATGTCCTCGCGTCCGCCGGCGAAACCGAAGGTCTTGAAGCCCATCGATTCCATGGCGACGTTGCCCGCGAGAATGATGAGGTCGGCCCAGGAAATTTTTCTGCCGTATTTCTGTTTGATCGGCCACAGCAGCCGGCGCGCCTTGTCGAGGTTGACGTTATCGGGCCAGCTGTTGATGGGGGCGAAACGCTGGTTGCCGTGGCCGGCGCCGCCGCGGCCGTCACCGGTACGATAGGTACCGGCGCTGTGCCAGGCCATGCGGATGAACATAGGTCCGTAGTGGCCGTAATCCGCCGGCCACCACTCTTGCGAGTCGGTCATCAGGGCGGTGAGGTCCTGCTTCACGGCCGCGAGGTCGAGGGTCTTGAATTCCTCGGCATAGTTGAAGTCCTCGCCCATCGGACTGGACTCGGGGGTGTGCTGGTGCAGGATTTCGAGGTGCAACTGCTTCGGCCACCACTGGTAGTTCGACATACCGCTCCCGGTTTTGTGTACAAACGGGCACTTTGCTTCGGTTGACATGTGTTCTCTCCTTTCCTTGTTTGCGCCGTGTGCGCTGTGTATATAGATAAACGGAATTTCAACGGCCGCTACGTGGTCACCGCGAGCCTGAAGGGTTATCTGCGACCGGATCCGGGCCACGGGCACCGGCGGTCAGTGAGTTCTGGTTGTCGCTCACCGGCACGCCGGCGGCGGCGGTCATGCGTTGGCGTCCGGTCATGGTCGTTTCTCCTGTCGGTAATGTTTCGGTCAGAAACCGATTTAGAACGGTTCTAATGAATTCTGGGCATGAACCAGGAATCGTTCAAATTGATTGTTTCGATCTGATATATTGATTCCGTAGATATTGCGCAGTGACCCGCCCGGCACAACGCATGCTGTCATACGGAGATGCGGACTGCCTTGCGATTAATCAAATCGAATCCATCGGTGCGCGGTATTGCCGATTCGAACAGGAGATCATGATGACGCTGCAGGAATTGCGCTATCTCGTGGCCGTGGCCGAGGAGGGGCAGGTGGCGCGCGCCGCCGAACGCTGTCACGTCGGCCAGCCGACGTTGAGCACCCAGCTCATGAAGCTCGAGGACACGCTCGGGGTGCGGCTGTTCGAGCGCGGCGCGCGCGGGCTCACGCCGACCGCCGCCGGCGCGCCCATCATCGCCCAGGCGCGCGTCGTGCTCGAGGAAGCCCAGAGGCTGCGTGAACTGGCGCGCAGCGCGCAGGACCCGATGGCCGGGGCGCTGCGCGTGGGCGCGATCCCGACGCTCGGGCCGTATCTGCTGCCGCACCTGTTGCCGGCGATCCGCAAGGCCTACCCGAAGCTGCGGCTGCTCCTGAGCGAAAGCCTCACCGCCCAGTTGCTCGAATCCCTGCACCGGCGCACGCTCGATGCCGCGCTGCTGGCGCTGCCGGTGGCGCACGAGGGGCTGGAGACGATGGCGTTGTTTCGCGAACCGTTCGAGCTGGCGCTGCCGGCGGGGCACCGCCTGGCGAAGAAAAAGCGCGTACAGCCGCGGGACCTCGCCGACGAGAGTCTGTTATTGCTCGAGGAGGGCCATTGCCTGCGGGATCAGGCGCTCGAGGTCTGCGGCACGGCACGGCGCGAGTCGCGCGAGGAAGTGCAGGCGACCAGCCTCGAGACGCTGCGCCAGATGGTCGCGGCCGGCATCGGCTGCACACTGATGCCGCGGCTCTCCACCCTGGGCGGTGCGCGACCCGACAAGCGCCTGATCGAGCTGCGGCCGTTCACCGCGCCCGAACCCGCGCGACTGATCGGGCTCGTGTGGCGCGCGCGCGGCGCGCGCGCCGAGGCGGTACGCCGGCTCGGCGAATTGATTCGGGCACATCTGCCGCGGGGCGTGCACGTCCTGAAATCGTGACGTGAGAATACCGGTTAAGCGGCGTTATGGCGTTTTTCGTATATGAAGTAGACCAGCGGGATCACCAGCAGCGTGAGCGCGGTCGAGGCGAAGGTGCCGTAGATGAGCGAGACGGCGAGCCCGCCGAACACCGGGTCGAAGGCCATGATGAAGGTGCCCAGAATAATCGCGAAAGCGGTCAGCATGATCGGCCGCAGGCGCGTGATGCCGGCCTGCAGCACCGCTTCGTTCAAGGCGTGTCCGGCGCGCCGGTACTCGAGGATGAAGTCGATCAGCAGCAGCGAATTGCGCACCACGATGCCGGCGAGCGCGATCACGCCGATCATGGAGGTGGCGGTGAAGTACTGGCCCATGATCGCGTGGCCCGGGAGCACGCCGATGACCGTCAGCGGAATCGCGCCCATGACGATCAGCGGGATCGCGAACGAGCGGTAGTAGCCCACCAGCACCAGGTAGATCAGGATGATGGCCACGGCGAAAGCCGACCCCAGGTCGCGGAACACGTCGAGCGTCAGACGCATCTCGCCGTCCCAGCGCAGCGAATAACCCCGGGTGTCGGGGTCGCTCATGAAATACTGCTTGAGTTTCACGCCGGAGGGCAGCGCATGGGTGCGCAGGTAATTCCACATCTTGAGCACCGCGTAGACCTGGCTGGTGCGCGCCAGCTCGCCGGTCACGTACACCACCGGGTACTGGTCCTTGTGCAGAATCGGCTTGGGCGTGACATGGCGTTCGATGCGCGCGATGTCGGTCAGCGGCACCTGGCGCCCCTGCGGGCTGGTGAAGAACACCTTGGACAGGTCGGCCGGCCCGGTGCGGTCGGCGGCCGGGACGCGAAAGCGGATCGGCACCGGCTCCTTCTCGAACTCCAGGTGCACCGTGCCCGCGTCCACGCCCGCGAGGAAGGCGCGCAGGGTCTCGGCCACCTGTGACGGCGCGATCCCGGCGAGCATGGCCTTTTCGCGGTTCACCACGATGTGGTACTCGGGGTAGTCGTCGGTGACCGAATCGTCCACGTCCACCACGTCGTCGGTCTTGTCGAACACCTCGGTGCGCAATTCCCTGGCGAGCCTGCGCAGCTCGGCGTAATCCGGGCCGTAGAGCTCGGCGAGAATGGTCGCGCGCACCGGCGGCCCCGGCGGGTCTTCGACGATCTTGATGTTGGCGCCGGTTTCCCTGGCCAGTTGCGCCAGGGGCGGGCGCAGGTCGAGCACGACGTCGATCGAGGATTCCGCGCGCTCGTGCTTGTTGCGCAGGTTCACGCGCAGCTCGGCGATTTGCGGGCCCTGTTTCAGGCTGGCGCCGCGCAACAGTCCGTTGAAGTCGATCACGGCCGGTTCGCCCACCGTGGTTTCGTAGGTTTCCACCTGCGGATGACGCCGCACGATGTCGCCCGCGAGCCGCGCGACGCGGTCGGTTTCCTCCAGGCTCGTGCCCTCGGGCATGTCGAGGGTGACGAGGAAGGTGTTGGTGTTGTTCTTCGGCAGCATCTTGAACAGGACCAGGTTGAACGCCGGCATCGCCAGCACCAGGACCATCACCATGCCGATGCCGAGGAAGAACCAGCGCCGCGCCGGCGCGCTTTCGATGAGGCGGCCCATGAGGCGCGCGTAGTGCCGCTCGAGGAAACCCCGGTGTTCGTCATGATGCGCGACACCCTCCGCCTCGTGGCCGCGGACCCGCAGGAACCGGTACGCCGCCCACGGGGCCACGGTATAGGCGATGACGAGCGAGGTGATCATCGCCACCGGCACGTTGAACGGGATCGGCGCCATGTACGGCCCCATCATGCCCGTGACCCAGAACATCGGCAGGAACGCGAGGATCACGGTGAAGGTCGCGAGGTTCGTGGGCCGGCCGATTTCGTTCACCGCCGCCACCGCCTGTTTCATGCGGTCGGCGCCCTGGCGCGCGTAATGCCGGAAAATGTTTTCGATGACGACGATGGAGTCGTCCACCAGCAGGCCGAGCGACAGGATCAGCGCGAACAGGGTGATGCGGTTGATGCTCTGCCCCGCGATCAGCCCCACGGTCAGCGTGATGAACAGGATCAGCGGGATGGTGATGGTGACGACCGAGGCCGCGCGCCAGCCGAGAAAGATCACCAGCAACGCCACCACCGTGGCGACGGCGATGGCGAGGTGCTCCATGAGCGTGTTGACCGCGTCATTGGCCCTGGCGCCGTCGTTGCGCGTGACGTTGACGTTCACGTTCGCGGGGATCACCGTGGGCCGGATGCGGTCGAGCTCGCGCAGCACCGCGTCGGCGACCGTGACGGCGTTGGTGCCGGCGCGCTTGGCGATGGCCAGCGTCACGGCCGGGACCTCGTAGTCCGCGGGGCGGTCGCCGGTGTATGCCGGACCGTAACCGATGCGCGTGGCGCGCTCGATTTCCTCGGGCCCGTCGGTGACCGTGGCCACCTGTTTCAGGTACACCGGCCGGTGGGCCGAGAGGCCGACCACGAGGTCACCCACGTCCGCGGCGGTCTTGAGCGCCCCGCCGGCCTGCACCGTGGCCACGCGGTTGCCGCCGACGAAGGTCCCGGACGGGATGTCCACGTTGGTGGCCTCCACCACGCGGCGGATGTCGGAGAGCGTGATGTTGTAGGCGTGCAGGCGCCCGAGGTCGAGGCTGACGTTGATCGCGCGCCGGTAACCGCCGTGCACGTAGGATAGCGAGGTCCCCTCCACGCGGCGCAGTTGCTCGAGCACGTTGTTGGCGACGTGCCGCAGCCGGCAGTCCTCCGTCCCCGGGCAGGACAGCGAGACGGTGAGGATCGGCACGTCGTCGACGTCCGCGGGCTTGACCAGCGGTTGCAGCGTGCCCGGCGGCATCTCGTCGAGGTGGCTCATGATGCGGTCGTAGAGCTTGACCAGCGAGTCCTCCTTGTTCTGCCCGACCTTGAACTGCACGCTCACCACGCCCACCGAATTCATGGCCGTGCCGTAGGTGTGGTCGACGCCGGCCATGCCCTGGAGGATGGCCTCCAGGGGTTTGATGATGAGCTGCTGGATCTCCTCGGGCGAGGCGCCGGGTTTGTGCACGATGATGTTCGCCGCCGGCACCACGATTTCGGGGTTCTCCTCGCGCGGCGTGACCAGGAACGCGAACACGCCGGCGACAAACGCGAACAGCATGACGAGCAGCGTGAGCTTGCTGTCGATGAAGTAGCGGGCGATGCGCCCGGCGAGGTTCAGTTCGTCGTTGTTCTTGTCCATAGGGTCATTGGAACGCAGATGCACACAGATTTAGAACTCATAATAAGAAAGAAAAATCGGCCACAGAGTACACGGAGATCACGGAGTAAAAACCATTTCTTTCTTTATCTCCGTGTGCTCTGTGATCTCTGTGGCAAACCTGTTAAATATCATTCTGCGTTCATCTGCGGATGTCCTGTTTCGTGGCTATTGGCGTGCCGTCGTGCACGGCGGACAGATCGCCGAGCACCAGCGTTTCATCGCCGTGCAGTCCGCTGAGAATTTCCACCCGCGCGCCGCTGGTGTCGCCCGCGCGCACCATGCGGAAGCGCGCTTCGCCCGCCGGGTTCAGCACGAACACGCCGGGGATGCCACCGCGTTCCACCAGCGCCGCGCGGGGAATGCTTATTGTCAGCCGGTCCTCCGGCTTGGCGTGCAGCGTCTGCACCGGCCGCTCCAGGCGCGGCAGGGAAACCGGCGGCGTTCCCGGCTTCCCGTGACAGCCGGCCAGCGGCAGCGCCAGCATCACAATCAGGGCTGGAGCGAGACGCGCCGCGTTGATACGCGCCTTTCCTGATGCGCATCCGGAGGGCGCGCCGCGCGCGTCCGGTTTTCCCGGGAACAAAATCGTCACGGGGCGGCCTCCCGCGGAAGCGTCAGCGTGCCTTCGGCCAGATGCACCGCCGCCTGACCCACTTCGATGTTCAGTCGCGAAACGAGCTCTTCGTTGCGCGCATCCGTGTAGGCGCGCTCCGCCTGCAACAGATCGATCAGTATCGTGCGGCCCTGCCCGTAGCGCTGTTTGACGAGTCGCACGTTCTCGCGCGCGCGCCCGACGTTGTCCGCGGCGCTCGCGTGCCGCGCCTGCGCCTCGCGCAGCCGGTCATGGGCCGCGCGCACGTCGTTGCGTATCGATTGCTCCAGTGCCTGCACGCGCCACTGCATCTCGTTGTCCTCGGCCAGGGCGGCGCTGATTTCGTCCCGATGCCGCCCGCCCGCGTACAGGTCGAGGCTGACGACGCCCATGACGCTGGAGGAATGGCTGTCGAAGCCCGGCTTGTCGTCGTACCAGTTGCTGGTGGCGATGAAATCGACATTGGGTTTGTGCGCCGCGCGCGCCGCCCGGATGCGGGCCCTGGCGGCCTGGCCCATGGCGCGCAGCGCGAGCAGGTCCTTGCGGCCCGCGAGCGCGCGCGATTCGCTGTCGGCGGGATTGGCCGCGTCGGAAGCCGCCGCGCCGGAACCGGCGGCCGCCACCGCCACCTCGTCATCGAGCGGCAGGCCCATGACGAGTTTCAGTTGATTGCGTGCCGTGGCCAGGCGGGTCGCGGCCTGTTCGCGCTGCGACTGCACCGCGGCGAGGTTCACCTCGGCCGTGAGCTTGTCGGAAACCACGATCCGGCCTTCGCGCGAGAGCCGCGCGGTGGTACGGGCATGCTCGCCGGCGGCCGCCACCGCGTCGTCCGCGATGGCCAGGCCCTCCCGGGCCGCCTGCACATTGAGATAAGCCTGCAGCGTCCGGAAGGCGGTCACTTCACGCAGCCGTTCGTACTGCAGCCGGCTGTATTTCTCCATCTCATCGGCGCTCGCGACGTCGGCCGACAGCCGGCCGCCGCTGTACACCGGCAGGCGCAGCGCCAGTTGCGTGGCGTGCAGATCGCTGGTGCCCGGATGGTTCAGGCGCGCCGGGTCGAAATCCGGCGTGGTCACGCTGCGGGTGTTGAGTTTGTCGGCGAAGGCGTCGAGCGGGTTGTTGCTCGCGCGCGCGCTGTAGGAGGCACCGAGGCTGGGCAGGCGCGTGCCGGAGGCCGCCCGGGCGCGCGCCGCGGCCGCCTCGCTCCGGGCGTCTGCCGCGAGCAGATCGGGATTGTGCGCCAGGGCATAGCCCACCGCCTGCTCCAGGCTGAAGGCTTCGGCCCGGGCGGCGGGACTGACGCCGAGCGCCAGGCCCATGACGACGCTGAGGAAAATTCGCTGCAACATCCGGCTCTCCAGGTTCGCTTGTCTCTCCCCTGCCTCCTGGTTCAGCACCTGGCCCTGCTTCACCCGTCTTGGATTTTTTGAGTGGCCTGGAATGAGGCGAACAGCGGGATAAATACGGCCGCGGACGCCAAAAAACAATGATATCGGTCAATATACACAGGCAATCGGCGCGCCGGTACCGCTACCTCCAATCAACCGCGATGACGTGGAGATACGGTGCGCGCGCGTGCCGCCCGTTTTTCAACAGGCCACACGCCGTTCGCGGCAAACGAAAATATCAGGCGGTCTTGCAGGTTTTGATGCCGAAGGGCATATACGCCGGGCACCAGCCGATCAGGCCGGTGACCAGTGGCACCAGGCCGATGTAGCCCCAGGGCGTTTGCGGGCCGACGAAGGCGAGACTCAGGATACCCAGCCCTGCGACGATGCGCACGGCGCGATCCACTTTACCGACATTCTTGAACATGACGTTTGTCTCCAGAGGTTTATGAACTGGAGAGGATTGAATCATGGCGGGGATTCGAAGTCTGTGACGAAGTCACAGAGTCGCCGCGAGCGCTTCCAGTCCGGCGCGACCGGCGATTACGATGCGCCCGCGCGCGAGCCGCACCAGGCCCCGGTGCTCGAATTCCTTGAGGAAGCGCGATACCACCTCGCGCGCGGTCCCGAGCTCGGCGGCCAGCTCCTGGTGGGTTGCGACGACTTCACCCGAGGTGCCGGCCGATTCGAGCAGGCGGCGCGCCAGGCGCGCGTCGCCGCGCCCGAAGGTAACTGCCTCGACCAGCAGCATGAGGTCGGTCATGCGCGCGCCGAAGGCGGCGAACACGAAGGCGCGGAACTCGGCGCTGAGCGCGAGCGCTTCGTAAAATGCATCGTCCGGCAGCGCCACGGCGCGCACCTCGGTCTCGGTGACGCCCTCCGCCGGGTAACGTTCCTTGGCGATGAGGCAGGTGGTGGTGAGCAGGCAGGTTTCGCCGCGGCCGACGCGATAGAGCACGATCTCGCGCCCGTTTTCCGCGATCTTTTCCACGCGTACCGATCCATCGAGCACGAACAGAAAACGGTGACAGGCGTCGCCCGAATGGAAGACGGAAACCCCGGGCGGAAGCGTGACTTCCTGCGCCCCGGCCATGAGCGCGCGCCATTTGGCGTCCCGAATATCCTTCAGGGCCGGAAAGGCGTTCCACCAGGGTGACGCGGACGGCATGCCGGAAGTCTAAAGCAGCGGCGCAGAGTCCGCCGCGCGACGCGGGCGGGGAGCGCTCATGCGGGACGCTTGAGGACGACCAGCAGCACCACGGCGACCAGGATGACCGTGGGCAGCTCGTTGAGCCAGCGGTAGAACACGTGCCCGTGACGGTTGCGGTCGTGTTTGAAGTCGAACATCAGCTTGCCGCAGTAGACATGGTAGACGACGAGCAGCGCGACCAGCGCCAGCTTGATGTGCAGCCAGGTGCCGGTGATGCCGTAGCCGAGCCACAGCCATAATCCGAAAACGATGGTGAGAATCCCGCCCGGCGTGGTGATGCCGAAGAACAGCTTGCGCTCCATGATCTTGAAGCGCTCGTTGCCCTCGCGGTCGGTCGCCGGCATCATGCTGTGATACACGAACAGGCGCGGCAGGTAGAACAGCCCGGCGAACCAGGTGATGACGAAAATGATGTGCAGCGCCTTGATCCAGAGCATGAAACGGCTTCAATCGCGCCAGCGGTAGAACACGAAATCCATCTCCGGGCTGGGAACGTGCAGCCGCGTGCACACCGCGCTGATCTGTCCGCGGTGGTGCACGGCGTGTACCATGACCTGGGTCAGTCCGTCGGCGACGGCGACGCTCCGTTTCCGGCCGTCGTGGCCGGGGTATTCGATGATCTCCCCGAACCAGTCGTGATTTTTCTGCGCCAGCCAGTCCTTGAGCTGCGAGAACTCGTTCAGCACCGCGGGCTTCAATTCCTCCCAGTCGGCATAGAGCAGGGTGTCGTAACCGGTGACCTGGTCGGGTTCGCCCGCCAGGCGCGCGCGCCAGTTGCGCGTGACGACCAGGATATGGTCCACGGTTTTGTGTATGTCCTTGAAGAACAGGCCGACGTCGGCCTGGCGTTGTTCCTCGCTCAGGGCGTCGAGGCAGCGGAACAGCTCGACGCTGGCCCAGTGCTGGTAGTCCGCCTGCTCGATGAAGTATTTCTTCATGTGACGATCATTGTGATGGCTGCTTCAGGTATTTCTCAATGATACGCCGCGTCTTGGCGATATCCAATCGGCCGGTGTAGTGGAGCTCGACGTTTCCGTTCGGTGCGATGAGGAAGGCGGCCGGAATGTACGAAACGCCGCCGAAGGCGTTCGTGACCTTGCCGTCGACGTCGAGCGCGACCGGATAGGGCATGGCGTGGTGTTGCACGAACTTCTGCACCAGCGTCGGCGGATCGTAGGGCATGGCGACGGCGATGAGCTCGAAGCCGAGACCGTGCCATTCGCGGTAGAGCTGGACGAGGTCGGGCAGCTCTTCGACGCAGGGCGCGCAGGTGGTGGCCCAGAAGCTGACCAGCACCGGTCGCCCGCGCAGCGCCTGCAAGGTGGTCTTGCTTCCGTCCAGCAGGACGAATTCCGTTTCCCGCGGCACGGACGTGGGCGGAAGAATCAACACCGCGGCCAGCCAGGCGAGTACCGCGGCGGAGATCAGTATGACGAGCGGTCTGATGCGTCTTTTCATAAAGAGGACCCGCGGCCAGCCACAGTAGTTCCTGGCACGCCAAGGAACGTCTGATTAAGTCCGTTCGTGGTGAGCCCTTCGACTTCGCTCAGGACAGGCCTGTCGAACCACGAACGGACGAATAGCCTGCAATTGATGACATCTCCGTTCACCCCCTTCGACCGGCTCAGGACAGGCTTCGACTAGCTCAGGGCGAACGGGAGACTTAATCAGAGCCTCCCTAAGCCCGAGAACGACCGGGGAATCGCCGGAGGCGATGCTACAGCATTTGCGCCAACAGTGTAGCGGTACCCAGGAACGAGAAAAACCCCACCACGTCGGTGACGGTGGTCAGCACGATGGAGGAAGACTGCGCCGGGTCCTGCCCCATGCGCGTGAGGGCGATGGGAATGATGGCGCCGGAGAATCCGGCGATGATCATCGACACCACCATGGAAATCGCGATCACCAGCGACAGGCCGAAGGAACGGCTCCAGAAGAAGACCGCCACGCCGGTGGTGAGGGCGATCGCCAGGCCGTTGAACAGGCCGACGTTGACCTCCTTGAACACCACCCGCAGCCAGTGACGCACGCCGATCTCGCGCAGGGAAAGCCCGCGCATGGTCACCGCCAGGGCCTGCATCCCGGCGTTGCCGGACTGGCCGGCCACGACCGGCATCAGCACCGCCAGCGCCGTGAACCGGGCGATGGTGTTCTCGAACAGCCCGACCACCGAGGCGGCCAGGAACGCGGTCAGCAGGTTGATCTGCAGCCATGGGAGGCGCTTGATCACGGCGAACGGCACCTTGGACAGCGCGCGCTCGTCCTTGCTGGCGCCGACCATCGTTTGAATATCGAGGCTGGTTTCCTCCTGCAACGCGGTCAGCAGTCCGGCCTGGTGGATCACGCCCACCAGCCGCCCGCCGATGTCCACGACCGGCAGCACCGGCAGCTTGTACTGTTCGAGTAGCTCCACCACTTGCTCGCGCGGCGTGAGGCTTTCCACGGCGGCGACCAGGCGGCGCGTGATGTCCGCCAGGGTCTGGCCCGGCTCCGACAGCGCCAGGTCCTGCATCTCCACGCGCCCGTTCAGGCGCCCGTCCTCGTCGGTCACGTAGATCTCGCGCAGCGCCCGCGACTTGCTGCGGCGCAGCCGCGTGAGCGCCTCGCGCGCGCGCATGTCGCCGCGGAAGGCGATGACGCGCGGGTCCATCAATTGTCCGGCGCTGTTCGGCGGAAAGCGCATCAGCTCGCCCAGCTCCCGGGCGATTTCGGGATTGAGCGATCCGAGGTAACGCGCGCGCGTCTCGGGATCGAGGCGGTTGAGCAGCGCCGCGCACGGCGAGGGATCGAGTTCCGCGAGTAGCGCGCTGCGCAACTTGTCGGGCAACGCGGCCAGCAGCCGTTCCTCCGCGTCCTGGGCCAGGTGCTGCCACACCGGCGCGATCACGTGCACCGGTTGTTGCACGACAACTTCGGCGGCCTTGGCGACGGGCAATTCCTCTAGGTGCCGCGCCGCCTCGCGCGGATAGTCGGTGAGGAAGCGCCGGTTCAGGGCGTCGATGGCGGCGGTGGCGTCAGCGGGCATGGCGTTTTTCCTGCGCGGTCCGTGTCGGCAAGAACGTGACCAGCGCCTGCAGCAGGCTGGCGAACATCAGCCAGCCGGAACGGGCCAGCAGGGAAATGCCGTCGGGAGCCGGCGCGACGGCCTCGCCGTGGCGCGGTTGCTCGAGCGCGCGGCACAGCACCTGGAACTCCAGCGCGCCGATGAAGCGGTCCTGACGCTCCACCACCGGCAGCGCATGAAATTCCTGCCAGCCGTCGCTGTCGCGCGCCGCGGACAGCGACGCGCGCGCGCTCAGATGATGGCGCGGCGGGCGCATGACCCGGGCGACGGTGGCACCGCGACCGGCGCGCAGCAGGTCCGTGATGACGGCGATTCCCTGCAGGCGCTGATCGGCGTTGACGACGAACAGATACGTCACGGTCGACTCGGAGGATTGGCGCAGGCGTTCGAGCGCCTCGCTGACGGGTGTGTCCGGGGTGACGGCCAGGCAATGGGGGTTGATCCAGGCGCCGACCGTGTCCTCCGGATAGGTGAGCAGCAGTCGGAAGGCGAGCGCCGAGGCCGTCGGCAGCTGCGTGACCAGTTGCTCGCGCCGCCGCGGATTGACGTAACGCAGCATGGCGGTCCCCGCCTGGGCGTCGAGATCGTGCACCAGGCCGGCGGCGGTTTCGTCGTCGAGTTGTTCCAGGCAATGCGCCGCCGAGGTCGGCAGCATGTGGCGCAGCACCGGTGCGCCGAGCCGCGCCGGCAGCAGCGTCAGGAACGCCGTGGCGTCCGTGACCGGCAAATGCTCCAGCACCCGCGCTGCGTCGGACGGATGGGTTTCGGCGAACGCCAGCGACAGCTCACGCGTCCGGGCCATGCTGGCCTCCGCCCATCAGCAGCACGATGGGTTCCTCGTGATAGATCTTGGCCGGCAAGTTGACGCGCCCGTCGGCGGTCTCGATGACGATCGATGTCGCGGTGAACTCCAGGATATGCCCCTCGTAATTCCCGACGCGCACCATCTGGCCGGCGCGGAACTGCTGGCTGAGATAGTGGGCGCCGATGAGATTGCTGACGTAGGTGCGCGCGCCCAGGCTCAGCGCCAGCGCCAGGCCGCCGAGCAGGGTGCTCGCCAGCACCGTGACCATGATCACGAGGAAGGTGACCTTGATGCCGATCTGGTCGGCGCCGATCACGATCGCGGTGACCAGGATCACGAACTGCGCCACGCGGCCGAGCAGCGCGCGCTGACTGCCGCCCACCGGTGCGGCGGTGACGACCAGGTCGCGCACCAGCGCGCTCACCAGGAAGCCGGCGAGAATGATCAGTCCGCCGGTCAGCAGCGTCGGCAGGTAGGCGACCACGCGGTTGAGCCAGCCCAGGAACGCGTCGAGGCCGAGCACCTGGGTGGCGGCGGTGAGGAAGAACAGGACCACGACCCAGTACACGATGCTGCCCAGCACGTCGGCCGAGGCCGACAGGATCCCGGCCCTCTCCCCGTGACTCCGGGACAGGCGGCGTATGGCGCGGTCGAGGAAATGGATCAGGCGCACCGTCAGTACGCGCAACAGCCGGCCGATGAGCCAGCCGGCGAAGATCAACAGCAGGGCGCCGATCAGGTTAGGCAGGCTTTCGGTCAGCCGCTGGACCAGGCCGGTGTAGGCCTTCTCCAGTGCCGTGCTCCATTCGGAATAGGGACCCATCGTCACTCCTTGAGCACGGCGCGCGATCCCGCGCCGTGGCGCGATCACGGTAAGCGATCACCCGTAACGGCGCAAGCCTCGCTTGTGATCCGGCATGACTAAAAAAGTTCTACGAGGTTATTGAGATATCGGAACCCGGTGTCGGTGGGGCGCAGGGATTCCATGTCCCAGGTGATCAGCCCGCGGCGTTCCGCCTGCTCCAGGGGTCGGGCCACGACGGAAATCGGCAGGCCGGTGCGTTCCGCGAACAGGCGCGAGGGGATGCCGGCGGTGATGCGCAGGGCGTTCATCATGAATTCCGTCACGATGATTTCGCGAGTCAGCTTGTCTTCGCCGCCGATACCCGCGGGCGTGCCCGCGCTGCGCAGATAGTCGTTCGGTTGCTTCAGCTTCCACAGCCGCGTGATGGCGCCGGTGTCGGTGATCTTGGCGTGCGCGCCCGCGCCGATGCCGAGGTAGTCGCCGAATTTCCAGTAGTTCAGGTTATGCCGGCATTCGTAACCGGCTTTGGCATAAGCGGAGATTTCGTATTGCCGGTAACCCGCCGCAGCCAGTTCGGCCTGCAAGCGGTTTTGCATCTCCCAGGTGCTGTCGTCGTCGGGCAGCGCCGGCGGGCGCGCGTGGAACAGGGTGTTCAGTTCGATGGTGAGCTGGTAGACGGAAAGATGCGCCGGCTCCAGCCCGATCGCCGTGCGGATGTCCGCCAGCGCCTGTTCCACGCTTTGTTGCGGCAGCCCGAACATGAGATCGAGATTGAAGTTGTCGAACCCGGCCGCGCGCGCCGCTTCGGCGGCGCGCAGCGCTTCCTCGCGTCCGTGGATGCGGCCCAAGGCTTTTAGTTTTTCCGGCTCGAAACTCTGAACGCCGATAGACAGGCGGTTCACGCCGGCGGCGCGAAAACCCTCGAACCGTTCGAGCTCGACGGTGCCGGGGTTGGCCTCGAGCGTGATCTCGATGTCCTGGTCCAGCGGCAGGCGCGCGCGCAGGCCCGACAGCAGCCGCTCGATCGATTCGGGGGAAAACAAGCTCGGCGTGCCGCCGCCGATGAAAATCGAATGCACCGTGCGTCCCCAGACGCGCGGCAGATCCTGCTCCAGGTCGCGCAGCAGCGCGTCGACGTATTCCTGTTCCGGAACCGCACCGCGCGCCGCGTGCGAATTGAAATCGCAATACGGGCACTTGCGCACGCACCAGGGGATGTGGACGTAGAGTGAAAGTGGTGGAGGAGCGGTGAAGTTCAGCATGGAACGGACGGATAACGGGAAGGAGAACGATTATACCATCTTTGGGACGATGACCTTCGATCGACCCTTTAGTCGAGCGGCCTGCGGCCACGTGTACTTGTGGGTGGCTGACCCACGGCAGGTGACTTTTCTTTGCTTGTCCAAAGAAAAGTCACCAAAAGAAAAGACACCCCGGAGCCGCCGACCCCTTCCTGCGCTTCTCGGGAAAATCGGCGCTCGCCTCAACCCGCCGGGCGCATAAAACGCGCCTCGGGCTCAAACACGAGGCTCGCTTTCCCCGATTTCCCCTGCGATGCTCGGCGGCGGCTACGGGGACCCGAAAACAGCTACCGGTTCTGTACTTCGTGCAATGTAGGTTGGGGTGAATGAAATGAACCCCAACGAAATTTTAAATCAATAGATCGCTGGCAAACACATGAAGCCAACGCGAGAGGGATTATGTTGGGGTTCGCAACGCTCACCCCAACCTACGTGCTATCTTCATGCGCCCGAGCGCCTGCCAGCCGTTTTAAATTTTGTTGGGGTTCATTTTTTTGCCCAGAGTACCGGTGTGGTAGCTGCTTTCAAATCCCCGTAGCGCGCGCCGAGTACCGCAGACCCGCCGGGAGCTTTCAAGCGAGACCGTGTTCGAGCCCGAGGCGCGTTTTATGCGCCCGGCGAGTTGGTCGAGCGCCCGGTGGGGCGAGGGTGAGGCGGGGTTTTCGCGAACACACCTAACGTGTGTTCGCGCCGCCGAACGGGTGCGCCGAAGTTTGGCGCACCCCGGGTACGAAGGGGTATTCGCGCGCTCCGGGAAGCGTTTCTTTGGGTCCTTTCTTGTCGCGACAAGAAAGGACCTCGCCCTCGGGTGCGAGAACCCGATTCAAATACGCGGGCGAAGCCCGCTTAACCGAAATGTCGGTCGGCGGGTTACGGCAAAAACCGCCTAACCCGCCCTACATGTACTATCTGGATTCCGGCTTACGCCGGAATGACGTCAGAGGTGCGTATGCCCCAGCGCAGCGACCATCAATCGCAACGCCTGCCCTCGATGGCTCAATTTATTTTTCACCTCGGGCGGCAGCTCGGCCGAGGAACAGTCGTGCGTCGGCACGAAGAAGATCGGATCGTAGCCGAAGCCGTTGGTCCCGCGCGGCTCGAACATAATATGTCCCTCCCACGTGCCCTGGCAGATGATCGGCGTAGGATCGAACTCGTGCCGCAGGTACACCATCAGGCACTGGAAGCGCGCTGTGCGTTCGGCCTCCGGGATGCCTTCCAGTTCGTCCAGGAGTTTTTTCAGGTTCAGTTCGTCGCCGGCGCCCTTGCCGGCGTAGCGCGCGGAGTAGATGCCGGGCGCACCGTTCAGGTAATCCACCTCGAGGCCGGAATCGTCGGCGATCGCGGGCAGGCCGGTGCGGCGCGTGGCGTTGCGCGCCTTGATGAGGGCGTTTTCCACGAAAGTCAGCCCGGTCTCCTCGGCGTCCGGCACCTTGAAATCGGATTGCGGCACGACGGCGAGATGCAGGCCTTCGAGCATCTGGTTGATCTCGCGTACCTTGCCGGGGTTGCTGCTTGCCAAGACGATGTTTTTCATATTTTCAAAAAGATTATTCACCGCAAAGACGCCAAGAGCGCAAAGAAGCGTGAACGATGAAAATGATCTTTTCTGTTAGCTTTGCGACCTTTGCGCCTTTGCGGTGAGATTCAACGCTTTTGTTCAGGCCATCCCCAGCGCCTGTTTCTGGCGCGCGATCAGCTCGCGGATGCCCGCCTGGGCGAGCTGCGTCATCGCGAGCATTTCCTCGAGACTGAAGGCCTTGGTCTCGGCGGTGCCCTGGATTTCGATGAATCCGCCGGCGTCGTCCATGACGAAGTTCATGTCGGTGCCGGCGTTGGAGTCCTCGGCGTAGTCGAGATCGAGCACCGACTCGCCGCCGAAAATGCCGGTGGACACCGAGGCGACGAGATGGCGCAAGGGCTCGTTCGCGATCAGGCCGCGCTTGCGCACGTGGTGGATCGCGTCCACCAGCGCCACGCAGCCGCCGGTGATCGAGGCGGTGCGCGTGCCGCCGTCGGCCTGGATCACGTCGCAGTCCACCGTGAAGGTGCGCTCGCCCAGCCGCTTCATGTCCACCGCCGAGCGCAGCGCGCGCCCGATCAGGCGCTGGATCTCCATGGTGCGCCCGCCCTGCTTGCCGGCCGCGGCTTCGCGCATCATGCGGTTGCCCGTGGAGCGCGGCAGCATGCCGTATTCCGCCGTGACCCAGCCCTGGCCCTTGCCCTTGAGGAAGTTCGGCACCTTCTCGTCGACACTGACGTTGCAGATCACGCGCGTCTCGCCGAACTCCACCAGCACCGAGCCCTCGGCGTGCCGGGTGTAATTCCGCGTGATCCGTATGTCGCGCAACTGGTCGGGTTTACGTCCGCTGGGTCGCATCAATAAGGTTTCCAGGGTGAATGAAGGAGGAACGCATTCTACCGGAATGACCGGAGAACGGCAGGTTGGCGGAGCGGTCGGGGGTGACGGTGACCCGCCATGACAGGGTTTCGGCGGGCCAGGCGCCGGAAGCAGCTGCCGACCCGCCCCGCGGCGGGTTTGTCAGGTTGCTGGACTCATACCTTGGGCTCGAACTTCTTTAGAAAATCCTCGATCTCCTGAATCCGGCTTTCCAGGGGTCTGCCGCTGTCATCGGGCGTTTCGCTCACCGGGGCCGGCGGTTTCTTCGGGGGGAGTTTGGCGACCTGCGGCAGATGATGCCTGGCTTCCTCGCGCAGCATGGCTTCGTTGATCTGCAACGGCATGCTGCCTTGCAGCGGAGGCGATTTCGTCAACGCATCCTCCCAGCGCAACGACACGGCGCTGACGTTGTCGCTGTTGAGACGCCGTTTTCTCACCGCCGCAAACAGCATCTCCTCCACGCCCGCGTCCAGGGTGGGCGCGCGCAGATGCGGCAGCATTTCCTCGGGGGTGAACGCCTCCCACAGGCCGTCGCTGCACAGCAGCAGCGTGTCGCCGGGTTGCAGCGGCGTTTCCACGCCGACGCTGATCGTGGGCGTGACCGGGCCGCCGACACAGTTCAGCAGGTGGCTTTTATGGGGATGCTCGAGCATTTCCTGCTCGCTCAGCAGTCCGCCCTGGTGCAGTTCCTCGACGGTCGTGTGGTCCTGCGTGCGCAGCAGCATCTTGCCGCCGCGGAAGTGGTACAGGCGGCTGTCGCCCACGTGCGCCCAGTAGGCGTAACCGTTCTGCACCACGCAGGCGACGCAGGTGGTGCGCGGCTCGATCGGCGGATCGCTCGCCTGGCCGCGCGCGATGATGGCGTGATGCGCCTGGAGGATGCCGAGCGCGAGGAACACCGAGGGACGCTGGATCACGGGATGGCGCAGGGTTTGAAACACGTGCAGCAGGTTTTGCACCAGGATTTCCGCCGCGACGTCGCCGCCACGATGGCCGCCGAGACCGTCGGCCACGGCCATGAGGATGGCGTTGTCGCGCTCGGCGTAGCCCACGCGGTCTTCGTTGTGCGCGCGCGCCCCGCGCAGGCTGTATTGAGCGATCTGGTATTTCATCTCATTTGCGGTTCCACGGCAGCCTGAGGCCCCAGCGCGCCATCAGGGAATCCATCTCCGTCGCGGGCGCCGCGGCCGGCGCCTTGTTCAGAAAGTCGAGCAGGTCGTCCACCTTTTGCGGACGCGACATCTGGTCCATCTGCAGACACCAGTCCACGGCCTCCAGCAGTTGCGGCGAGTAGTGGCGTGCGAACTGGCGCACCGCCGGCTTGTAGCTGTCCTTTTCGGCGCGCTTGTTGGCGGGCGGCGGCGCCTTGCCGCACATGCACGCCCACATGGTGGCGCCGATGGCGTAGAGGTCGGTCCATGGCCCGATGTGACCGCGGGTGTGCTGCTCGATGGGCGCAAAGCCGCGGGTCAGGGTGTGCGGGCCGCTGTGGCGCTCGCCGACGAAGGCCGATTGCGCCGCGCCGAAGTCGAGCAGCAGCGGCGAGCCGCCCGGGCGCAGGTAAACGTTGGCCGGCTTGATGTCGAGATGCAGCAGGCGATGCTTGTGCAACTCGCGCAAGCCTTGCAGCAGTTGCGGGAAGACCGTGCGGATGAATTTCTCGCTCATGCGCCCGTGATGACGCTTGATGTACCAGCGCAGGTCCTTGCCCTCCTCGTAGTTCATCACCATGTAGACGGTGTTGTTCTCGCGGAAGAAATCGATGACGCGTACGATGTTCGGATGATGCACCTTGGCCAGGGCGTTGGCCTCGTCGAGGAAGCGTTTCATCCCGGTATTGAAAGTGGTCGCGGTTTCCGCCGAAAGGCTCTCGACGCTCTCGTCGGCGCGCCGCGTGGCCTGCTTGCCGGGGAGGTATTCCTTGATGACCACGGGGTTTGCGTTGCGGGTGTCATGGGCGAGATAGACGATACTGAACCCCCCGCCGCCCAGCGTTCGGGCGATGCGGTACTGATGCAGCAGGTAACCCTGGGGCAAGGCGTTGGTGATTTTCATGACATCCGGTTTGGCCTGGGCCCGAACGCTTCGGCCCGCGTTCGGTGCTCCCCTCCTTAAGATTATATATAGCTGGAATCACGCGTTGCGGGTGATTTCGGCTTTCGCGCCCATGGGGCCGGGTTTGCTCCGGACAAAGCTGTCAGTTTACTATCCGCGCTGCCCATGAGCCGCGCCAAACCCGCCCCCACGACCTGCAGCATGACCGCCTTCGCGCGCCAGGAGACCGGCACGCCCTGGGGCGCGCTCACCTGGGAGCTGCGCTCGGTCAATCACCGTTATCTCGAAATCTCCCTGCGTCTGCCGGAGGAACTGCGCGCGCTCGAGCCGCACGTGCGCGAGCTGATCGGCAAGCGCCTGGCGCGCGGCAAGGTCGACGGCACCCTGCGCTTCCAGCCTGGCGAGTCCGCCACGGCCGAGCTTACCCCCGATACCGGGCTTATCTCCAAGCTCGTTTCGACGGGCAAGATGGTGGCGGACATGGCCATGGCCGCGGATACGACGGTGTCGCCGCTGCGCGCCATCGACATCCTGCGCTGGCCGGGCGTACTCAAGGCGCCGGCGCTCGACGTCGAAAGCCTCAACGCGGCGGCGCTCGAGGCGCTGTCCGCCGCAGCCGCGGAACTGGTCAGGACGCGCGAGCGTGAAGGCGCACGCCTGCAGGAATTCATGCTGCAACGGCTGCAGGCCATGGAACAGCTGGTAGTGAAGGCCAAAGAACTGCTCCCGGATGCCACGCGCCTGTTCCGCGAGCGCCTGGAAACGCGCCTGAAGGAAATCCGCGAGCAGCTCGACCCGGCGCGCCTGGAACAGGAGATGGTCCTGTTCGCGCACAAGGCCGACGTCACCGAAGAGATCGACCGGCTCACGGCGCATTTTTCCGAGATCCGCCGCGTGTTCGACCAGTCCGGTCCCATCGGCCGGCGCCTGGACTTCCTGATGCAGGAACTCAACCGCGAGGCCAACACCCTGTCGTCCAAATCCACCGACACGCGCCTGACGAACGTCGCCGTGGAGCTCAAGGTTCTGATCGAGCAGATGCGCGAACAAGTCCAGAATATCGAATAATATTTTTCAATCACGGATGAACACGGATTTGTAATATGAAAAAACCGTTATTGTTTTTATCCGTGTTTATCTGTGTTCATCCGTGGTTCCAAATTAATACATGAATAAAGGCAAGCTTTTTGTTTTTTCCGCCGCCTCCGGCACCGGCAAGACCACCCTGGCGAAGGCCCTGGTCGAGCGGATGCCGGACGTGGCGTTCTCGGTGTCGCACACCACGCGCGCGCCGCGCCCGGGCGAGGAGCACGGCGTGCATTATTATTTCGTGACCCCGCAGCAGTTCGACGAGATGGTCGCGGCCGACCGGTTCCTGGAGCACGCGAAGGTCTTCGATCATTCCTACGGCACCTCACGCGCCGCCGCCGAGAACCTGCTGCGCCAGGGCAAGAACATCATCCTCGACATCGACTGGCAGGGCGCGCGCGCCATCAAGGAGAAGATGCCGGAGTCGGTCAGCGTCTTCATCCTGCCGCCCTCGCGCGCGGCGCTGGAGGAACGCCTGACCGCCCGCGGCCAGGACAGCCCGGAGGTGGTCGCGCGGCGCATGCGCGATGCGGTGTCGGAAATGAGCCATTACAAGGAATTCGATTACGTGGTGGTGAACGACGATTTCAACGCCGCCCTGAATGATTTGCAGGCCATTATCAGCGGGGAAGGGTCTCCCCGGCCGGTCCGGGTGGATATCCAGGCCCTGCTGGCCGGGCCCTAGCGGCTGCGGGCGCCCCGCCCCGGGGCGCTAGTGGAAAAAGTGTCCCTATATCAGTAAGATGAATCAAGGTGCTTATCTCTGACCCGCCCCGTCTCCAGCCCGGGGTGCGTGCGATGTGTATAGATGTGTATATAAGTGTTAAATCCTGCGGCCTGGCCGCGTTTCCTGTTTAATAATGAATGAGGTATAGGTATGGCCCGTATTACGGTAGAAGATTGTCTGGATAATGTAGATAACCGTTTCCAGCTGGTGCTGGTGGCCACGCGCCGCGCCCGCCAGCTGATCCAGGGCGCGGAAGCCTGCGTCGAACGGGAGAACGACAAACCGACGGTCATCGCCCTGCGCGAGATCTCCGAAGGTTATGTGACCAACGCCATTCTGGAGGAGGAAGCGGCGCCAGCCGGACTTGAGGCCGATGAAAACACAGCAGCCGACCAAACCCAGACAGGCGGGGGCGACATCAGCCCGGACGCCGGCAAAGAGGGCGGAACCGAAACCTGAGAAGCGCGCCAGGGACGGCGCGCTCACGGAGCCGAGGACGCAACCGGCGCTGTCCGCCGCCGCGGCGCCCGGGCAGCGGTTTCAGATCGCCGACCTGTGCGCGGTCCTGGAATCCTATCTTGAGCCCAAGGACGTCGCCGACGTCTACCGCGCCTACCTGTTCGGCGCCGAGGCCCACGAAGGGCAGATGCGCGCCACCGGCGAGCCCTATATTTTCCATCCCATCGAGGTCGCGCATATCCTCGCCTCCATGCGCATGGACGGCAAGAGCATCACCGCCGCGATTCTGCACGACGTCATCGAAGACACGCCCACCGCGAAAGAGCGCATCGCCGAGGAGTTCGGCACCGATATCGCCGCCATGGTGGACGGCGTCTCCAAGATCACCCGCATCGAGTTCCAGTCGCAGGAGGAGGCGCAGGCGGAGAATTTCCGCAAGATGCTGCTCGCCATGGCGAGCGACATCCGCGTCATCCTCATCAAGCTGGCCGATCGCCTGCACAACATGCGCACCATCGGGGCGCTCGATCCCGAGCGGCGGCGCGCGATCGCGCGTGAGACGCTGGAGATCTACGCGCCGATCGCCAATCGCCTGGGCGTGCGCCAGTGGGCGATGGAGCTGGGCGACCTGGCGTTTGCCGCGCTTTACCCGATGCGCTACCGCATCATCGCCGAGGCGGTGCGCAGGCGCCACGGGAACCGCAAGGCGATCGTGGAAAAAATCCGCACGGCCATTATCGCGCAACTGCAACGCGAGGACCTGCAGGCCGAGGTTGTCGGGCGCGAGAAAACGCTCTACAGCATTTACGCCAAGATGGAGCAGAAGCACCTGTCGTTCGAGCAGGTATACGACCTTTACGCGTTTCGCGTCATCGTCGACAAGGCGGACACCTGCTACCGCGCGCTCGGCGTGATCCACAACCTCTACAAGCCGATCCCCGGCCGGTTCAAGGACTACATCGCGATCCCCAAGGCCAACGGCTACCAGTCGCTGCACACCGTGGTGTTCGGGCCGTTCGGCGTCTCGATCGAAGTGCAGATCCGCACGCACGAGATGAACCGCGTGGCCGAGGCCGGGGTGGCGTCGCACTGGCTGTACAAGAGCGGCGACACCGGCGCCGACCCGATGCAGCAGCGCGCGTTGCAGTGGCTCAAGGACCTGCTCGACACCCAGCAGAAGGCCGGCAACCCGCGCGAATTCCTCGAGCACCTCAAGGTCGACCTGTTCCCGGACGAGGTGTACGTGTTCACGCCCAACGGCGAGATCAAGAAGCTGCCGCGCGAGGCCACGGTCATCGATTTCGCCTATGACGTGCACACCGACATTGGCAACCGCTGTGTCGGCGCCAAGGTCAATCATCAGCTCGTGCCGTTGCGCACCACGCTGCGCAACGGCGATCACGTCGAGATCATCACCGCTGACTGGAGCCGCCCCAATCCCGCCTGGCTCAGCTACGTCGTCACCAGCAAGGCACGCGCCCACATCCGCAGTTTTCTCAAGAACCAGAAATTCGACGAGTCGTCCAAGCTGGGCGGACGCCTGCTGAAAACGGCGTTCGAGGACATCGGCACCGAGCTCTCGCAGGTGAGCGAGGAAAGCCGCCAGGCGCTGCTGAAAACCCTGAAGCTCAGGAATTGGGACGACCTGCTGGCGGAAATCGGGCTCGGCAACCGCCTGGCGGGGGTCGTGGCGCGGCAACTGGTGCCG
>Ga0315550_1000380_pt1 | contig 27258 bp, 16 predicted proteins | sample SalMarSW160190MG_2_FD_203100 | JGI IMG/M metagenome (GOLD analysis project Ga0315550, IMG submission 203100) | Salt marsh sediment microbial communities from the Plum Island Ecosystem LTER, Massachusetts, United States - Salt Marsh Sediment SW1601-90 ... | reverse complement strand
GCTGGGAGTATTTTCAGTGGCAATTGTAACCGTACTGTATCCTCTGATATCCAGACAGGCAGCTGATGATGATATCAGGGGCATAAAGGAAAGTTTTTCTCTGGGAGTAAGGGAAATCGGATACATAATGCTGCCGGCAGCCGCAGGAATGGCAATTTTAAGCTACCCCATAATAAAGGTATTGTTCGAACATTATAATTTCAGTCCCGATGACACAAGAAAAGTGGCATATGTCCTGATCTTTCACAGCCTTGGCCTTATTTTTTTTGGATTGCTCATGATACTGAATCGCGTGTTTTATGCATTTAAAAATGTAAAAACCCCTCTTAAGGTTGCAAGCATTTCCATTATAATCAACCTGATTCTGGACTGGATTTTAATAAAATATATGGATATTGGCGGACTGGCTCTTTCAACAACGCTGGTTGCCCTCTGCAATGTAGTAATTCTGTTTATAATATTAAAGAAGAAAATAGGAAGTTTTGGGGGCAGGAGGATACTTATATCATACGCGAAAATATTTTCGGCAACAGCTGTTATGGGTACGGCACTGTATTTTTTATGGAACTGGTTGGAAAATTTTGCATACAGGGGCCTGTGGCCGCTGATACTGTTTTTACTTCTGGCTATTGCGGCCGGCATAGGTATTTATGTATGCTGTACTGTTTTATTTAAAATGGAAGAGATAAAATTTGTGGTAGAATTATTCAGAAAATTCAAAAAGAGCAAATAAGAGCATAAAAGTGGTTGTACCGGGGGAAACCGTATTTAGGGGTTTTTACATTAAATGATGAAATATAATTTTAAAATAGATTATTTATTGCTTTATGATAGATAATAAACTGATAAGAAATTTCTCGATAATTGCCCATATAGACCATGGCAAGTCTACTCTTGCTGACAGAATTTTAGAGATAACGGAAACTGTAAGCAAGAGGGAGATGCTGGACCAATTTCTAGATGATATGGAACTTGAAAGGGAGCGGGGAATCACCATAAAGGCTCATTCGGTAAGGGTCCTCTACAAAAGCAAATCAGACGGCAGACAGTATATATTTAATTTAATTGATACACCGGGCCATGTCGATTTCAGTTATGAGGTCTCCAGAAGCCTGGCTGCCTGTGAAGGGGCAATACTGGTTGTTGATGCCACCCAGGGAATACAGGCACAGACACTGGCTAACGTTTATATGGCAGTTGATAATAATCTGGAAATTATTCCGGTTATTAATAAGATTGACCTGAAGAGCGCAAGTATAGATGAAGTCACCATGGAGCTTGGCAGCGTACTTGGTATAAGCAAAGAAAAAATTTTAAAGGTCAGTGCAAAGACGGGATATGGAATTGATAAAATTTTAGAAAGACTGGTAAGTGATATACCTCACCCGGGCGGAAGTGCCGTCGGCCCTCTTCAGGCATTAATCTTTGATTCACAATACAATTCTTACAGAGGGGTGATAGTTCTTATAAGGGTAATGAACGGCTGTATAGAAAAAGGCCAGAAAATTAAGTTTATGGGAGAAAGCTTTATAAGTGAGGTCGAAGAAGTAGGAATATTCGGTCCAAATATGATAAAAAAAGAAACGCTGACCGCAGGTGAGGTGGGATATATTATTACAGGAATTAAAGAAGTGGGAAACATTATGGTGGGTGATACCGTAACCTCCTTAAAAAGCCCTGCGGCAAAAAGCCTGTCCGGCTACAGAAAGCCAAAACCAATGGTTTATTCCGGTCTGTTCCCCATAGAAGGGGGAGACTATGAAAATTTAAAAGATGCTCTGGAGAAACTTTCATTGAACGATTCATCCCTGGATTTTACCCCTGAATTTTCAGGTGCACTGGGTTTTGGCTTTAGATGCGGTTTCCTGGGACTGCTGCATATGGAAATCATAAGGGAAAGAATTGAAAGGGAATACGGACTTAAGCTGCTGACATCGGCACCCACTGTGGTTTATAAAATAACCAAAGGCGATAATATAACAATTGAGGTTAAGAGGCCTTCCGATTTTCCTATCCAGGAGAAAATTTTAAAAATAGAAGAACCATATGTTGAAGCGACTATCATTACACCTAAAAATTATATAGGAGAAGTAATGAAGCTGGTAAATCAGAAGAGGGGTGATTTTAAAGACATGCAGTATATTTCAATGGAAAGGGTGGAAATCAAATATGCTATACCCCTTTCGGAAATAATTGTGGATTTTTTTAATATGCTAAAATCAATAACTTCAGGGTTTGCTTCACTGGATTATGAGTTCCTGGAATACAGACCTTCTGATCTGGTAAAACTTGATATACTGGTAGCCGGAGAGAAAGTTGATGAACTTTCTATTATAGCCCATAAAGAAAAAGCTTATACTCTAGGCAGGGAAATAACCCAGAAACTAAGGAAGCTTATACCAAGGCAGACCTTTGAAGTATCCATACAGGCAGCAATTGGAAAAAGGGTGATTGCAAGAGAAAGAATAGCTCCCTATAGGAAAGATGTTACCTCGGGGCTTTACGGCGGAGATATAACCAGGAAAAGGAAGGTTCTTGAGAAGCAGAAAGCAGGCAAGAAGAGAATGAAAAAGATTGGCAGAGTTGAAATACCTGGTGAAGCTTTTATGAGTTTTTATAGATTAGATGCCGGTTAGCAAAATCAAAGAATATTTCGGGTCCGCAGAGCTTGTCCTCTATTGCGGATTTTAAGTTTTAGCTGTTCCATAAAAGACACTAATTTAGTAAAATAACAGCTGCTTGTATAAAAATTATTAATACCAAAGTTAATAAGGAGATCGTAAATGAAAAAGCTAATAGCACTTGCAGCAGTGATAAGTTTGGCAATTTTTGCATTATTCTCTGCCAGCGGGTGTTTTAATCCGGGAGAGAAAATTGCAGAGAAGATTACAGAGGAAGCAATGGAAAAGGCCATTGAGGAAGGAATTGAAAGCGAAGGGGGTACAGAGGCCGAAGTTGATATATCCGGAGACGAAATGAACATTACAACAGATGAAGGTGAGATGTCATTTGGCGAGGGAGCCGATCTGCCGGAAGGATTCCCTGGAGTGGTTCCTGTATATCCTGATATGCAAATTATAGCTTCCTGGACAGAGACTGATGAGGAAGGGGAATATTTCTCGGTTAGTGGGACAAGCGCCAATCCAGGAAAGGAAATAAATGACTGGTATAAGGGCCAGTTTGGCAGCTGGGAAATCGAAAATGAATTCTCCAGTACAAGCGACGATGAAAAAACTTATTCTATTACAGCTGATAATGGCACCTATGTTGTATCTGTTCTTATTATAGAATCCGAAGGGGAGACCACATTAGTGCTTAATGTAGCAACTGACCGGTAAAGTTTTGATCCGTGTAACCGTAACTATTTATCCATAAAATAAAAAGTATATAATTTTAAAAGAAAAAAAAGAAATGGAAAGGCGGTAAACAGAAGCTGCCTTTCCATTTTGATTTTTAAAAGCGTATATAATATAATTTCTAGAATTGGTGTCCTTGTCTTTTAATATTAAAGTCCTTATCCTGGAAGCCATAAATTAAAGGGCTGTAATTTTAATAATGAATACCCAAAAAAAATATTTTATAAAATTCATTCCCAGTGATAAATCAATAAAAATTTCGCCAAATTATAATTTAAAGCAGGCAATAGTCGATAGCGGGATCCATATTGATTCTTCCTGCGGCGGTGTAGGTACCTGTGGGAAGTGTAAGGTGCGCATAATAGAAGGTAAAGTAGATACTAAAAAATCCAGGTTTATATCCGCGGGACAAAAAGAGAAAGGTTATGTACTCTCCTGCCTGTCAAAAGTAAAGAGTGATTTGATTGTTGAAATACCGAAACAGAAAAAATCCAGGGCAAAAATAGAAAAAGGCAGATTCGCGGAAACAGGTTCCAAGATTTACGCTGGCATAAGCAGGGATGAATTTTCATCTGTTGAGATTAAACCCTGGATAAAAAAAGAAGCCATGTCTGTGAAAAAGCCAACTCTTAGCCATGGCACCAGTGATCTTTTCAGACTGAAGAAGGCCATAGGGGAAAATCTGGGAATAGAAAATTGTATTGTACCCATTCACATAATAAGAAAATTACCCCTGATTCTGAGAGAGAAAGATTGGGAGATTACGGTTACCGTGGATAGGGGAAACAGTACCCTTATCGATATCCATTCGGGCCGTTTAAGCAAGAAAATCTATGGACTGGCACTGGATATCGGGACAACGTCACTGGTACTGTATCTGGTGGATCTGGAAAATGGTAAAATATTGGGTTCCGAGTCAGAGTATAATCCCCAGATAAAATTTGGCGAGGATATAATAAACAGGATAGTTTATGCGAATAAGAAAGGCGGATTGGAGAAGTTAAGGGAAGTAATAATAGATTCAATTAATAATTTGATATGGAAGCTATTACTTAGTACGCATATAAATGCGGATAGTATTGTCTCTATGATGGTCTCCGGAAACTCAACCATGATGCATCTTTTTTACGGTGTCCCTCCCACGTATATAAGGGAAGAGCCGTATGTTACAGTGGCCAATAAATTCTCGAGTTCTACCGCCAAAGAGATCGGCATAAAACATATTAAGAATACCTTTGTATACAGCACACAGGGAGTTGCAAGTTATCTAGGAGGGGACATAACATCAGGAATTCTTTCAACCGGGATGTACAGGGACAGCAAGCTTGCACTTTTTCTCGATCTGGGAACCAACGGGGAACTGGTAGTCGGAAACTCCGAATGGATGATGGGCTGTTCATGTTCGGCCGGGCCTGCTTTTGAAGGCGGAGGAGTAAAATGCGGAATAAGGGCAGTAGATGGCGCCATTGAAAAGGTATCGATCGATCAGAAGACGTATAAATGCAGGGTGGAAGTTATCGGCGGAGGTAAGCCCAAAGGTATCTGTGGCTCAGGACTGATTGATATGATTGGTGAGATGTATCTAAGGGGAGTTATTGACAGGAAAGGCAAATTTAATGAGGATATTGGCAATAGGTATCTTAAATGTGTTGATAAAGATTGCCGATATGTATTGATAAGCGGCAAGGATAGCGCAACCGGAAAAGATATATATATCAGTGAAGTTGATATAGATAATCTAATCAGGGCAAAAGCTGCTATATATGCCGGGATTAAAACGCTGCTTGAGGAAGTTGACCTTAATGTATACGATCTGGATAAAATATACATAGCAGGAGGATTGGGAAAGCATTTAAATATCAGGAATGCTGTAATTATAGGGATGATTCCCGATGTAGATGTTTCCAAATATTTTTTTATGGGCAATACATCGGTAACGGGAGCCTATCTTAGCCTGCTTTCGGAAGATAAATACCGGCAGAGCTCTGAAATTGCAGAGCATATTACTTATATTGAATTAAGCGTGAATATGAAATTTATGGATAGGTACGTAGCAGGTTTGTTTTTGCCATATACGGATATGAAGGATTTTCCCACTGTAGAGGAAAGTATTTACTCCATCGAAAATAAGAAGAAAAAATAAACTAAACAGGGAGGAAGTTTTATATCAATGAGTTTTAAAATTGCCCTGGCAGGAAAAGGCGGAGTGGGCAAAACTACTGTTGGCAGTCTTATTATCAGGAGCCTGATTGAGAAAAAAAAAGGCTCGATCCTGGCACTGGATGCCGATCCTAACTCTACTCTTAATGAGGCACTGGGAGTTAATGTTTCTAATACTGTAGGAGGGGTAAGGGAAGACTTTAAAAAAAATGCGGCGCGCATGGCAGCAGGTATCTACAAGGATCAGCTGGTTGAAATGAACGTGCATCAGGCGCTGGTGGAGGGAAAGGGATTTGATCTTCTGGTGATGGGTAGAGGCGAAGGGCCGGGCTGTTATTGCTATGCCAATAATCTGTTTAAAAAATATATAGATATCCTACAGGATAATTATGATTATCTTATTATGGATAATGAGGCAGGCATGGAACACCTGAGCAGAAGGACAACCAGTAACGTCAATTACCTTTTAATAGTATCCGATCCCTCCCCCAAAGGAATTCTTACCGCATCCAGAATAAGGGATCTGTCGAATGAGGTTGACATAAATGCCGAAAAAATATTTCTGATAGTAAACAGGGTTAATAAAAAAATAGACAGCAGGCTTGAGGATTATATAAAGGAGAAGAAACTGGATCTGCTGGGAATCGTAACTGCAGATAGTAATATTTATGAAATGGATATAAGTGAGAAATCAATATTTGATATCCCGGAGAAAAGTACAGCATTAAAGCAGGTGAGGGGATTGATAGAAAAACTAAAACTGTAAGATTTAAGCTGCAGAATATTGCATATGGAATTATATTTTTTTATATACGGAGAGATTTTAAAATAAACTGCAGTTTTCGGGCAAAAGTGATAGAATATCCTAAATTATCACTTGACCTGCGGAGTAAATTTATTTATAAATAATAAGATTAACAAGTAACTAGAGGGGGTAAGGTTTGAGTTTTCAAGTTCCAAAAAATGTTTACAGCGGAAAAATAAATGTACTTAAGCTGGGCGGGAACGGTAAAGAAATTGCAGTTGGTGGAGAAGCCGCCCTTCCTTTTTATAGCTTTGAAGGTGAAATACCCAATAGTCCCACTATTGCCATGGAAGTTTATGATAGCCAGCCTTCTGACTGGCCGGAGACAGTAAGCAAATATTATAAAGATGTTTTCAATGATCCTGTTGAGTGGGCTAAGAAATGTATTGATCAATATGGTGCGGATGCTATTTGCCTGAAGCTGAGCAAAGTAGACCCGGACAGTGGCGATATGAGTCCCGAAGACGCAGCGGAAATAACTAAAAGTGTACAGGAATCTATTGATAAGCCCTTGATTGTGTATGGGACCGGCCCGCTGGAAAAGATTTCCGAGGTAATGAAAAAAGTCTCTGAAAAGAATAAAGACAGCAATATTCTAATGGGCTGGGTGGAAGAGGATAATTACAAAACCATAGCCGCAGCGGCTATTGGTTACAATAATAATGTTGTTGCACTGAATCCGCTTGATGTAAATATTGCAAAACAGCTGAATATTTTGCTTACCCAGCTGGGCTTGTCTCCTGATAGAATAGCTATGGATCCATCAAGTTCGGGCCTTGGCTATGGAATAGAATATTGCTATTCTGCCATGGAGAGGCTGAAGATTGCTGCGCTGATGCAGGATGACAAGATGACCCAGATGCCGATTATAAATAACATTGCTCCCGAAATCTGGAAGGTAAAGGAAGTTAAAGAAAGTGAAGAAAAATATCCACTGTGGGGCAATCAGGAGGAAAGGGGCATAAACTGGGAAACCATATCGGGCATGAGTATGCTTCTTTCAGGAACCAATATACTGGTAATGAGACATCCGAAGGCAGTCAGCATAATAAAGGAAATCATAGGAGAATTACTTTAATTAAATTATTGTAAATGGAAACGGGATATTAAAAATGGATAAAGATAAAAATAAAATAAGCTATGACCAGTTAAGTGATGATAAGGCAGTCAGGGAGATAATGGAAAAAATGGCAGCCAGTGAAATACAAACTGTTTTTGATAGGGCGCAGGCCATGAAATGCTGCCCCATTGGATCCGGGATATCGGGAATTTGCTGTAAAAACTGCGCCATGGGACCTTGTAGGGTGAGGGAAGATAAAACCGGACTCTGTGGTGCCACTATGGCGACTATTGCTGCCAGGAACCTGGCCCGCCATATTGCAGCCGGTGCAGCGGCACACTCCGATCATGGCAGGGATCTGGCACACCTGCTCGGCCTGGTAGCCGAAGGGAAGGCTCCCGGCCTTGAAATCAAAGATGAATTTAAACTGCTAAAGTTTGCCAAAAACCTTGACATTGAGATAGATAACAGGGATGTAAAAGAAATTGCCAAAGAGGCGTCGGATAAGGCGCTTTCTATTTTTGGCCAGCAGCTCGGAGAAGTGGATCTGATAAAAATGGCACCTTTAAAAAGACAGGAAGTATGGAGGAAAAACAATGTAGTTCCCAGAGGCGTGGATAGGGAAATAGTGGAAATAATGCACAGAACTCATATAGGAGTGGACCAGGAGGCGGAACATATTCTGGACCAGGCCATAAGATGTGCCATAGGTGACGGCTGGGGCGGCTCCATGATAGCAACCGAGATCACTGATATACTGTTTAATACTCCCAGGGCGGTTAATGCTAAAACTAATCTGGGAATGTTAAGAGAAGATGAGGTCAATCTGGTAATTCACGGCCATGAGCCCACTTTATCCCAGATTATTGTTGAACTTTCAAGCGATAAGGAACTTTTGGATTATGCCAAGAGCAAGGGTGCCAAAGGTATTAATATAGTGGGTATCTGCTGTACCGCAAATGAGATATTAATGAGGCAGGGAGTGGCTCCCATCGGAAACTTCCTATCGCAGGAAATTGCAGTAATGACCGGAGCCATAGAACTGATGGTAGTTGATATACAGTGCATAATGCAGGCTCTTGGCAAGCTGGTCAAGAATTTTCATACCACACTGGTTACGACCTCTCCCAAATGCAAGATTGAAGGTTCCGTACATATGGAATTCAAAGATGATAATGGTCCCGAACTGGCCAGGGAAATCATTAAGATGGCAATAGATAATTTCCCCAAAAGGAAAGGGAAGGTACACATACCTGATGTGACATCCGACCTGGTAGCAGGATTTTCACATGAGTATATAAAATATATGCTGGGGGGAAAGTTCAGAGAATCTTTCAGACCGTTGAATGACGCCATTATCGACGGAAGAATACAGGGAGCGGTTGCTGTGGTAGGATGCAACAATGCCAGACAATGCCATGACAAATACCATAATTTCTTAACCCGGGAACTCATTAAAAGAGATTATCTGGTGGTTCTAACCGGATGTGCGGCTATCTCAACGGCCAAGTGCGGCTTGATGGAACCGGAAGCCTTAAAGTATGCTGGAGAGGGTCTGAGATCAATATGCGAAGCAGTAGGGATACCTCCCATACTTCATATGGGTTCCTGCGTGGATAATTCCAGGATCCTGACTGTGCTGTCGGAAGTGGTACAGGAAGGCGGATTAGGAGAAGATATAAGCGAGCTTCCGGTAGCTGGTATTGCGCCCGAGTGGATGAGCGAGAAGGCACTTTCAATCGGGACTTATGTAGCAGCATCGGGAATATATACGGTTTTCAGCGGTGAGCCCATTCCAGTAGAATCAAGCGAGGAAGTAAAGAAAATAATGACCGAAGTGTGGCAGAAAAAATACGGAGGGCAGCTGGAATACATTGCAGATATAGAGGAATTGTTGGATAAGGTGATAAAGGTGATACAGGAAAAAAGAAAAGCTCTTAAAATAGATACCAAGAAAGAAAGAGTTTTATTGGATATGGAGGCAAGGAGGACGTTAAAAGATGTCTAAAATCATTGCAACCAGTGCCATAAAGGGCGCATATAAAATTTTCAAGCAGGCTGAAAAAGTGCTGGGAGAATGCATAAAAAAACACGGAGAAAATCATAAAGTAGAATTTCCCAATACCGGATATTACCTCCCCATTATTTATAGCATGACTGGAATTAAAGTAGAAAAATTATCGGATGCAGAAAAAGTACTGGACGAGGTAAAAAAATTGCTTCCGCCTGTGCCTCAAGAGAAATTATGGCTGCCCTATCTGGGCGGTACCCTTGATGCGGGGATTGCCACCCTGTGGTCGGAAGAAATAATAGAGGCGGTAAAATACATAGACGGCCCCCCGCCAGTCGAGGGAATCTGGCTGGGTGCGGCAACGGATGTGATTATAAGAGAAAGAGGTATTGAGTTTGTGGATGGAACGGCACCCGGTTTCGCTGCTTGCGTGGGAGCCTGTAAAGATAGCAAAACAGCAGTAAAAATTGCCAGGGAACTTCAGGAAAAAAATATTTATGTTTTTATGTCGGGATCTACAAACGGCGCCACTATGGCCGAGCAGCTGCAGCAGGAAGGAGTGGAACTGGGATGGGATACCAGGCTGGTTCCCTTTGGAAAGAATATCAGTTCTACTATTTATTCTCTTGGTTTTGCAGCCAGGGCTGCATTAAGCTTTGGTGGAGTTCAGCCCGGGGATTACAGAAGAATGCTGCTTTATAATAAAAACAGAGTTTTTGCCTTTGTTCTGGCTCTCGGAGAAGTGGATGAAGAAAAATATGCCAACGCTGCAGGAGCCATAAATTACGGATTTCCAACTATAGCCGATACGGATATTCCGGAAATACTACCAAGAGGAGTATGCACCTACGAGCATGTGGTTTCAAACATACCTGATGATGAGATTGTCTCAAAGGCCATAGAAGTAAGGGGTCTTAAAATTACGGTGGATAAAGTCGATATACCTGTAGCCTTTGGCCCTGCTTTTGAGGGAGAAAGGGTAAGGAAAGAAGATACCTATATTGAATTTGGCGGCAATAAGAGCGAAGCAGTGGAGTTTCTGCATATGGCAGATTCTTCGGAAGTTGAGGACGGTAAAATTGAGGTATTCGGTCCGGAAGTCGATGATGTAAAAGAAGGGGAAGTTCTTCCGCTGGGAATTGAAGCAATGGTCTATGGAAGAAAGATGCAGGAAGATTTTGAACCGGTTATGGAGAGGCAGATACATTATTTTACCAATTATGCAACCGGCATATTCCATATGGGTCAGAGGGACATTACATGGGTAAGATTTAGTAAGGAAGCGGTGAAAAGCGGATTTAAGATTAAACACCTGGGAACCGTACTACACGCCAAGATGCATTCCAGTTTTGGTAATATTATGGATAAGATCCAGATAAAGATTTATACCAATCCGGAAGAGGTAGCAGCACTTAAAAAAAGAGCCAAGGAAGTCTTCCGTACAAGAGATGAAAGGTTAAAAAACTTGACAGATGAGACAGTGGACACTTTTTATTCCTGTACACTATGCCAGTCATTTGCCCCCAATCATGTTTGTGCCGTTTCACCGGAAAGGCCGGGCCTGTGCGGTGCATATAACTGGCTGGACTGCAAAGCTGCTTACGAGATCAGCCCTACAGGTCCAAACCAGCCTATAAAGAAAGGTGAAACTATCGATGAGAAGCTGGGTGTATGGAAAGGTGTAAATGATTTTGTTTATAAAGCCTCAAATCAATCTCTTGAATCTTTTTCGGCGTATTCAATGATGATTGACCCTATGACCTCATGCGGCTGTTTTGAAGTAATAGTGACCATTCTTCCTTCCACAAATGGTGTAATGGCTGTAAACAGGGAGTATTCAGGGATGACACCCAGCGGTATGAAGTTTTCTACTATGGCCGGAATGGTAGGCGGAGGTATCCAGACTCCCGGTTTTATAGGCATAAGTAAATTTTTTATTGCATCCAGAAAATTTATAAGAGCGGATGGCGGGCTTGGCAGACTGGTCTGGATGCCCAAAGCTTTAAAAGAGGAGATAAGAGATATACTTGAAGAACGGGTTAAAGAAATGGAGATGAAAGATTTTCTGGACAAGATTGCTACCGAGGAAGAAGCGGAAACCGAAGAAGAAGTGCTGGAATGGATAAAGAAAGCGAACCATCCTGTTCTGAATATGGAACCGATGATGTAAAAATATAAATTTATATATTAAGTTAGGTAAGGAGAGTAAGGTATGGCATTAAGCGGCCTTGAAATATTTAAAAAACTGCCTAAAACAAATTGTAAGGACTGCGGATTTCCTACCTGTCTGGCATTTGCTATGCAGCTGGCGGCAGGTAAAGTGGAACTGGAGAAATGTCCCCATATCTCGGAGGAAGCTAAAGTAGCGCTGTCGGAGGCTTCCCAGCCCCCAATTTTAAAAGTAGAGATTGGTGCCGGGAATGATTCTTTTATAGTGGGCGAAGAAACAGTGATGTTTAGACACGACAGGACTTTTGTAAACCAGAATGCTTTTGCAGTAACCATAGATGATGATATGGATATGGGTAAAATAGAAGGAGTGGTCAAGAAGATAAATGAAGTTGAATATGAACGAGTGGGGCAGATCTTAAAACTAGATGCTGTGTGCATTAATAATAAATCAAAAGACGGGGATAATTTCTTAAAAGTTGTGGGCAAAATTGAATCGCTTACAAAAAAAGCCCTAATACTGATTTCATCGGATCCCGAAGTATTAAAAACGGCAGCTGAACGGTTTAAAGAAAAAAAACCGCTTCTGCATGCGGCTACCAGAGAAAATGTGGACCTTTTTATAAAGATTGGAAAAGAAACCGGCTGTCCAATTGCAGTAAGGGGCAAATCATTTGAAGATATAGCAGAAGTCACTGAAAAAATGCGGGGGGCCGGAATAAAAAAACTTATAATAGATATAGGATCAAGGAACTTTAAAGAAGATTTTTATAATCAAATTATATTAAGGACGGCTGCCATAAAACAAAAGAACAGACTCTTCGGGTATCCCACCATAATATTTGCCGGTGAGATGGCAGATGACCATCTAAAGGAAACTTTAATTGCCTCTGTTTTTGTGACCAAGTATAGTTCGATTATTGTAATGTCTAATGCGGATTATCAAAATATTTATCCACTGCTTGTATACAGGCAAAATATATATACCGACCCCAGAAGGCCGATGCAGGTTGAACAGAAGATTTATGAAATAGGCAGTCCCAATGAAAATTCACCAATACTGATTACTACCAATTTTTCCCTTACTTATTTTATAATTTCAGGTGAAGTAGAAAGCAGTAAAATTCCTGCCTGGCTTCTGGTCATGGATGTTGAGGGCCAATCTGTTTTAACCGCCTGGGCAGCAGGAAAATTCGTTCCGGAACTGATTGCCCAGTTTATAAAAAAGAGTGGAATCGAAGGGAAGGTAAAGAAAAAAGAGATTGTAATACCGGGTTATGTGGCACAGCTTCAGGGGGAATTGGAAGATGAGCTGCAGGATGGCTGGAAAGTTATAGTTGGCCCCAGGGAAGCAGGCGAGGTACCCAAATTTTTAAAAGAATATAGTACATAAGAAGTAATTTTATTTATTTTATATATAATTTTAATTTTAGAAACTGCCGTATGTCTGCAATTAGATATATCAATTCCTACTGTCAGCGGGTGGGTAAATTTATATTTTTTAATTTAATTTGTAACAGGTTAGTAATTTTTATATAATTTTTGACAGTATTTTTGTTTCTTAAAAAATTAATCTGAAAATGAGAGGAGTCTTATGAAAAGTGACATCGAAATTGCTCAGTCTGCAAAAATGAAACATATAAATGAGATTGCAGAATCGATTGGACTTGACCAGGAATATCTGGAATTGTATGGAAATTATAAGGCCAAGGTAAAACTGGAAGTTTTGGAAAAATTCAAACACAAGCCAAACGGAAAGTATATTGATGTTACAGCTATTACTCCCACTCCTCTGGGTGAAGGCAAAACGGTAACAACTATCGGGTTAAGCATGGCCTTAGATAAAATCGGTAAAAAAACTATCACTTGCATAAGGCAGCCTTCCCTCGGCCCGGTATTCGGTATAAAAGGTGGAGCAGCAGGCGGTGGTTACTCTCAGGTTCTCCCTATGGAAGATTTTAACCTGCATCTTACAGGGGATACCCATGCCGTAGGTATAGCGCACAATCTTCTGGCTGCATTTCTGGACACTCATATTATGAAAGGAAACGAACTTAACATAGACCCCTTCAGCATTACCCTGAACAGGGTAGTAGATATCAGTGACAGGGCCCTCAGGAATATCATAGTAGGGCTCGGTGGTCCTCTTAACGGAATTCCAAGGGAAAGCGGCTACGACATTACCGTGGCTTCGGAGGTAATGGCAATTCTTGCTTTGACTTCCGGTCTTAAAGACCTTCGGAAAAGATTGGGTAAAATGGTAGTGGGTTCCACTTGCGAAGGAAAACCGGTTACGGCCGAGGATTTAAAATGTGCGGGTTCTATGACGGTGCTTCTTAAAGATGCGGTAAAGCCTAATTTGCTCCAGACCATTGAACATACGCCGTGCTTTGTACATGCCGGTCCCTTTGCTAATATTGCCCATGGAAACAGCTCGGTCCTGGCCGACCAGATAGCTATAAAACTGGGGGATTATATTGTAACCGAAAGCGGTTTTGGTGCTGACTGCGGAGCGGAAAAATTTATGAATATAAAATGCAGATATTCAGGATTAAAGCCGGATGCCGTAGTTATTGTGGCAACGGTAAGGGCACTTAAAATGCATGGAGGAGTATTTGAATTCATTCCGGGACAGGGTGTAGACAAGCGGCTTATGGATAGGCCCAATGTGGAAGGGGTTATCAGGGGATGTGAAAATCTGGAAAAGATGATCGAGAATATGAAGCTGTTTGGAGTCCCCGTGGTGGTTGCCATAAACCATTTTGAAGCTGATTCGCAGGAGGAAATTGATGCAGTCAGGGAAAAATCTATAAAAGCAGGTGCAGAGGACGCAGTGGTTAGCAAAGTCTGGTTGAAGGGCGGAGATGGCGGAACCGAACTGGCCAAAGCAGTTGTTAAGGCAGCAGAAAAACCGTCGGATTTTAAATTTCTTTATCCTCTGGACTGGCCCATAAAGAAAAAAATTGAAACAATTGCCACCAGGATTTACGGTGCGGATGGGGTAAATTATCTGCCTGAGGCGGAAAAGAAAATAGAGCTGTATAACAGGCAGGGATTTGATAGGCTGCCCATATGTATGGCCAAGACCCACCTTTCTCTCAGCCATGATCCTGATCTGAAGGGGAGACCTACCGGATTTATAGTTCCAATAAGAGATGTAAGAGCTTCCGTAGGTGCAGGTTTTCTATATCCGCTGCTGGGTATGATGAGAACCATGCCGGGGCTCCCAAAGATTCCGGCCGGAACAAAGGTAGATATTGATGATGAAGGCAAAATAATCGGATTGTTTTAATATGGAACGTTATTTTTAAATTATTATAAATTTTATAGACAGGGGTGATTAAAATAGCGAAGTTAATCAGCGGTAAGAAAATCTCACAGGATATAAAAAAGGAAATATCCGAAGAAGTAAAAGAAATGCAGAAGGTAAAAGGAATTGTACCGGGTCTGGCAGTAATACTTGTGGGAGAGAATCCCGCCTCCAAAATTTATGTAGGAAGCAAACAAAGAGGATGCCAGGAGGTCGGGATCAAATCTGAATCCATTAAAATGGATGAGAACGTATCCACAGATGATGTTTTAAGGGAATTGGATAAGCTGAACAGGAGAGAAGATATCCACGGTATTCTGGTTCAGCTTCCTCTGCCAGAGCAGATAGACAAGGCAAAGGTTCTGGAGGCAATATACCCGGAAAAAGATGTAGACGGATTTCATCCCGTAAATATAGGAAGGCTGGTGTCCCAGCAGGAATGTCTGGTACCGGCAACGCCATCAGGCATTATAGAAATGTTAAAGAGGGAGAACATAACCATAAAGGGTAAGAATGCTACAGTGGTGGGGCACAGTGAAATAGTAGGAAAGCCTACAGCCCTGCTTCTATTGAATGAATGGGCCACGGTTACAGTATGCCATATTGAAACCAGGGATTTGAAGCGCAGTACAGATAATGCCGATATTTTAATCGTAGCTACCGGGGTGCCTTATTTGATTAAAGCGGATATGGTCAAGCAGGGAGCCGTGGTCATAGATGTTGGAATTAACAGGATCACAAAAGATAAAGCAAGTCAGGAGCTGCTGGAATGGAGAAAAGAAGACTTCGAGAATAAAGGGGCAACGTTGATCGGTGATGTGGATTTCTTAAAGGTGGAACCAAAAGCCGGTTATATATCGCCTGTGCCCGGCGGGGTTGGCCCAATGACTATAGCTATGCTGCTGAAGAATACATTGAAGGCGGCAAAGAACATAACCGGAATTAAATAACAGAATAGTTAATTAAAATACCGTTTTACATTTCATAAAGATAACAGGAAAATTGATTTAGACATTTTAGAATTGGCACTTTTAAGGGTTATCTATAAATTTTTTCAATATTTTTTCTCCCCTTAACTTCAGGAATGTATCCAGGACTTCCTGGTATCTCTCGCATATTGGCCCGCTGTTATCTTTGTATATAAGAATAGAGGAGAAGGCGCAGCCGCCCCCGCAAAGAGGAGCAAATTTACAGGTCCTGCATTTTTTAATATTAAGTATGGTTCTTTCTGTCCATAATTTTTCTTTATCAGGGTAGAATTCAAGTTTGGGGCTGAATTTTCCAATAGCATATTCGGGTTTTCCTATAGATTCTCCGCAGGCATATATATATCCGTCAGGGCAGAAAATGATAAGTTCCAGTAAATTGCTTTCACAGTTAACAAACTTGGGAGAGACATTTGGCGCACCTTTTACCAGGTCCAGTAAATGCCGCAATGGCTTGAATTTATAAAAACCAAATGTATCTTCCAGATTCGGGTGGTTATCATATACTTCAATCAATCTTTCCAGTAGTTTTTCCTCGGGAATTATTATATTATCATAATCCAGTGTGTTGTGATCTGTAATAAGAGCTAGCATTATATTAAAATCTGGATGTTTTAACCAGTTCTTCTTAGTAATATATTCATACAGTCCAGGGAGATACTCTATATTGGTATTATCAATATTTACTCTGACATTGGTATGTATGTTATTTTTTAGAAGTGAATCTATACTTTCAGAGATTTTGCCAAAGCTTCCTTTGCCGGAAGGAAATTTCCTGCGTTTGTTATGGATTTCCGGAGGGCCGTCAACAGTTATTTGAAGCATTTTTATTTTCTCTTTTACCGGCAGTAATATGTCAATAAGATCCTTAGCCATCACACCATTGGTGATTATGGATATCGGCGCATCTTTTCTTTCTGCAAATTTAAAAATCTTTTTTAGGTGTGGCTTATTTTTTAAAAGCAGTGGTTCTCCTCCGAATAGTTCCACAGAATCGACTTTACCGGATTTTTTTTTTGATATTTCTTCCGCAGCATTTATGGAATCATTTAAGATTTTGCTGCTCATAAATTTATTGGGATTGGAAGGCAGGTCTATTTCAAAGCAGTAGGTACATCTTAGGTTGCATTGATAAGAAGGACAGAATACAAATCTCAGCGGCCTTGAGGATGCTTTTTTTACGTAATTATTATAAAGCTCAACAAGTATTTCATCTTCTTTTTTTAAGTTGTAATAAAGATAACCTCTCTCAACAAGATTTGAGAGATGCTCAGCATCAATGTCATTAAAATTTTTAACTTCCACTAAACTCCAGATATTATTCTTTATAATATCCAGCGCACCGGTTAAAGTATTATTTATAAGAGTATAACTGGAATTTATTCTGTAAGAGTAATTATAATTGCTTGGAAGTAAATTCATTTATAAATTACAAGTACAATTATTATGACCAATTCCACCAGAAGCACCATACCCAGCAGCACATAGGACTAACATCATTTTTCAGTCCTTTAAGGGTTATATCATGATTCCATAGATTTTTAGTTTTATTGATGGACTTCATTTTCGGCCCCCTTTCTTAGATATTATTTCTTCTTTTAATATTATACCAGATTAATACTGAAAAATAATATATTTAATGGAAAAGATGTTTATTTTGACAGTTTCATTATATATTTTAGATTTATCTTAAAAATATATAAAAACTATTGATTTTTATTACAAACATTAATTGTATTATTAGAAACATCAAAAATAAAATATACATCAATATTTTGGGAAAGATACGGCTGTGGATTTTATCTGGATCAGCTTTAAGAATTGAGTTAATCCTATTTCTTAATCTTACTTGACTGAATAAGCTACGTGGTGTGAATTGAAAGCTCTGTTCTGGTTGATAAGCACATTTTGATGTTGAAATAGATTTTATTTTTAGAATAATATTGAGAATATTTTTGGCTATTTTTTTTACCGGTTTCCTGGTATATTTCACCACGAGTTTATCACTGGCTTTTTCCTGTTCAGATTTAATTAGTGAATATGCAATATAGGAAAAGGGATTAAAAAAGAGCAAGTCCCGTAATATTAATGCAGTCCATCCAATAAGATTATCATTTCTCTTAATATGTGACAATTCGTGTTGGATTAAAACCTCTTTTTCATCGATATTCAGCATATCCATTAATTTTGGAGAAAGAACCAGTGCATGATTTCTAATTCCGATTGTAAAAGGCGAGAAGTAATGTTTGTGTGTTAAGCTTACATGAGGAGCTTTCGTTTTTGTTTTTTTAATGTAATCATCTATTATAACATAAATTCCAGGGGCGTCTTTTCTGCTAATTATATCTTCATGTGCCAGGTTTCTATAAAAGAAATAAAGAAGAACCCATCTTACAACTAATATTACGAATATACTGATTGTTATTAATAATAAGACTAAATAGTTTATGTTAGAAAAAACTGCCGGACCCTTGTCAAATTCTTCAAATATTTTAAATATGTTATTTGGGTCCGGTACCCTGATTAAACCTATAGCAGGATCTGATTGGGAATATGGTTTATCCATTTTTTCAAAAATTACTATAAATGGCTTTATAAGCGGCAGGAAGAAAAATAAAATCCTGATATTCGAATCTTTTATTCTGAAGATGAATAAAATGAGTAAGACTAAAATTAGGCTCACAAAGCTACTGTAAAGAATAGGAAAAATATAACTTGTCAGTATCTCTAAAAAAAACATCTTGTAGTATAAATTATATACAATTTATTATTATTGTAATACTAAAAAATAAAACTCCCAGCTTTGCCATTATGTTGTAAATCAGGGATTGTTAAAAGTGGGAACTTTTTATCTCTTTTTTGCTATTGGTCATATATTAGAGATTTCCTAAAAAATGTCAGGATAGTCCATAAGAAATAGACAAATCTTTTTAGGATTTGTCTATTTCTTCCAATAATTTCTTAATGCCTTCTTGCGAAATATTTTTACTATCAGATAGAAATCTGGAAACCATACCCTTGGTGGCACTTGCAAGCAGTTTATCGGAAACTGATTTTATTATACTCTTTGATAATTCTTTTTTATCAACAGCAGCAGAATAAATATAGGTTTTTGCTGTTTTATCCTGTTTTAGAAGATTCTTTTCTGCCAGGGTAGTCATAGTCGACATAACGGTCGTATAGGGGATAAATCCTTGTTCTTTGCTTTCGATTTCCTTTTTCAGCATAATTTCATGTACTTCTCTTACTGTTACTTTACCTTTTTCCCAAATAATTTTCATTATCTCGGCTTCTAAATTGCTTATGCTGTTAAGACCGTTTATTCCGATTTCCTCAGATTTTTTCTTAGCTTCACTATTTTTAGCCATTTTTTCACCAGCTTTCTTTACAGGTTTCCAAGTTTTAAAATTGTTCTATACGTAAACTTGCAATAATATATACAATTTTTAAGTAAAAATCAAATTAACTTTTAATCTTATATTTCTGGACAATATTTAAACTGCTTCTCCCTCTGCTTTTTATAACAACACTGTAAAAAATGATATTAAAATATAATATTAATGTTTTATATTTTAACATATTATAAGTAGTAAATAAATTTTTTTATTACCGGATTGGTTTTAAAAGTCTTTTTAAACCCGGTGAAAATTAATATAATATTACAGATTATGAAGGAAGAGTTCATTTATATTAATATGATAGACGGATTGGATTCTTCATCAATTTGAAGTTAATAAGAGCACAATGCCGGATGTAAAAATTAAAATAAAAGTTGAGCCTATAGGGAGGAGAATATTTTTAAACCAGCCGGGGAACGGGCTTAAAGCAATTGCCGGCGCAGGCCTGGGTATAAATACTGTTTGCGGAGGGAAAGGGACCTGCGGCAAGTGCAGGATAATTATTTTAGGAAAAGGGAAAAAGCCGGTAAATAAGCGGGAGCGGGAAATATTAAGTTTCAGAGAGATTACGAACGGGGTCAGGCTGGCGTGCCAGCAAACTTTTGACCGGAGTCTCAGCATATACATACCCTCGTCTTCATTAAGCGATAAGCAAAAGCTCCAGGTTACGGGTGAAGAAAAAGCAGTCAGGATAGACCCTATTTGCAGAAAATATTTTATAAAGTTTAAACAAGCCGGCTTTAAAAAAAGGGAACCCGATTTTAATAGAATAAAAAGCAGCATGAAAAAGAAATATGGGCTTAATATCAGTTCCATAGATTGCAGGGTCCTGGCCGGAATGTCTTCTATTGTTAAAAAGAGTTTCGGAGAAATTACAGTTACGGCAAGAAATGGTGAAATTATTTTAATCGAGAGTAAGGATAAAACCGGGAAAAATTATGGCCTGGCTGTGGATCTGGGTACCACAAAAATTGCTATTTTACTGGTTGACCTTATTACCGGAAAAACAATTGACAGCAGGGGAATTGTAAATCCCCAGGTGGTTTATGGCGAGGATGTAATAAGCCGTATAAATTATGCAATGGAGAGCCGTGATAATGCAGAAAGGATTAAAGAAGCAGTTATAGATAAAATTGATGAAGAGATTGAAAAACTTTGCAGGAAAAATAATCTTGAAAGCAAAGAAATAACGGAGATAGTTATTGTCGGTAATACTGCCATGCATCACCTGTTCCTGGGACTGCCTGTAAATCAGTTGGGGCTGTCTCCCTTTGTTTCATTTACAAATAAATCTTTGCATATTAAAGCCAGGGAACATGGAATTAAAATTGCACCCGGCGGATATATTTTTCTCCCGCCCCCTATAGCGGGATTTGTAGGTTCCGACCATCTGGCTTTGATACTGTCTGCGGAAATATATAAAAAGAGAGGCAACTGTCTGGGTATTGACATAGGTACCAATACCGAGATCGTATTAAAAAGTAAAAAAGAAATTACCAGTGTCTCTACCGCTTCAGGACCTGCATTCGAAGGCGGACATATCGAGTATGGAATGAGGGCGGCTCCCGGTGCCATAGAGAAGGTGTTGATTGATTCCGAAACCTGCATGCCGTTTATTCAGACTGTTGATGATAAAAAGCCCATTGGAATCTGCGGCTCTGGAATTTTAGACTCAATAGCAGAACTGCTGAGAAGGGGCATAGTAGATAAAAATGGCAGATTTATAGCCGGTTCGGATTGTATACGCAGAGACAGTAAAGGAGAGCTCAAATATATTCTGGTGCCGCAAGACAGAGGTAGAAAAAAAATAAAGGCCGGCAGTGCTCATAGATATGGCAGCTGTATGGTTCCCGGAGCGGGAGATAAGAATATTTCAATAAGCCAGAAAGATATTGTGGAAATTCAGCTGGCAAAAGGGGCGATAAGAGCCGGTACAGAGATTCTGCTCAAGAGTGCGGGAATAAATCATAAGGAAATTGATAGTGTAATAATTGCAGGTGCCTTTGGATCATATATAGATCCCAGAAATGTTATTAATATCGGTATGTTTCCAAATATCCAGTTGGAAAAGATAAGTCAGATTGGAAATGCAGCAGTGGTTGGAGCCAAGATGATTTTAATTTCTAAAAGAAAAAGGGTTGCCGCTGAAAAAATAGCCAAAGAGATAAAATATCTGGAGTTAACTGTATTCCCCGGTTTCAGTGATTATTTTATAAACAGCATGCAGTTCCCTTCAGCCGATGAAATCATTTAGGCAGGGGTACTGTGATACCTCTTAAAAATTAATCCTGCATGGTATATTAAAATATATATATAAATAGTATATTTAATAATTATATATTTATAAAATTACCAAATAATATTAATTAATAATTGCTTGTAAAATAATATATTTTCAATAGAATTTAGCTTACCGTAGAAAAAATAACATAAATTTTCATAATGTTTTTAAATCTTAAAAGAAAAAGAAAAAAAGTCTTCATAATAAATATATTTCTAATTGCTGCTATCATATTAGCGGTAATTTATTCGTCAGGTTGTAAAATTTCCGATAGTGATAATGTTAGCAGCAGTACCGCCGGTGATAAAATTGTTATCGGATGTGACGCCACTTATCCGCCATTCGAGTACGTAAAGGAAGGTAATATTGAGGGGTTTGATATAGATATTGCTCTGAAAATAGCAGAGAAAATGGATAAGGAAATAGAGATAATACCAATTAAATGGGACTCCACTTACCAGATTCCGGAAGATCTGCAGCTGGATATGATAATTTCGGCAATCCCCATAGCCAGGGAAAAAGAGGATCTGATTGATTTTTCCAGTCCTTATTTTGTAATGGAGTATATGCTGATTTCTCTGTATGAAACTGATATCATAATTAAGGAAGATCTTGAAGGAAAAGTTGTAGGGATCCTGGAAAGCGATAAGAAAAATTTAAGCGAGGACTATTTACTCACCTACAACATAGAAGAGTACAATGATGTTGTAATTATGTTTGAAGACCTCAGGAACAAAAATATTGAAGGAATACTTATTTCACTGCCTATGGGCGTTAGTTTGATTGCAGAGAATAATGGAATTTATAGCGTGCTGGAAGTTGTAAAATCCAATAAAGAATTTGGTATTGTATTCAGGAAGGGAAGTGCCTTAAAAGAGGAAGTTGATAGTATCCTGGAGGACATTATGGGAGACGGCACCTATGATGAAATCTACAGCAAATGGTTTAATTACAGCTGACCCGGTTTTATTTTTAAAATAATTCATACAGCTGGGAATGTGCCCCGTGTAATAGTGCAGAGGTTATTTGGTTGAACTTATATTAATTTTTTTTTATGTGGTGCTATAATTAGCAATTAATATATATTGTAATTTTTTTACAGAATGGGGAAAGATATGTTAGTTGTAGGCGAAAATATAAGTGTGGTATCAAAAGTGGTGGGGGATGCCATAAGAGAAAGAAATGCAGAACCTATAATCAAGATGGTAAAAGAGCAGAAGGATGCAGGCGCGGATTATATAGATATAAATATCGGCCCTGCTACGAAAAAAGGCGAGGAGCTCATGCAGTGGCTGGTAAAAAGTATACAGGACAAGGTAGATACACCTCTTGCTCTTGATACCAAAAATGTAAGTGCCATACAAGCCGGTCTGGAAGTGCATAAGGGTACCGCAATGATTAATTCGGTTACGGGCGATAAGGACAAGCTTGATGTTCTTATGCCTATGGCAAAAAAATATAACAGTAAGATTGTGGGAATTGCACTTACAGATAAAGGTGTGCCGCCCGATGTTGACAGCAGGGTAGAAATAATTATGGACATAGTCAATTCCGCTCTTGAATATGGTGTGCCCATGGAAAACCTGTATCTGGATCCTGTGGTACTACCGGTAGCGGTTTTACAGGAACAGGTACATAATTGCATAAAAGCTCTTAAGGTTTTCAAACAGTTAAAGGAATTAATGGCGCTGTCTGATGAACCCAGAACCATTGTGGGATTAAGTAATGTCTCACAATCTTCGCCTCAGGAACTTAAAAGTCTTCTTAACAGGACATACCTTTTAATTCTACTGAGCCAGGGCCTGGATAGTGCTATTGTCGACCCACTGGACAAAGAGTTAATGAATGCCATAAAAACATACGATATACTTAATAATAAAATATTATATGCACATTCTTATCTTGACTGATAAGGACTTTATTTGAATGCCGTTGTTTGTTGGATGATAAATTATCTTTTATGATTTTGTGACAATTTAATAACATAATTATTAAGGTCCGGGCAACTTTATTGATTAAAGAGCAGATTATGCTAAAATTAAAAACCGGGGTAAGTTAATGTAGGCGTCCAAGATTTTTGAGAACTTACCCCTTTTGTTTGTAACCTGGCTGCTTATATTCGCAGCTCTTATTCGAATAATATATATTAAATATTTAAATATATAAATTAGTGCATTAAATTATTTATAAATCAGTATTCTCAAAGAAATTATAACATTTTATTTAAATATAACCGGGCAGGATTGCAGGAAATTGGGCTGGCTGAGCTATGAGGATGACTTTTGATGATAGGAATTCAAAAAAGAGTTAAATAAAGAAAAATGAAGTGAAAAGAAAAGATTTGACATTTATTTGATAAAAGCTTTATAATATGTCTAAAGTAGAAATGAAATATGTATTTAGGGGCTTTGAAGCTTTTTCTTAAATTGGACGCTTAGAAAAAGTGGAGCCAGTAGCGAAACCGACTAAATAGTCGGTTTTTTTATTTTAATTAAAATTAAGAGGTAAGAAATGATTTATACGAAAAACAAAATAATAAGCAAGATAACAGCATTCATTGTTATAATTGCTTTTCTTTTTTGGTGGATTGTTCCCGGAGTGATATTTGGAAGTTCGGAAGAAGATCTTAAAGAAGCATATGGAAAAGCATTAATAGCATTGGAGACTGCTCAAACTGAGGCTGCTGAAGCCGGGAGCAATTTAGAATCTGCTAAACAAGCAGCTTCTGAAGCTAAAGCTAATTTAGAACCTGCAAAGGGAGAATTTAATTCAAGAAATGAAAGTTTTGCCAGTGCCTTACCCGAAGTGGATAGGCTTAAGGAAAAATTAATTTTTGCCCAGGCAGCAGCAGAGGAAGCAAATTCATTTTATAATAGGGTAAAAGAAACCGGAACTGAAGAAGAAATCAGTGCGGCAGAAGCGGTAGCGCAAAACGCCAGTGCAGAGCTAAATTCAATTTCGAATGAATATAATAATGCCAATTCCAACTTGATGGCTCTAAAGAGCGAATTGGATCAAGCTAAATCTGAGCTTAATAACAAGCAGTCATTAGCAGATAAGGCTAATGCCGCTCTCTCAAATGCTGAAAAAGTCTTAAATGATAAGAATACGAACCTGAGTAATGCTCAGAGTGAAGTAGAAAGAACTAAAGCCGAACTGGAAGCCTATCAGGCAGAAATAGCTGCTGAAGAAACTGCACTGGATAATGAAGAAACTGCAGAAGAAACAACTGGGCAGGACACTGGTGAAGAAGTAATTGATGAAGAAACTACAACAGCTGCAGAAGAAACAACAGACGAAGAAGCTACAACAGGTGGTGAGGAAACTGCAGAACAAGCAGCTTCTACTGAAGAGGACACCGGTGAAGAAGTAGTTGATGAAGAAGCTACAACAGCAGACGAAGAAGCTACAACAGGTGATGAGGAAACTGCAGAACAAGCAGCTTCTACTGAAGAGGACACTGGTGAAGAAGTAATTGATGAAGAAACTACAACAACAGATGAAGAAACTACAACTGCAGACGAAGAAACAGCAGAGCAAGCAGCTTCGGATGAAGAGGACATCGATGAGAGTTCTGCTGAAGATGAAACACCAGATAGCTCGGATGAAGAAACAATTAATGAAGAAACAACTGAGATAGAATCAGAACTGGCACTGGAAGATGAGAATATAGAGGAAGAAATAATTGAAGAAGTAAATATTGATATTAACTTTCCCAGAGATGAAAATGGTTATGTACCCGTAGGAGTGGTAACAGATTTTAGTGCGACTGTAAGCGGGATAGTTCCTTTCCAATATTTCTGGGATTTCGGAGACGGTTCATCTTCACCGTCACAAAATCCGCAGCATGTTTATTCCAGTGATGGTAATTATACCGTTTCGCTAACTATACTTGACAGTGCTGGTAATGCTTACAGCAAATCTGTTATAGCAAATGTATCGGATTATAATTCCGGCACCACAGAATACTGGATATCAGCAGATGGAAGTGATGATGGAAGCGGTACAATAGATGATCCAATCACCATAGAGACTGCATTAACACTTACGGTTAATGGTGATACGCTCTATTTCTTACCTGGAACGTATACGGAAAGTGTAAATCTAGATGGTATTGGAACCGGAACAGAGGGAGTTTCTGTTGAAACTGAAACCGTAACAGAAGAAAATCCTGCTGAAACCGAAGATGAAACCGTAACAGAAGAAAATCCTGCTGAAACCGAAGATGAAACTGTAACAGAAGATCTTTCTATTAAATTTATTGCATATGATAATGTTATATTTGACGGCCAGTCAACACTGGATTACGCCTTTTACTACAGTACACCCCTTAGTTACCTGAGTTTCTATAACTTTACTTTTATAAATTATATAGCCAGCGCCATCTACATAGACAATGAAGATGTGACAAACATTAATATAGTCGATAACACCTTTTCTGGTAACGGAACGGCTATAGATGTAACTATGGATTCAGGCCTGAATATCCAGAATAACATAATAGTTGATAATGATGCAGGAGTGGTTGTATCTGCAGACGACGTGAATATAGAGCATAACGTTATAGCGTTTAATGAGGAAGGAATTGTAGCTGATGATACCAAAAATAATATAACAGTTGACTATAATGATGTATTCGGGAATGAAACAGACTATCAGGGTGTGGAACCCGGTGAAAATGATATATCAGTAGATCCGGAATTTGCTGATAAAGATAATCTTGATTTTACGCTGATCGAGGATAGTCCGTTATATGAAAATAAAATTATAAAGGTATCATCAACTAATAAAGAGGATTACTTCTATAGCGAACAGGTTGTAATAACTGGAAGTGGTTACCAGTCCTATCAGGATTTGACTATAAGGATACTCAGAGCTGATGGAACATTTGTTGATGATATACATATAACCACCGATGCAGATGGCAATTTTTCTTATGACGGATATTCCGTAGATTATCCGGGAACAGACTATCTTATTAAAATAATTGACGCTGATGGAAATATACTGGAAGTACTTGGTTTTACTGACTGTCATCCATGGATAAAGCTTTGTAAAAGTGGCTTCCCGATTTCAGGCCTTCCGTCCGGTGAATATGCGGGGTTCACACTTTATGATAATTCCGGTCACGCTATTGGCTCTGAACAAAGACTTAATGGTAATGGCTCTCTGACATGGTATCTCACTGCTTATGGAACTTACTGGATCAAAGAAACACATGTCCCGAGCGGATATATAAAAGTAAATGATATAAGAGTAGATACATCAAGTGATAGAGAATATAAAGTTTGCGCAGTCAATACACAAGCGGGCAAGATAGTTCTTACCAAGAGCGGACTAATTGGAACAGACAAGGTAGAATTTACACTTACTGGTCCCGGAGCTTACAGCCAGTCATATACGGTAAGCGCAGCAAGCCCAGTAGCTACCTGGTCAAATCTTGCATACGGAACATATACTTTAACTGAGACACCTGATCCGGCAAATGCATATACATACAGCCTAACTGTTACCCCTGCAGGTCCATATGATATTGGAACCGCAGGAGGTGCAAGTCTTCTATATAACTTAGGTGCGGTTAACACACCTGACCTTGGCAAGATAGTTCTTACCAAGAGCGGACTAATTGGAACAGACAAGGTAGAATTTACACTTACTGGTCCCGGAGCTTACAGCCAGTCATATACGGTAAGCGCAGCAAGCCCAGTAGCTACCTGGTCAA
>Ga0315550_1000377_pt1 | contig 27324 bp, 23 predicted proteins | sample SalMarSW160190MG_2_FD_203100 | JGI IMG/M metagenome (GOLD analysis project Ga0315550, IMG submission 203100) | Salt marsh sediment microbial communities from the Plum Island Ecosystem LTER, Massachusetts, United States - Salt Marsh Sediment SW1601-90 ... | reverse complement strand
GCCATGATCAAGTAGGGCAGCAGCGGCGGCTTGTAAACCGGCACATTCGCCAATACCGGATCCCTCCCCAGCGCGATAAGGAGCCCCCAGTAGCCGTACAGCGCCTCGTCGGGGTGGAAGCGGTTGTCCAGCATTGGTGGCAGCCGCAGCGCCAACGCCAACAACAGGAGCGCCAGCAGCGTCCAGCGCGCCCACTTCGGCCGGTGCGTCCTCACGGAGTAAAGCGACACTTGATCAACGTCCACAGCACGACAAAGCCATCGCGCCAATTGAGCTTTTTCCCTTCTGCAAACTCCCGCCCGGTGTACGAGATGGGCACTTCATAGATACGGTAGCCGCGCTTGAGGATCTGTGCCGTGATCTCGGGGTCAAAGCCCCAGCGTGGGGATTTCAGGTCGATCCGGTCGGCGACCTCCCGCGTAAAGACCTTGTAGCAGGTTTCCATGTCGCTGAGAATAGTGTTGTACAGGAGATTGGTCACCAGGGTAACAAAACGGTTGCCAACCATGTGCCAGAAGAACATGGCCTTGGTCGGCCCGCCGCGGAAGCGCGAGCCATAGACCACCTTGGAACGCTCCTCGACGATGGGTTGCAGAAGCGCAGGGTACTCGCGCGGATCGTACTCCAGATCGGCGTCCTGGATCAGCATCACGTCGCCGCCGGCGTGCTGGAGGCCAGTACGCACTGCTGCACCCTTGCCCTGATTACGCTCGTGGAATACGATGACGGTATCCGCATCGTCCCGCAACGCACGCAAGCGCTCCCGCGTGCCGTCGGTCGAGCCATCGTCCACGATGACGATCTCCCGCTGGAACTCGAAGATGGTACCGTCCTCAGGGCCAAAGCCCACCGGCACCGCCAACTCCACTGCGCGCACGCGCCGCACAATCTCGGCGATGGTATGGATCTCGTTGTACACCGGCATGATGATTGAGAGCTTCACTGTCCACCCCTTGACAAACCAATGCGCGCATTATAGCCGAGGGGAGCAGGAGTGACAAGTATTTGAACAACCGCGCGACCTGGGTTACAATGCAGATCAACGGGTCAACGGATGAGTAGAACGTATCATCTCAATATCTTGGGGGAATGTAGGTCGGATTGGCAATCCGACTTACTCTTGCCCCTACTTTTTGAGAAGATACAGTAGAACAACAAATAGGCGAATGAACGAATAAACGGATGGGAGGTTTACGGTTTTGAAGAATATCGCGATTATCATCTTGGCTGCTGGAGAGTCCAGCCGGTTTGGGCAACCCAAGCAGTTGCTGGATTGGGGCAGTACGCCGCTTGTGGCGCACGCTGCGGACGTGGCGCTGGACGCCGGGCTTGGCCCGGTGATCGTCGTGCTGGGGTGCCAGGCGCAGGCTGCCCGTGCGACATTAGGCACACGGGCCTTGCAGGTCGTGATGAACTGGCGCTGGGAAGAGGGGTTGAGTACGTCGGTGCAGGCGGGACTGGCCGCGCTCCCGCCAGAGACCGAGGCGGCGATCCTGATGCAGTGCGATCAGCCGCTGCTCACGGCGAACCTGCTGCAGGCGCTGGCCGCTCGCTTCGCAGAGACCAACGCGGCCATCGTCCACCCCACCTGCGCGGGTCAGCGCGGCACGCCGACGCTGTTCTCCCGCAGCCTGTTCCCCGAACTGGCCGCCGTCACTGGCGATGTGGGAGGACGCGTGGTCATCGCCCGCCATTCCGATGCCGTCGCCACCGTGGAGGTCGCCGAGCCGGATACGCTGGCCGATATTGACACGCCCGCCGACTATGAGCGGTTGCTGAAAGCTAGAGATTGGAGATTGGAGATTGAGGGATCGGGTTCCCAAGACCTCCTGCGCGATATCCGCCACCTGATCATCGATATGGATGGCGTGCTGTGGCGCGGCGACGAGCCGATGCCCGATTTGCAGGCGTTCTTTGGTTTTTTGCGCCAACGCGATATCGGGTTCATCCTGGCCACCAACAACTCCAGCCGGACGCCGGAGCAATACGTGGAGAAGCTGGCTCGCTTCGGCGTGGCGGTGGATAGCGAGTCAATCCTGACCTCCTCCCTGGTCGCCGCGGCCTATCTGGCCGACCAGGCCCCGCCGGGCACGCGCGTCTATGCAATCGGCAAGCAGGGTCTGCGCCGGGCGCTGGAGCAGCGCGGGTTCGAGCTGAGCGAAGAGGAAGCAGCATACGTCGTCGTCGGATGGAACACCGATCTGGTCTGGGATGAACTGGCAACGGCGTCGCTCCTGATCCACAGAGGGGCCGGCTTCATCGGCACCAACCCCGACGTCAGCTACCCGACCGAGCGCGGGCCGGTGCCGGGCAACGGCGCGCAGTTGGCGGCGATCGAGGTGACCACCGGCGTCGCACCCGTGGTCACCGGCAAGCCGGAACCGCAGATGTACCAGGAGGCGCTGCGCCGGATGGGTGCCAGTCCCAATACCACTGCCGTCATCGGCGATCGGCTGGATACGGACCTGGCCGGCGGCGCGCGGCTGGGACTGACCACGGTGCTCGTCCTCTCGGGAATCGCCACCGAGGCCGACGTGGTCAACTCACCGATCAAGCCTGACGTGGTGTGCACGGACATCGGCGCGCTAATGCAAGCTTGGAAACAGGGCGCCGATGAAAACTGATACCGATCACAAGCAGAGACATGGAATTTGCACGGCCTGCGTCGTCGGGCTATAATCATCCTGAGCGGCAATACTTGGGAGAAGCCACAGAATGACGGATGAGCGCGAGACCAAGCCAACCGAAGCAACCGAGAAGCAACTCACGGCTGAACTGGCCGAGCTGCGCCACCAGCTTGCGGAGGCAAACCGCAGAATCACCGAGCTAGGTTCTTTGGAGGCCAAATGCAGACGAATGGAGGTGTTGCTCCGAGAAAGCGAGGCGCAGATGCTGCAACTGGACCGCCTGGCTGCCGTGGGGCAATTGGCCAGCGGCATCGCTCACGACTTTGGCAACTTTTTGACCACGCACATCTTTCACCTAGAACTGCTTCTGAACGACCCGCGCCTGCCAACAGAATTGGTGCCGACAGTAGAGACGCTCTTGAACGGCGCGCGCCGGACGGCGCAACTGGTGCGGCAAATCCTGGACTATAGCAAATGCACGACGCTGCGCGCTCAGCCGATCGATCTAGCTGCCTTCATCGATGATATCACCACCATCCTAAAGCACACAATTCCCGAAAACATCCGCCTCGTCACCGATATCTCACCCGAGGAGCACGTCGCCAGCATCGATCCGGCACGAATGGAGCAGGTGCTGATGAACCTGGCCCTGAATGCACGAGATGCCATGCCAGAAGGCGGGGAACTGCGCATCGGCTTGCGTCAAGTGGAGACAAAGCCGGGGCAAAGTCTGCCAGTCATAGAGCTTTCCTTAACAGAGATACAGCCGATGGAAATGCCCGCGGGGTCTTGGGTGTGTTTGAGCGTCTCGGACACGGGAACCGGCATCGCCAACGACGTGCAAGCCCGCATATTCGAGCCCTTCTTCACGACCAAGGGAGAGGAGGGCACAGGGTTGGGACTGGCCCAGGTATACGGCATCGTCCGGCAACACGAAGGACACATCGGATTGGAGACACAGCCCGGGCAGGGGACCACGTTCCGGGTGTATCTTCCGGCCTGCAGTCAGGAAGAGGCGACCAAAGCCCTGCGCGGAATATCGGTCGCCCCCAAGGGAGAGGGAGAGACGATCCTGTTTGTGGAGGACGAGGAAAAGCTACGCCAGGGAGGGCGGGCGATATTAGAGTCGCTGGGTTACCGAGTGCTGACAGCGGCAAATGGTCGGGAGGCGCTGGAGGTGTACAAGGCGACTTGCGCCAAAGGGGTTCCAGAGATAGCGCTCATCGTCACGGATCTCGTGATGCCGGAGATGGGAGGCCAGGCATTGATCCAAGAGTTAAGGGAAATCGACCCGCGTGTACGAATCTTGGCGATAACGGGCTATGCGCTGGCGGACGATGTTAAGCAGCTGAAGAGAGCAGGCACAGTACACACGATCCAAAAGCCCTTCGAGGTAGACACGCTGGCGACGGCCATCCGCCAGGCTCTGCAGGCGGATTAAGCGAGGAATGACGCACATCGCAACGCGATGGCGGTGCGTTTTCTGTACTCCAGTGGGAACAGCGGCCTGCGACCCGCTCAACGCTCCTCGTCGAGAAGCGTATCCAAGTCATCGAGCCTGCGCTCCAACTGCTCAAGCCTTCTGTCCTGCGCTCGCTTCACACAGTAACCGACGATAACGAGGAGGATCAGCACGATGATGGAACAGACAATGCCAAGTCCCATCGAGACACCTCTCACTCATCTAGTTGCCTAAGCGGGCGAGCATCTCAAAACAGGCCCGACTGTGGTGATAGGGACAATTCCAGGGACCGGCTTTATAGCTGGTCTCATTCGGCGTACCATCCCGGTAGAGCTCTTTGAACCAACCTCCATGCTCCCGATCCACCATTTTGGCCTGGATATACGTCCAGCACCCGTAGGCGGCCTGCGCGAAATGCACTTGCCCAGAAAGCTGGTACGCATTGTAAAAGCCCACCATCGCCTCGGCCTGCGGCCACCAGGCCTTGGTATCCACGTTGCCCTGGGGGCCGGCTTCGTAAAACAGGCTGCCGTCATCGTCCATCCCGTCGCGATACACGGCTGCCGCCATGTTCATCGCCGACTTGCAAACCCGCGCTAATAGCGTTGGATCGCCCTGTGCCTCGGCAGCCTCACACAGCAGCCAACTGCCCTCGATATCGTGGCCAAAGGACACGCCCTCAGAAAGCGCGCGCCATCCGTCATCGAAAAAGAGCCTGAAGTGGCCAGCCTGCGGGTCGATAATGTGCTGCTGAAAGGTTTCGAGCAAGGCCCGGTGTTGAGCCTGGAGATGCACATCGTCCCACGCCCGCAGCAAATTGGTGTACGCTTCCAAGATGTGCAGCATGGTGTTCATGGACTTGCGGCAGTTGAGGTCGCTCTCACCCAGGCGCATGTCGGCCAGTGGCTCCCACTCGCGACTGCTGCCCTCAATATACCCCCCATAAACCGGCTCGTAGGCATGCGCCTCCAGCAAGTGAAACAACGTCTGGGCCAGCGCCAGGCTCTGCGGCTCCCGAGTAGCCCGGTAGTACTCGGCCAAGCCATAGATCCCAAACGCCTGAGCGTAGTGATGCTTGCGGTCAGAGACCGGATGCCCTTTGTAATCCACTTCCCAATAGAGGCCGCCACGCGCCCGATCCCAGAAAACGCGCATGAGATAATCATAGGCCCATCGCGCTATCGACAGATACTGCTCCGCTCCAAATTTCCGATAAGCCGCAGCAAAAGTCCACAGCATGCGTGCACACAAGACCGCAGAGCGCGGCACTTTGTTGTGGACATGCAGGTCGTTGGTCACAGCACCATAGAAGCCACCATTGACTTTGTCCACGACGTGCGTCATCCAGAAGGGTAGGATGTTTCCCGTCAGCTCTTCTTCCAACTGCTGCCTGAAATCAAGTCCGTCGAATGCTTCTACAGCCAAACGCCGCCAGTCCTTTCAAGGTGTAGGGGTGATCTTTAGCAAAATAGTCTCGTGAGGCTGCACGCGCTGGGTCAACTCCAACGTGAAATCGGCGACGTCCTCCTGATCCCACAAGTTGCGCACGAGCTTGGGGCCATCCAGCAAGCCAACGTCGCTTGCCTTCACGGTGATGTCACTGCCGACCGAGCCGCGATTGACGAGCGCCACGGCCACGCAACCATCCGAGAGCGGTTTCCGCCAAACTTCGCAGTCGCCGAGCCGCTTCACGCGCCGGGCAGGTCTGCCCAGCTCGTCCTGATTCACGGCCAACACCTCTCGATTCATGAGCAAAGCCGCGGTTTCTTGATCCAACGCTCTCACATCACAACCAATCATCAGCGGCGAGCAGGCCATGCACCACATCGCCATGTGGGTCCGGTACTCGATCGGGGACAGCCCGCCGCCAGATACCTGTCCCTTGCCCCGTAGACCCACGACCAGCATATCCAGGTCGTTCCAGCCACCAGGACCGCCGTATTCATATAGATCGGCCGCGATATCGAGAGATACGTCCACCCCGACTCCATAGTACCCATGGTCCTCCGCCATCATCCAAATATCAATCCAACTGTCGAACACGTCCCCCGAAACCCGCCACATGTGCCCGCCCACGCTCCGCCCCCACAGGTGCGGGGCCCGGCCGCCCCACTCGCACAAGGAGAAAAGGACCTCGCGTCCGGTCTCCCGCAATGCCTCCCCCATGCGGGAATACCGCTCGATGGCCGTGGCCTGATCCTCCGGGGCATTGCAATAGTCGTACTTGAGAAAATCTATGCCCCACGAAGCCCATAACTGGGCATCCTGCGCTTCGAAACCGTAGCTTCCGGGATAACCAGCACAGGTGCGGTCCGCCGCATCGGAATAGATGCCGATCTTGAGCCCCAGACCGTGCACGTAATCGGCCAGCGCTTTGATACCGTTGGGGAACCTGTTCGGATCGGCCACCAGGTCGCCGTTGGCGTCACGCCCCTTCTTTATCGACCAGCAGTCGTCGATGACGATGTATTCGTAACCACAATCCTTGAGACCCGAAGCAACGACCGCATCGGCGGTTTCCCTGATCATTTCTTCGTGGATGGCATTCCCGAACATGTTCCACGAGTTCCATCCCATAGGAGGTGTGGCGGCCAAGGATTTTGAGGTCATGCTATCTCTCCCAGAATTTTAATCTATGTCACGGACCAGACGGCTGACATCACCCACCCGTGCCCGCTCTGCACCTGATCTAAAATGTACCATGAATCTCGACAAATGCAACACATTGCCGGGCCTTTACTCTGCAAGTGCCCCACGCGGGTCTGTCTCTTCATCAGCCGCCTTGTCAAGCGTGCCCCCGCTGCTATAATGCGCAAGACGTATGGCAAATCACGCCCTGGCCTTTGTGTTCGGCAACCACAACAAACAGAGCCTCTCGGCCTTGATCGGGGCCGTCGAGGCGGACGCCTGTTTCCACGACCTGGAAATCCGCCTGTTGAAGCCTCGCTTGGGTCTGAACGAGCAGATCGAAGCACTGGCGAACGACTATGCAAAAGTCGTCGTGGGGTTCTCCTTCACCACCTCCAAAGCCCCACGCGTGCTCCAGGAGGTGCGCGACCTCCGGCGATCGGGCAATGTCACTCTGATCGCCGGCGGCCCCCACCCCAGCGGCGCACCACGCCAGACGCTGGATATGGGATTTGACGTGGTCGTCGTGGGCGAGGGCGAGATCAGTTTCCCGGCGCTGCTGCACGCCCTGTACGCGGGTTCAGATCTCCGGCACATCGAGGGAATCGTCTATCGCGATGGGACAGAAGTGTACGCTACTGGGCGCTCGCCAAGAGTGAGAGACCTGGACAACTATCCTCCTTTCGCCAAGCGCTTTCGCCTCTTTTCCTCTATCGAGATCACCCGCGGCTGTCCCTGGGGGTGCAAGTACTGCCAGGCGACGTATCTCTTTGGCGCATCGATGCGCCACCGCAGCGTGGAAGGCATCGTCGAGTGGGCCGAGGTGTCACACCGACACGACAAGTCACACATCCGCTTTATCACTCCCGATGCGTTCATGTACGGCTCCGGTGGCAAGCAGCAGCGCCTTGATTTGCTGGAGCAAATGCTACGCGGAGTGAACGCGGTGGTGGGGAAGGAGCGCACCTACCTGGGCTCCTTCCCCTCGGAGGTGCGGCCAGAGTCGGTCAGCCGGGAGGCGGTCGCGATGGTGCAAGCGTACGCCACCAATGACAACATCTTTATCGGCGCCCAGTCCGGCAGCCAGCGCATGCTGGACCTGTGCCACCGCGGCAACACCGTCGACGATGTCTACCGCGCGGCAGAGATCACGCTGGAGTGCGGACTCGGCGCCAGCGTCGATTTCATCTTTGGCATGCCGGGCGAGAATGACGAGGACAGGGAGCAGACGCGCCGGGTGATCGCCGACCTGGCAGAGATGGGATCCCGGATTCACAGCCACGTATTTATGCCGCTGGCGGGCACGCCGTGGGCGGATGCGCCACCGGGACGCATCGACCAGGAGACGCTCGGTCTGCTGGATCATCTGACCGGCAAGGGCCAGCACTTTGGCCAATGGCGCAGGCAGCAGGCCGCCGCCGGGACAATTGCCCACTTTCGCGATCAGAAGCCGTCAGAGTGAAGAGGAATCAGCACGAGCTCTGCCGCATGATCTCGCTGACTTTTACGTACGGGTTGCGATAGCGTCTTCGCTTCTGCGTCACATCTTCGTATTGGATCGCTTCCTTGGGACAGTACTGAATGCAGGCCAGGCACTGCTGACACATGTGATGCCATCGCGGCAAACCCTCCTCAAGCCGAACGTTTCCCACAGGGCACACTTTCTCACACGTCCCACACCCGTTGCAGGCATCGGTCACCCAAAAGCCCTCATCCCGCGTGAACACGGTGGGCAACCACTTTTCATACTCCTTGGCCGCTATCGTCTTGGTGATCAGGGGATTGCCACGCTCGTGGCGGCAGCGACCATCTGATATGATTTTGGCAACTCTGCCAGCCCTCCGCTCGGCATTTTTCAGCAGAAAGCTTTGGATGAAGCGCGGCATACCGCCATACATTAGGATGAAATTCCCCGGCATCCACTGCATAAAGCTGGCGTCGAGCGTAAGCCCTTTTGCCTCCAGGAGCGCTTCCACTTGCTCGATGACCCCGCCTTCGACAACAGGTGGCCCGCCGTGGGTAATGACAACAAAGGTGTATTTCGCCGCCGATAGATCGCCTTCCCGGATAAAGCGTAGAACAATCTCGGGCAAGCCATAGAAGTAGAGCGGGAACACGAACCCTACCTTCTCTTCTTGCACGACAAGCGAATTCTCGGTAACAGCCTGTGCAATCGCCCTGAGTTCACAATCGGGGATCAACTCTTGCAACAGCTTGGCCAACCACAGGGAATTCCCCGTGCCAGTGAAATAGTATAATGCAGTTTTCATAGTCATCTTTTCTCCCTAGAAATTCAGACCCCCATTATACACGGCAACACTCTCCGCACAAACAGAGATAGGGCCATCACCACTTTTGCCCGTCCAGAGCCCACCGAAGGAGGAGGCCAGGTGGGAGACAGCTTCTGTCTTTGAAGCAAGCTAATTGCGAGTTGGCAGGACGTCCTGATCGTGGTAACATAGCTTTACCGGAGACGAAGGATGAGAAACCTACTGGGGAGGCTGTTCAAGCCGATCGCAATTCTCCTGCTGCTCCTATTGGGGCCAGCGATCTATTCTTGTGGCCTGGAGACGCTCGCCTTCCTGTCATGGAACCTCGACATCCGTGCGCTGGACTTTTTCGCGATCGGCTTTGTGTGCTATTTTCTACTGCACGGCGCTATCTGGTACACCGAAGGGCAGCTTCAGGCCCATCTGCAATTCATCCGTGTGCTGAGACACGAACTGACGCATTCCTTCGCCGCCATGTTCCTCGGCAAACCCATCGACGAGATGTTGATCAGCAACCCCACGATCAATCCCGGCTCCGCTTCATATGCCAAGTGGCTCAACGCCAGTTATGTGCTCGACTGGCTCGTCTACCTGGCTCCCTACTATTTGCCCCTCTTCACCCTGCCCCTGCTGCCGTTGAGACTCGTGATGTCGTCGTTCGCCGGTGAAGCGATCGACTTTTTGATCGGATTCAGCATGGCCTTCCACTACGTCTCGATGGTATACGAGCTGTTGCTACAAAGACTGGGACAAAAATCGGGAGACGTAAGAAGAATGGGATGCATACTCTCCTACGTGGTCATCATCCTGTTCAACCTGCTCTCCCTGGCCCTCGTCAAAGCCGTGCTCCACCAGCACTGGCCAAACGTCGGCGAACACCTCGGAGGATTCCTCGAACAGAGCCGCGAAATGTATAGAGGCGCAATCACATTCGTGATCCAGCAATTGAGGGCCCTGGGGTTTCTCCCCGGAGGATGAGATGAGCGGACTGGTTGAGTCTGCAGTAGCTCGCCACGGCCACATGCGATGACGCCCACCTACTATATCACGCTGTCCTCCCCGTTTGGCACGTTCGGCGTCGTCTGGCGAGAGAACGAGGACAGGCCAAGAATCTATCGGATTTTTCTCTCAAATGCACGCGCTTCTTCCGAGGATGCAGTCCGAATGAACTTCCCTGACGCCAATCGTCGGTCGCATCCAGCCATAGTCAGTCTCGGCCAGCAAATCCAAGGCTTCCTCGAGGGACAAGCGATTGGCTTGGCACTAGACTTGATGGCCCTCGAAACCTGCTCCGAGTTTCAGCGCAGCGTTCTCCTGGCTGAGCACGGGATACCGCGCGGATGGATCAGCACCTACGGCAGGATTGCCGAGCATTTGGGCATCAAGAACGGCGCGCGGGCGGTGGGCAGCGCCCTGGCGCGAAATCCCTTTCCCATCGTCATCCCCTGCCACCGGGCGATCAGGTCGAATGGCGGGCTGGGTGGCTACCAGGGCGGCTTGGCCATGAAGCGCGCCCTGCTCGCGTTCGAGGGCATAGAGGTATCAGAAGCAGGTAAGGTGCTCTGCCCAAGCATGTACTACTGACACACAGCCCCGGCTGGTTCATATTATCTCTAGCCTACACTGAAAAGCAAGTGCCCAAGCTCGGCGCGCAAGTGTGGGCGATGCTACAGGAGCCTGGGTAAGAATCTTTTTCATCGCCAAGGCAGGCACGCCCGAATGCAAAGAGAAGAATCTTGGCGGCCTTTACGTCTTTGCGGTAAAATGGTATCACCATGACAGCCATCGAACTGCTCGCCCCGGCACGCGACCTAGCCTGCGGCCTGACCGCCATCGGCTGCGGCGCCGACGCGGTCTACATCGGCGCGGAGCGCTTCGGCGCGCGGGCCAAGGCGGGCAACCCGCTGACGGACATCGAAGCGCTGACCCGCCACGCCCACACCTACTGGGCCAAGGTGTACGTCACGGTCAACACGCTGCTATACGACGACGAGCTGCCACAGGCCGTGCGCCTGCTGCACCAGCTCCACGAGATTGGCGTGGACGGGGCGATCATCCAAGACGCGGGGTTGCTGGAATGCGACCTCCCGCCGCTGCCCCTCATCGCCAGCACGCAGATGCACAACCACACCCCCGAACGAGTGGCCTTTCTCGAACGCGTTGGCTTCCGGCGCGCCATCCTGGCCCGCGAGCTGAGCCTGGCACAGATCCGCGCCATCCGCCAGGCCACGACGACGATCGAGCTCGAGTCCTTCGTCCACGGTGCGCTGTGCGTGTGCTACAGTGGACAGTGCTATCTCAGCTACGCGGTGGGCGGACGCAGCGGCAACCGCGGCGAGTGCGCCCAGCCCTGTCGCCGCCGCTACAGCCTGGTCGACGCAGGCGGCAAGGTTCTGGTGCGCGACCGCCATCTGCTCTCCCTGCGCGACCTGAAACTCTCCGACCACCTGGCTGAGCTGGTCGACGCCGGCGTCACCGGCTTCAAGATCGAGGGGCGGCTGAAGGACGAGGCCTACGTGGCCAACGTCGTCAGCGCCTACCGCTGCCGGCTTGAAAGGGTGCTACAAGAAAAGGGGCTGCACAAAAGCTCCTCCGGCAACAGTACGATCGATTTCGAGCCCGACTTGGCCAAGACGTTCAATCGCGGCTACACGACCTATTTCCTGCACGGGCGCGGCGAGCCGCCGGGGTCCATCGACACGCCCAAGATGATGGGCGAGTTCGTGGGTCAGGTGACGGCAGTGAAGGATAGATCCTTCACGCTGGATACCGACGTCGAGCTCCACGGCGGCGACGGCATCTGCTTCTTCAACGCGAAGAGGGAACTGCAGGGCACCGTGGTCAACGCCGCGCATACGTGCACGAATGTGCACGCGCATATCGTCACGCCGCAAGAGATCGAAGGCATCGAAAAAGGTACGCGCATCTACCGCAACCACGACCACGCCTTTCTCAAGCGGCTGCGGAAGGGCTGCGCCGAGCGCAAGATCGCGATGCGGCTAACGCTGGAAGAGACGGAGGCCGGTTTCGCCCTCACGGCTACCGACGAAGACGGTAACGTCGTGGTGGAGGAGTTAGCCCAAGAGAAAGCACTAGCGGAAAAGCCGGAAAAAGCGCTGTCCACCGTCGAAAAACAACTGCGCAAGACGGGCGACACCGCGTTCGCCTGTGCCAAGCTAGAGATCGCCTGGAAAGCGCCCTACTTCTTGCCGGTCTCGGCCTTGAACCAACTGCGGCGCGAGACGCTGGAGAAACTGGCTGAAGCGCGGGCGCGCAATCGCCCGGTGCTGCGAGCGACGCTCCGCAAGAACGACGCACCCTACCCCGAAAAGACCCTCTCCTACCTGGGCAACGTCCTAAACCAAAAGGCCGCCGCCTTCTACCGACGGCACGGCGTGGAAGAGATCGCACCCGCCGCCGAATCCGGGCTCGATATGCGTGGCAAGCGGGTGATGCGCACCCGGTACTGCATCAAGCACCAGCTCGGCCTCTGCCCCCGGGAGAACGACGCCCCCCTTCTCAAGGAACCGCTTTATCTGATCGACGAGGACGGACACAGATACAGGCTGCGCTTTGACTGCACAGCCTGCGAGATGGAGGTATACTTCTGAGATGTCACCCATAAATACCAGATGGTCAGGTACATTTTTAAAACCCGCGGAGTGAACGATGAGAGGCCTTGTTGTTCCTATACTTCTGATGAGTTTGCTGCTACCCTCTTGTGCTGGCAATCCAACCCCTACTGTGTTGACAACCTACGTAGATGCAGACCTTCGGGAATTGGATGGACAAACAGGCCTTGTCTGAGCTGACACAGTCTCAGTAGATCCAAATTCTTGGTGTGCACATGTGCGTGTTGATGAAAATCACCTGCGAAACCGTCATTCTGAGCGTAGCGAAGAATCTCCGCCCTGCATTGGGAGACTCCTCGCTCCGCTCGGAGTGACGAAAATTGGATCTACTGAGTCTGAGAATTCCTGGGTCGCCGAAGCGGCAACGCTGGCTCTCAACGCGAGATGGTCTTGGTTTCCATAGAGCCAAGCCTAGGGGTCGGGTAGCAAACCCAACCTACAAAGCGACCACAATCAAGTGTAGTGTACCGATTTCCTTTTACTTGTGACAATTCGTGCAATTCGTGGCGATCCTTCTACCGCCGCAGGAAGCGACTCACTATCGTCGCCTCGCTGTGTAACACCAACCGATCGCCCAGCTCCAGCGCCTCGTACGGCTTGTCCCAGTCCTCGCGGGTGGGATGCGGAAAGATGTTGATCCCCTCACCCACCCTGGCCCGCCGCCGATCGATGCAGGCTTGGCCCACCAGGTACCCCTCCGTATCCATCGAGCATGAGGTTACCTGGCCGATGACGCGCCCGTGGTTATCCACCACCACGTCCTCCAGGTTGGGCACGCGCACGCCCTTCCTGGCGATACGGAAACGCACCACCGCCATCTTGCGCTCATGTGCGTGAGCAACGTAGGCTCGCCGCCCGATAAAGAACGGCTTGTGCAGCTTGACGTACGAGGCGAACCCCGCATCGTCTGGGCGCAGATCGAGCGGCCCAGCCAGTTCGTGACCATAGAGCGGCAATCCGGCCTCAACGCGCAGGCTATCGCGCGCGCCCAGCCCGATGGGCTGCAAGCCCATAATCGCGCCGACCTGTAGCAACTGCTCCCACAGCTCGACCACCGCGTCGGGATGGACGAAAATCTCAAACCCCATCGGCTCGCCGGTGTAGCCAGTGCGGGCAATGATCAGGTCGAACGCGCCGCCGGGAACCCGGCCCGAGGGAATGCGGGCCTCCATCGTCTCTGCGTGCGCCAGCGTCATCAACTGCGCTTGTATCTCTGCAATAGCAGACGGGGCCGTGTCGAGGAAAACCAGCAATATGTCCAAGGAACGCGGCCCTTGCAGGGCCAGGTCGGCCAGTTCATCCCTTGGATCGCCCGAATCGTGCAGATTGTGCAACTCAGCCCGAAAGCCGGTGCACGCCCACGGTCGCTCGTCAGCGATGCGCACCCGCCGTTCGCTCACCGCCTGGAACCAAGCCCAGTCCTTGGCGGCGTTGGCAGCGTTCACCACCACCATGTACCGCTCAGGAGACAACAGGTAGACCATCACGTCGTCGATGACCCGGCCATCGGGAGACAGAAGGTAAGCGTACTGCGTCTCACCGGGATGGAGACGGCTGGCGTCGTTGCTGGTCACCAGGTTCAGGAAATAGGCCGCGTGCGGCCCACACGCCTCCAAAATGCCCATGTGCGAGACGTCGAACAGGCCCGCCGCTTCCCGCACCGCCCGATGCTCGTCGCCAATGGACGTGTACCACAGCGGCATCTCCCAGCCGGCGAAGGATGCCATCTTGGCCCCGTGTGCCACGTGCCAATCGTAGAGCGGCGTGCGGTGCAAGGCCCCCTCCTCCGGCTCCTGCCAGTCGAAGGACGGCAGTGGCTTACCGCCAGGCTCATCGTAGCCGCGAGCCGATAGACCGACAAAGTAAGGCTTGCACGAAACAGGCGGCTCGAACTCCTGCACCGGGACCACCTCGTCCGTCGCGCTCACGTCGCGCACGACGACCGGCCCCGGCAGCTTGGCCCAGATGTCGGCGTCGTCGAAAACCACATAGCCGTCGGATAGATCGCGCAGCCAGGCGACGACGCGCCGCGCCCGCTCGACCGGCACCACCAACTGGTAGCATTCGTATCCGGCGCCGCAGCGCTGTACGAGCGCCGGGCTCATTACCTGCCCATCCCGCTCCAGCAGCGTCACCCGCCGCCACTCTCCCCCAAGATCGGAGACATCAGCCGGCGTGATCATTTCGACAAAGGCGGCGGCCGACGCCCCCCTGACCTCGACCAACCGGCTCGGCCCCTCACCCGCGTCCGGTTCCAGAACCCGGTAATGGCTGGGACAGCTATCGCTCGGCGGCTCCAGATCGACCCCCGCTTTGGCGGCCAACTCATCGACCTCGACGCGCAGCTCTTCGAGCAGGTCAAAATCGATCTTGCCGCGATAGCGCGGCCCGCGCCGCCCCGCGTACGTGAACGGCTCGATGGCCTTGATCGCGCGGGAGATGATGTCGGCGATGCGCGCCATCTCCGGCTCCCGCAGGCCGCGCTGGGTAACCCAGGGCGTACCCAGCCGGACGCCGCTGGGATAGAACGCCGACTCGTCGCCGGGGATCTTTTGCTTATTGCCCACGATGCCGATCAATTCGAGGATCGATGCCGCAGTGTGGCCCATCAGCGGCGTGCCATCGGCCGCCTTGGTCGTCTTGCAGTCGATGAGCAGCAAGTGCGTATCGGTCCCGCCGCACGGGAGGCGCATCCCGCGCGCCGTCAGCGCATCGGCCAGCGCGGCGGCGTTGGCCACGATCTGGTGCTGGAGCCGGCGGAACTGCTCCGTCTGCGCCAGCTTGAAGGCCACCGCCATCGCCGCGAACTTGTTCACGTGCGGCCCCCCTTGCAGACCGGGAAAGACGGCACGGTCGAACTTGCGTGCAATGCAGGAATCGGTGGTCAGGATGCAGGCGCCTCGCGGGCCACACAGCGTCTTGTGCGTGGTGAATGTCACCACATGCGCGTGCCCCACGGGATTGGGATGCGCCCCGGCGACGACCAGTCCCGCGGTGTGGGCGATGTCGGCCATCAGGTAGGCCCCCACCCGGTCGGCGATGTGGCGGAACATGGCCCAATCCGGCTGGCGCGGGTATGAGGTGTAACCAGCGACGATCAGCTTGGGCCGGTGCTCCAGCGCCAGCGCCTCAATGGCGCCATAGTCCAGCAGCTCCGTCTGCCTATCCACCTCGTAGGGCACGACCTTGTAATACCGGCCCGACACGTTGATCGGGTCGCCGTGGGTCAGGTGGCCGCCGTGGGGCAACGCCATCGCCATAAAAGTATCGCCGGGTTCCAAAAGCGCCTGCATCACGGCGGTGTTAGCAGGCGCTCCAGACAGAGGCTGAACGTTGACCCAGATTTGATCGGCAGAGATACAGTCGGTGGCAAAGATCTCGGCACAGCGGCGGCGCGCCAGGGATTCGAGGATGTTCGCATACTCCACGCCCTGGTAATAGCGGCGGTCGCCGTAGCGCCGGTGGTGAGCGAGGTAACTGTCGTGGTCCAGGATCTCGTCCTCGGTCAGCCAGCAACTTTCGGGATTGGGGTACCCTTCGGCATACACGTTGGTCAGCACCGAGCCGACCACCTCGCGCACCGCCTGCGGCACGCTGCTCTCCGAGGGGATCATGATCAGCTTGCGGACCTGGCGCTCCTTCTCCAGCTCGATCAACTGGGCGACGTCGGGATCACGTTCAGCCAGGTCGCCGCGAAACAGATAATCATCGTTATGAGAAGACATAGGGGACTCCAAGGCAGCTTCGATTTCAATCCAATGCATTGTACCCCCCTGTGTGATTCGTGTCAAGGTATTGACAATTTGCGCAGATTGGTGTACAATACACACTAAGTAAAACTAAATATCCGCTATAGGACGTTGGGGAGAGGGCGTGGAATTTCTGGCGAAATTCCACGAGACCGAAGGGGCAAGGCAGCGCGATGAACTGGTCGCTCTGACGAAACTCTCAGGTAAAAGGACCCAACATCCTGGCACCTCTGGAAAGTCCTCGAACGAGGACGCCGAAGGGGCAAGGCCCGGTCGAGCGACCGGGAGCAATCTCTCAGGCTGGAAGACAGAGGCTCACAGTAGCCCGTTTTACTGTGCGCCTCCTACCCTAGCCAACATCATACTTAATAGGAGGCGTTTTTTCATGGTCAAGAAGCTGTTCATTCCAGGCCCGACACACGTGCGGGACGAAATCCTCCAGGCGCAGACCGCGCCCATGATCGGCCACCGTGCCAAGGAGTACTCCGACCTTCAGAAAGAGGTCACCCCCAAGCTCCAGCAACTCCTCTACACCCAGCAGCGCGTCTATCTCTATGCATCCTCCTCCACCGGCGTGATGGAGGGATCGGTGCGGCAGGCATCGACCAAGAAGGTGCTCAACACCATCTGTGGGGCCTTTTCCAAGCGCTGGCACCAGATAACGGCCGCCAACGGCGTCCCGTGCGAAAAGATCGAGGTCGAGATGGGCCAGGCGATCACGCCGGAACTGGTGGACGAGGCGCTCGCCAGCGGCGATTACGACGCCATGACCGTCGTGCTGAACGAGACCTCCACCGGCCTGACCAACCCGGTCGAAGAAATCGCCGCCCTGGTTCGGGACGAGTATCCCGACGTTCTAATCCTGGTGGACGCGGTGAGCGGCATGGCGGGCATCAAGATCGAGTGCGACGCATGGGAGCTGGACGTGTGCCTGGCCGGCGTGCAGAAGTGCTTTGCCCTGCCGCCCGGGCTGACTGTGTGCGCGGTCAGCGACCGGGCGCGGGAGCGGGCGCTGCAGGCGCCGGGCCGCGGTTACTATTTCGCCTACGACGTGATGGATAAAAAATACGAGGCGGGCCAGACCCCGGCCACACCGGCCATCAGCCTGATCCAGGCGCTCAACCAGCAGATGGACGACATCCTGGCCGCCGGCCTGGAGGCACGCTGGGCACACCACAAGGAGATGGCCGCCTACATCCAGGATTGGGCGCGTGAGCACTTTGCCCTCTACTCCGACGAGCGCTACCTCTCCCCAACCGTCACCAACGTGGCCAACACGCGCGGCATCAGCGTGACCGACCTGAACGAGGCGCTGGGCGAGCGCGGGGCGATGATCTCGAACGGCTACGGCTCGCTCAAGGAAAAGTGCTTCCGCATCGCGCACATGGGCGATCTGACGATGAACGATATGCGCTGGCTGACGGCGCAGATCGAGGACATTCTGGAGCTGTAGCGATGAAACTCCTAATCTGTGACCCACTAGCCCCCGCCGCCATCGAAGCCATGCGCGCAGCGGGGGTCGAAGTAGACGTGCGAGACGACATCACGCCGGAGGATCTGGAGGCGGTCATCGCCGATTACGACGCCATGGTCGTCCGCAGTCGCACCAAGGTGCGCCAGCCCTTGATCGACCAGGCCGCCAACCTCAAGCTCGTCATCCGCGGTGGCGTGGGATTGGACAACATCGACGTCGCGTACGCGCGCTCGAAGAGCATCGAGGTGCGCAACACCCCTGCCGCATCCTCCAACTCGGTCGCCGAGCTGACCCTGGGCTATCTCCTCGCCCTGGCCCGCCAGATCTCCCAGATGACGGCTTCGATGAAGGACGGCCAGTGGGAAAAGAAGGCTTTCAGCAAAGGCACCGAACTGGCGGGCAAGACATTGGGCCTGATCGGCTGTGGGCGCATCGGCAGCCTGGTGGCCCGCAAGGCCATCTTTTTGGATATGGAGGTGCTCTTTCACTGCCTGCCGCCCTTCCCCGACCTGCCCGACGCGCACAACGTCTCGCTGGACGAGCTGCTGCGCCGCTCCGACTTTATCTCGCTTCACGTGCCATACACGGAGGAGACTCATTTCATGCTGTGCCCAGAGGCGTTTGCCAAGATGAAGAACGGCGTCTATATCATCAACTGCGGCCGCGGCGGCACGGTGAACGAGAAGGCGCTCTACGACGCCATCGTCGGCGGCAAGGTGGCCGGCGCGGCGCTGGACGTCTTTCACGACGAGAAAGAGGATCGCGGGAAAAGGCTGATGGAACTCCCGCAGGTGATCGGCTCTCCCCACGCCGGCGCCGGGACGGTCGAGGCCAAGAAGCGCGTGGGGGAAGAAGTAGCATACATCGCCATCGAGTTTGCAGGGCGATAACGGAGAGAACTATGGCAACCATCAAACCGTTTCGAGGTGTACGATACAATCCAGGCAAGATTCCCGACCTTTCAGCCGTGGTGAGCCAGCCCCACGACCGGGTGCGGCACGGGCTGAAGGACGCGTACTATGACCAGAGCCCTTATAACATCGCGCGCATCATCAAGGGCAAAGAGAACGCCGACGACGGGGAACAGAACAACGTCTACACCCGCGCGCTGGCCGACTACCAGTCCTGGCTGCGCGACGGGATCCTGATGCGCGAGGGTGCGCCCGCCGTGTACGTCCTACGGCAAACGTTCGCCTTACCTGGCGGCAGGACGCGGACGCGCCAGGCACTGATCGCCGCCCTGAAGCTGGCACACTTCGACGAGGGGACCGTGCTGCCCCACGAGCGCACGATGGCCAAGTCGATGACGGACCGCATCAAGCTGCTGCACACCACGGTGACCAACTTTGGCTGCGTCTTTACGCTGTATCCAGGAGGTGGCATCAACGAGTTGCTCAACCCGGTCATCGAAAGCCAGCCGCCGCTGGCGCTGCGCGAGCTATTCGAGAACGAGGTGCTGCAGCAGTTCTGGGCGGTCACCGACCCGGATGTGATCGCGGCGGTGGCGGAGGAGCTGGCCCCCCGGCGCCACTTGATCATCGCCGACGGCCACCACCGCTACGAGACGGCGCTCAAGTACCAGGAAGAAATGCAAACCCGATTCCCCGATGCACCCGCAAACGCTGCATTCAACTACCGCCTGGTGGCGCTGGTGAGCATGGACGACCCCGGCCTGGTGATCTTGCCCACCCATCGCCTCGTCCGTACCCACAGCGCGATGAAGAGCACAGAGATACTGGAAAAGGCTAAAGAGTACTTTGAGGTGACGTCTGTAGTTGACCAACAGGCACTAGAAGAGGCATTGATCGTAGGCCAAGGACCCCACCCCAATCCCTTCTTTGGCTTCCACGACGGTACCTCGGCAGTGCTCACGCTGCGCGACCCCAGCATTATGGAACGCCTGCTGCCGGACCGCACGCCGGACTGGCGCATGCTCGATGTCGCCGTGGTACACGAGCTGTTCATCGAACGCGTATTGGGCATCACCAAGGAGGACATCTCGATCAATGGCCACGTCGAGTTCCTACGCGACCCGCAGATGGGGTACGACGCCGTGGACCGGGGAGAGGCGGACTACTTCCTGGTGATAAATCCCACCCGCATCGAGCAGGTGCAGGCCTGCAGCGCCGCCGGCGAGCGCATGCCGCAGAAATCGACCGACTTTTATCCCAAGATGATCAGCGGATTGGTGGCGCTGCCGGTCGGCGCGGAGGAGCGGTTGTAAAAGGCCAGAACCCCGTTTTCTTGAAGAAAACGGGGTTCTTTCATCACACGTAGCCGCTCACCCTGCTCGGCTTGGATTGCGGCTGCTTTCAGCCGCTTAACCCAAGCCTTCGGCAACGAAAACGGCGCTCTGCTAACCGCAAGCATTCAAATCCGCCTGGTTTTGCCTGCTGAACCGCCGGATTTGGCAATCCGGCGGGAGCAGTTGAGCAGTTGTTCGCACGCCCTATAATGCTGCGTTCAAAAAGCTGGCATCCATCATCCCCCGCAGCAACGGATGCTCGACCAGCACGCCTTCGTCCAACGCGTCGGCGGCGGCCAGTGCCCACAACGGCACGTACTTTTCCTCGTAAAGCTGCGCCAGCAACCAAGTCTGATGGCGCAGCCGGTCAGCTAAGAGCCGCCGGCGCGCGTCATCCACCACCACCTCGATGGCCTCGTCCAACAGAGCCTCGTAGGTTGGTTCTCCAAACTCGTCTTGGTTCTCTCGCTCCAACTTTTCGTAGCGCGGTAGGAAATCCACAACCTCGTCAGGATTAAAGAACCAGGACTCGAACTCGCCCAAACCCAACAGTTCTTCACACTCGGCCAGCAATTCATCTTGCCGGGATGGTTTCAGCGAAGGCAAGGGTAACTCATCCAACGCGCGCGGGTCCTCTCCCTCCAACCAACTCTGCCACAGCGGCAGCGGCGGCGGCAGCCGCCGCCCGGCTTCCAGCGTGACATGGTACGCCCGCGCTACTTCCTCGCGCGCCCGCGCCAGGCTGATATCCACGAAATCGACGGGCGCAAAGGCCTCCATCATCTCCTGTAGCTCGCCTGCATCGGAGACGGCAGAGAAGCAGTCCTTGATGCCCTGGTGATCATTAAACATCAAATCGAGCATCCACAGATCGCCGTCGGGCTGCTGCCGCACGACGAAAAGCACCTGCCCGCCATCGCCGTCGATGCTGCTCAACCAACAGTGAGCCAGCGGCAGGGGAGAGGGCTCCGTCCAGGATTGGGCCGGACGGTCACCGATGCGCGCCTGCAGGCGCAGGGCTGCGTTCCCGGCAGCGTGGCGCACCAAGGGGGAAGGATCGTGCTGGCCTCGCTCCTCAAGCAGGGGAATGGTTCCCGGTTCTTTCACCACCTCGACGGCATCCACGGCGGCCAAGACGACCTCATCTTCTTCAGCGTACAGCAACGCCGTCAGCAGAAGCAAAAACCGCCGGTCTTGGAAAGAGCGGATAAAATCCTCGACGTATGCCACCCGCATGTCGGGCGATTTCTCCATGATCATCTGCAAGAGGGATTCGGCGTAACCCGGTTCCGCGATCTCTTCCAGCACCTGCACCACCGCATCCCGCATCAGCTTCTCGGGGTCCGGGATGGCGCGGCGCAGGGTCGCCTCATCGATGGACGCTCCCAACTCGCTCAGCGTGGCAATGATGGCCACCTTGTCGTCGTCGCTGAGGTCAGGGACGGAGAGCAACCGTTTCAAGGGCGGCACCGCGCGTGGATCGTCCAACTCGCGCAACAGCGCCATCGCCGCACGGCGGTCTTCCTCGTCCGGCGATTCCAGGAGCTGGCAAAGATGCGGCAGCGCCTCGTCGACGAGATCATACAGCCGGTCAAGGATCTCCTCGGCCTCACCAACCGTCAACTCATCCGTTGTGTACCCAGTACGAAATCGAGCGATCAACTCGGCGGCTTGCCTGCTCGCATCCCCCTTTGTCATACCCCACCTCCAGATTCAGTCCTGCATGAATTTCTCATACGCCCCCTGCCACAACGACGGCTTGCGCGTCATCTTTTTGATCGTGACGTCGGCAAAGTGGGGCATCAACTGGACCAGAACGTCCGCGAGTTCGTTCCATCGCTCCTCGTAAATGACGGCGCTCAGCTGATCCGTCATAGGCTCCACCCAGCGCCACTGTTCACGAAAGCGATCGGCCTTCAGATAGTAGTTGCGCTTGTCCCACGCGTCGGTCGTTTGCTCGACCGTGTCGGCGATGCCGTGCAGGCAAAAGACGATCAGGGCCGCCAGGTCCTTGGCCTCGCCATCCAACTTCTGCTTCATACTCAGACGCCGCAGCGCCTCGGCAATGGTCCGCCGATGCTGGTTGCGGATCTTGCCCGGCCCCTCTGTAGTGATGATGCGACTCATATCCCGTAGACTCCTCCACGATGAATTACCCGGGCGGCCAGCTCATGCGGCGCCCGCCCAGCAAGTGCACGTGCAAATGGAACACGGATTGACCGGCCTGGGGACCATTGTTGATCACCAGCCGGTAATCGGTCACCCCCAACTCCTCCGCCGCGCGACACGCCACGGTGAACAGTTTCCCCAGAACCGGCTCATCCTCCACCCCCGCTTCCGCCACGCTCGCAATGTGCCGATTGGGGATGATCAGGACGTGCACGGGCGCCCGGGGATTGAGGTCGTGGAACGCAGTCACCTCCTCGTCCTGATAGACGATGCGCGCCTCGGCCTTGCCCTGTGCGATGCGGCAGAATATACAATCGCTCATTCGATCACCTCTCCTAAAAGGCACCCGTCATGCGCCGCTACCAAGCGCGCGACAGTGAGCCGGTTGTGCAAATCGTCCTCCGTCTGCGTGACCACCTGAACGTAGTTATCGGTCAGGCCCGCCCAAAGGCCATCGCACCGGCGCTGCTCCCACAGCACTGCCATCTCCCGGCCCACGAACCGCCGGCGAAAACGACGCGCCTGCCCGTCGCCCAGATCGCGCATCGCGCACGCCCGCTCACGGGTCTCCTCCCGCCCCACCCAGCCCGGCAGGCGTGCGGCGGGCGTACCCGGGCGCGGGGAATAGCCAAAGACGTGCAGCCGCGCGAATGCCATCGCCGCTACAAAGTCATAGCTGGCACGGAAGGCGGTCTCGGCCTCGCCGGGAAAGCCGACGATAACGTCGCTGGTCACGGCCACATCGGGCACGGCGGCGCGGGCGACCTCCACCAGCCGGGCGAACGCCGCTACCGTGATGCGACGGCCCATGCGGCGCAGCATCTCGTCGCAGCCGGCCTGCAGCGGCAGGTGAAGCTGGCGGCACAGCCGCGCGTCCTCCCACAACTGGAGAAAACCCTCATCCACGTCCCAGGGCTCCAGCGACGAGAGCCGCAGGCGCGGGAGATCGGTATCGGCCAGCAGCGCCTCGATCAGGCCGCGCAGGCCACCGGGTTGCCCCAGGTCACGGCCATACGCGCCCAGGTTGACGCCGGTGAGCACAGCCTCCTGGCACCCTTCCTCGACCAGCGCCCGCACCTCCGCGACGACGTCGGCCAGAGGGCGACTGCGGGATGCCCCGCGCAGCAGGCGTACGATACAGTACGTACAGTGGTTGTCGCAGCCATCCTGCACCTTGACGAAAGCGCGGGTACGTCTGTAGGGGCGAGGCAAATCGAGTGACAAGACACTGGTATCAGCATCTTTGACTCGATTTGCCTCGCCCTTACCTACGATCTCCACCGTCCGATCCTTGTCCACATTCGGCACGACCCACTGAACGCCGGGCAGATCAGCGCAGCGCTCCGGCGCCAGCGTGGCGTAGCAGCCGACGACGGCGATGTGGGCCTCCGGGTTGGCGCGGGTCAACGCCCGGACGCGGCGGCGCGACTTGCGCTCGGCCCCAGCGGTGACGGCGCAGGTATTGAGCACACACACGTCCGCCTGTGCGGCGTCGCTTACGACGGCGTGGCCCGCCGCTGCAAACCGGCGGGCCATCGTCTCCAGCTCGCTCTGATTCAAACGACAGCCAAGACTCGTTAGGTAAACCTTCATCTGCGTTACGTATCATCTCAATAATCCGAGGTGCGGGGGGGATGAGGGTGGCTGCGCCGCCCTCGCCCCCCATCTTCCCCTACTTATTGAGATAGTGCGTTACTATGGTTCCGTTATGCTCAAGTTATCAAAGTGGATCTCTACACCCGGTTCGTAAAACGCGCCGGCATAGAGGCCGATATCCCCCCGGCGATAATCCGCGTCCTCAACCTGGGCCAACTGTTGATCGTTGACCAAGAAGGTCATATTACTGCCTTGACAGACGACCTCCAGGTGGTTCGTCGCCGCGCCCGTACGAATCGCCTCCGCCGCGACCCACTCGGCCGTCATCTGCTCCCACTCGCCGCCGTTATGCTTGGTGACCTGGTAGTAGCCATCGCCACTTATGGAGAACCGATAAAGATGGTCCCGATCTTGAATGCGCACCAACACGCCATACTCGTTGTCGTTAGGCCCGGCGATCTGGGTCGCGTCGACGGCGAGGCGAAAATCGGAAAACTCGTGACCGCCAAAGGCCCAAGCGAGCAAATTGGCCTCCTGAACCAGGATGCGCAGCATACCATCGTGATATCCAACCTCTGCCCCGGCGTCCACCTCGGCGTGCCAGCCGCTGGTAGGGTCCGAGAAATCGTCGTGCCAGGGGAGATTGGCCTCGGGCCTGGCGGTAGGTGAAGGCCTGTCGGGAACCGCAGAGGAATACCAGCTCACAGCCAGTCCGGCAACGATACCTACCACAAACACCAAGATAGCGAGCACTATGAGCAGCCTCTTGACGCTCTTGCTCATCAGATCATCCGCCCTCAACCAATCGTCACACTCAGCCCACCACTATGGCGCGGTGACGACGAAATTATCGAACACGATGCGCGTGACTCCCTGCGGCCCACTGCTGGCCCCAAGCCCCACGTCACCTTGCGCGTACGCGTCGTCAGTGACGGTCGCCAGCCACTGGCCGTTGACATACAGACTGAGATCCTCTCCATCGCAGACCCCCAGCACACGATTGACCTGCGTGCCGGTCTTGATGTGGGGCGAGGGCAACATCCCGCTGCCGTCGCCGGTCAGGATTTTCATATCGCCCTCGGCACGGCGGAAGATGGCGTAATAGCCATCTGCGCTCACGGCGAAATAGTAAAAGCCGTCAGCGTCCTGGTAACGACAAAGGACACCGTAATGACCATCCCGAGCGCTGGAGGCCACGCGAGCATCCACCTCTATGCTCACGTCGCCAAAACGCCGGCCGGGGTGCGCCCAGGCGAGCCAATTGGAAGCCCGCAGATCGAAAAAGTATACCCCCTCGCCATAACCACGGTCAAACCCATCCCGTTGATCTGTGCCCCAACCACTGCTCTTATCCTCGAAATCATCCTCAAAAAGCACCCCTTGACCACCACACTCGCAGCCGCAGAGCAGCAACGACGAGGCAAGCACGAGTATCAAACTGTACCCCAAACGCCAACCAGGTTTATCCATCATCCATCACCTCCGATCAACACAAAAACGCCCCATTTCGACAACACAGCTTGGAATTGCCAAGATTATAGCACGGGCGGAGGATTTGCAAAAGGCAGCATCATACCCGATCGCTTTTGCTCATCTTTGACGACCGTGCTATAATTGACGCCAGGTAAAAAAGTCGGAGGAGACACAATGGCAAAGAAACAAAAACGCTCAAACCAAAACCGCAAGGCGCAAGAGTACGAGCAGGCAGGCCTGCAAGCCTACGAGGAATGGAACATCGACCACGCTATCCAGTGTTTCAGGAAAGCCTCCGACTTGGTTCCCGACGAGTCTGCTTACGTACTCCATCTGGCACGAGCGTTGGCCCGCGGCGGCAACTTTGACCAGGCCTTGAAGGCACTGGCCGATTTTATGCGGCTGGAGCCCGACTCTGCGCTGGCTGATCGGTTTGAGCAGCTCTTTGCCAGCGGCATGGACGACGTGGAGATATTGCTCACCGACAAGATGGCGGCGGGAACGCCCCTGGAACTGATCGGCGCTGCCATCCAGATGTGGCTAGAGTACCGCATCGCCCTTGGAAGCGAAACACTCATCATGCGCAAACCGGAGACGTGGGCAGCGGCCCTCGATTACACAGTCCGCAAGGTTAACCTGAGACCGGTGACGCGCCAGGGAGTCGCGGACTTTTATGGCATCAGCGACGGGGCAGTACGAGACCGGCACCTGGACCTGGTGCAAACGCTCGACGTGATGCCCTGCGACTATCGGTACTTTGTCGGTAAAGAGAACCCGCTGGACAAGCTGGTCGAAGCGGCAGAATTACTGGAACAACTGGAGGCCCGCTTCCAGGAGCCATAGGAAGTAGACAAGTAGCAGTAAACGAGTAGACAAGGGACGTTTCCCTTGTCTACTTTGTCTGTTGCCTGTCCAATGCCTAGCCTATCATCTGCTCATCAAGTGGCACATTCCCCTGGACGACCGGGACGGTAAAGGAGAACGTGCTTCCCTTCCCCAACTCGCTCTCGACCCAAATCTCGCCGCCGTGCAGCTCGACGAGGCTCTTGGTGATGACCAAACCCAGGCCGGTGCCGGGGACGCTACGTACAGCCGGGTTTTCGGCGCGGAAATATTTGGTCTTGAAAAGCCGCTCCTGATCCTCCGGCGACATCCCTATCCCGGTATCGGCCACCGAACACAACACAAACTCGTCCTCTCCCCCGCCGTTCTGACCATCCGACCACATCTGAGCGCTGACCGTGATATCTCCACCCTCGGGCGTGTACTTGTGCGCGTTGCTCACCAGGTTCGTCATGACCTGCATCAGCCGACTTCGATCCCCGCGTACGAGCGGCAGATCGGAGGCGATCTCTACCTTCAGCGCCTGCTGTTTGCCCTCGATCTGACCTTGGATCGTGCGCAACGCGTCCTCGATCATCTTTTTCACGGACACATCGCCAAACTCCAGCCGGATGCGCCCGCTCTCGATGCGCGAGATATCCAACAATTCACTGACCAACGAGTTCATGCGATCCACGTTGGAACGGATCGTCCCGAGCAGCTCCTGCTGCGTCTCGTTAAGCTCGCCGGCCATGCCCTTCATCAGGATATCGGTGTAGCCCTTCATCGAGGTCATTGGCTGCTTGAGTTCGTGGGAGACGAAGGAGACGAACTCTGTCTTGGCCTCGTTGGCCCGGCGCACGCGTTCAAAGAGACGGGCGTTCTCCATCGCGATTGCGGCATGGTCGGTCAGGCGAACGACAAACTCCATGGCCTCCTCGATAGTGTCACTGCGCGAGCATTCCAGAGCGATGACGCCGATGATGTGATCCTCCAGCCGGATGGGCACCGTCAACTGGACTACCATCCCGAGGACAATCGCCACGTAATCCGGATCGCTCCCTACGTCAACGATTAACTCTGGCTCGCCGGTGCGCGCGACGCGACCAATAACCCCCTGATCCAACGGCCACGGTTCCTCCTCGTAGGCATCGGCCGCATCCTCCGGATAGCCTCG
>Ga0315550_1000374_pt1 | contig 27454 bp, 28 predicted proteins | sample SalMarSW160190MG_2_FD_203100 | JGI IMG/M metagenome (GOLD analysis project Ga0315550, IMG submission 203100) | Salt marsh sediment microbial communities from the Plum Island Ecosystem LTER, Massachusetts, United States - Salt Marsh Sediment SW1601-90 ... | reverse complement strand
GATCCGGTCGTTATTATCGAGAACTATCCTGTAAGGCTGCTTCGGCCGCAGGTCGCTCAGCTTGTAGACATCGGCCGACGCTTCCTTCAGTTGAAAGAGGGCCTTCAGATCGAGCTTGTATTTCTTGAATATATCGAAAAGGGTTTCCCCTCTCTTGATCTTTCCGCTTATCTGCCTGAATGCGACGGGTCTGGACGTCACCGCCCCGGGCGACGGCTGCACTTTCTCCGTCCGGTTGACAATGTCGAAGTTGTTTCTTACGGTCCAAAAGGCTATTGCGAGGAAGACTGCGGTTATGAATGCTTTTCTCATCTTCCCTCCGGATTTTTTCTTTATTTTAAGGTTTGTCCTGCCCATAGTCAACCTGTAGTCCTCATTTAAGGCCGATTTTCGGCACCGGGAGAGACCAACCCCGAAATTTGACATAATCGGTGAACGGAGTATAATAAAACACTATTCGGAGCATAAAGAAAATCCGCGAATCAAAACGCCTGCCGGGAGGAGCCATGAGAAAGTTACCGCTTGTCGTTCTTACAGCCCTGTTCATTCTGTTCACCGCACATGACGCGCACGCGCTCTGCGTGAAAGTGGCAAAGGCAAACCTCAGGACGGGCCCGGGCACAAGCTACGACGTAGTGTGGGAGATCTTCAAGTATATGCCCCTGGTGAAAGTGGGGGTGTCAGTATCGGGGAAGTGGTACGCCGTAAAGGACGTGGACGGTGATGTAACCTGGATATACAGGGACCTTGTGACGTCGGGATATCATTGCGCCGTCGTCAAGACGGAAACCGTCAATGTAAGAACCGGCCCGGGCACCCGTTATCGGAAAAGCACCATAAGCCCGGCAAAACAGTATTACTCCTTCAAGGTCGAAAAAAGAAAAGGCAGCTGGGTGAAGGTGAAGGACGAATGGGGCGGCAGGGGGTGGATACACAGGCATTTCCTGTTCATCCGGTAAAGAACGGGAACTTCCGTTGAGGCCGTTACGGATTTTTCGGGCCTGAGTCGACCTCGGGCGGCTTTCCTTCCTTTTTCCCCTGTTTCCTGGATCGTCTGAGCCTTCTCGAAGCCATCCCGATCATTGCTATCAGTACCCCCGCAAGCGCCGAGAGAAATACCACTATCGCAAGGGAAGCCTCAAACTTCCAGTAAATGAATGTGATGATCACCGGGGAGGCATTCTGTACGGAAAAGACCGTGACCAGCGCAATCAGGATCAAGGCGATCAATATTGTGATCATGCAGTCCTCCTGTCTAAAAGTCTTTACGGTTGCAAATGAATCACGAACAGCCGGCTGACGTCGGCAGACGGCGGGCAAAGGGCATTGTCGACGGTCCTCTCACATCGACATCCCCTTTTCACCGTAAACGTCTGAACATCAACCCTTGCCCTTTCTGCTTGCTGTTTTGACTGCCTTGCGTGTCTTTGCCGGTTTCCGGGCCGGCTTGCCCTCCAGCACCCTCAGGCGGTCCTCGAGTTTCCTTATGCGGCCGATGACCGCCTTCACCTTCGTATCAAGCAGCGGATTCTTTCTCGAACCGCTCAAGTCATAGACACGGCCTCCGAGATCCGATATCTCCTTCTCCACCCTGGTCTTGAGTTCATATGCGCGATAGCGCCTCTTTCCCTCTTCAGTGAGCTCCTCCGCCTTCACCCTGACGGCAGTCGCTCCCACCTTGACCGCGGCTATCCCTTCCTTCCAGCTCTTCTGCAGATCTTTGCTCACGTCGTCCCAAAAACCCATCTGTCAGCTCCTTTCTACGGTTTCTCAGCGCACCGGGGCCACATATTCCCGAGAGCTCTCATTCGTTGTCCTCTTTGACGGCAGCCCTTATCCTCCCCAGTATATCGGGGATGGCGGAGGTTACCCTGTCCCAGCTTGCAATGAGCGGCACACCCAAAGGGTCCTCCATGATCTTCTCCGACGCCTGTTTGATCCCGCTCGTGAAGGTCTCCACCGCAAGACTCTCCTCATGCCTGTCGAAGAAAAGGCCGTTTATCGAGGCGTCGTCGTCGTATCTCTTGAGCATGTCCTGCGCCGTCCTCACGTAAGTTGCCACCAGCGTCTTGAAAAACCCCTCGGAAAAGACTATCCCCTCGGAGGCAAGGGTCCTGAAGATCGATTTGCATATGTCGACCGCCATCTTATGCAGGCCCCTGTTCGCGTCCTCGGGGGAGAGGATCTGGTGCTTATGTTCGTAATTCTCGGCGATATCCACCTGGCAGACCCTTCTCAGGGAAGTGTTCCGGTATACCTCGGCCAGCATACCCACTTCGAGTCCCCAATCCCCGGGTATCCTGTTGACACGGGCAAGATCAACGTCCATCGCAAATTCTCCAGCCAGAGAGTACCGGAAACTGTCGAAGAAAAGGAGGAGTGGATGATACCCGATTATCTTCTCCAGGGACCGGATAAGGGGCGTAACAAGAAGCCTCGTCGCCCTGCCGTGAAGCCTGTCGGTCACCCTTGTGTAGAACCCTTTGCAGAAATCATAATCGAGGCTCGGGTTTGTCACGGGATAACATAGCCTCGCCAGCAGGTCCCTGCTGTACGTGAGGATGTCGCAGTCATGGATTGCGATCACGTGAAAATCCTGTTGCGAAAGGACATACCCGTATGCCATCCACACCGATTTTCCCTTGCCCGTTTCCCCCGTAGGAAGCTCGGCGGCTTCGATGGCCCTGTATATCCCTGTAATCCTCGGTCCCGTGTTCCAGATAATTTTCGTGTTCTGCGGGAGCACCGAGAAAAAGTCCCTGGCACGTCTGAATTCCTCCTCTGTTGCAGGGCCCAGAGCAACCACAATCTCCGTGAGGTATTTTACCTGCTTCAGTTCCTGGACGATTCCCTTCAGTGCCTCGCCTTCGAGTTCGGAATAAAGGGACGGAAGGACGAGGGCAATCGGCCTTTCCTGGGCATACCACGACAACTCCGCCTCCAACTTTTCAAGGTTGAATCTGCCGAGTCGATGGAAGGTTGCCACAACACCGGTCTGGTAAAAATCAGCCATCCTTCACCCCCTCACTGGTTCGTCGCAGAAAGGAAAAGAGCAGTAATGCCAACTCCGAATCAGTTTAAGTATAAAAGCTATGGCTTATATGGTCAAGAAAAAGCTTCACTTTCCGGTGCGTCCGACTTTCTTCACCGGCAACGTCGGGTATACTAGGAATATGAATCCGCCTTCATCAAAAGACATTGCGAGGGAGATCTTTTACGCGGCGCTGAAGTCTGCCGACCCTTACGAGGCCGTAAAAAAATACGCAGGCATGATCCGCCGAATCTACGATGAGGCCCGTTCCGGGAGGCTTGTAGCAGCCGGTTTCGGCAAGGCCGCCTGTTCCATGGCGAGGGCACTGGAAGACGATCTGGGTGACCTCATAAGCAACGGCGTCATCGTAACTAAATACGGCCACTGCCGGGAGACATTCCACAAAATGCGGGTCTTTGAGGCCGGCCATCCCGTCCCGGATGAAAACGGATTAAGGGGCACCGGCCGTCTGGTCCGTCTTCTGCAGGATTCCGGCAGGGAAACCCTTGTTGTCTGCCTCATCTCGGGAGGAGGTTCGGCCCTCCTTGTCCGGCCGTACGACGACATCCCCTTCGGGGACAAACAGGAGATCACGCGGCTGCTGCTCACGGCAGGCTCCGATATCTTCGAACTGAACATGGTGAGAAAACATTTATCGGCGGTGAAGGGGGGCAGACTGGCCGAAATTGCCTATCCCGCGAAGGTCGTCTCACTCATACTCTCCGATGTGATCGGCGACCGTCTTGACGTTATTGCGTCGGGTCCCACTTCGCCGGACAGCGCGACGTTCCGGGACGCTTTGGACGTCCTGGAAAAATACGGCCTCATGAGCAGTGCGCCCCGTTCCATTGTCACCCTCTTTGAGGCAGGTGCACGCTGGGAAGTCCCCGAAACGCCGAAGGAGGATAACCCGGCTTTTGAAAAGGTCGAAAATATAATCATCGGGAGCAACAAGACCGCCCTGGCCGCGGCTGCCGACAAGTCGGATTCGCTGGGTCTGGCCACTGAAATAATCTCTTTCGGTATAAGTGGAGAGGCGAGGATAGTGGGTAAGGAACTTGCGGAAAGGGCGAAGCGACTGAAAGGCGAAGGGCCTCCCGGTCTTCCGGCATGCCTCATTTCGGGAGGCGAAACAACGGTAAAGGTTGCCGGCAAGGGGACCGGCGGCAGGAACATGGAACTGGCGCTGTCTTTTGCCATGGAGATAGACGGGCACGAAGGCATCACGCTTCTTTCCGCCGGCACGGACGGCACGGATGGACCTACCGACGCTGCCGGCGCGGTCGTCGACGGCAGGACGATTGCAGGAGCAAAGGCGTCAGGGCTGGTCCCCCTGGAATATCTGGAGGACAATGATTCATACCACTTCTTTGAGAGAACCGGAGACCTGCTCCTGACAGGCCCTACGGGTACCAACGTTATGGATGTCCAGATCATACTTGTAACATGAAGAAGATCGTCATCTTTACGGACCTCGACGGCACGCTGCTCGACGACTCCACCTATTCTTTCGATGCGGCCCTGCCGGCCCTCTATGCGGCCAGGCAGGCGGACATCCCGGTGGTCATTTGTTCAAGCAAGACCAGGGGCGAGATCGAGTCTTACAGAAAAATGCTAGGCAACTCGCATCCCTTTGTTTCTGAGAATGGAGGCGGAATCTTCCTGCCAAAAGGGTATTTCAGGACCGCTCCCGGCAGGCTGCCGGACTCTTATGCCGCAGAGCGGCATATCAGCGTTGAGGAAACGGGAAGTTACCACGTGATAAAGCTGGGTACGTCCTACCGGGAGCTCAGGCATGCCGTCGAAGACTTGCGCAAACAGGGCTTCGATATAACAGGTTTTGGCGACATGACGGCCGAAGAGATCTCCCTGTTGACCGGCCTTTGCTCCGATGAGACGCGGATGGCCAGAGAAAGGGATTTTGACGAACCCTTCACTTTTAAGGGCGACGAACAGGCTCTCGGCGCCGCCATACGTCAAATGGGTCTCAGCTGCACCAGGGGCAAGTTCTTTCATATCCTGGGGGACAACGACAAGGGCAAGGCGGTAACCATTCTGAAAGGACTTTACAGAGAGAAATACGGCGAAGTCTTTACCGCCGCGCTGGGAGACAATCCCAATGACCTCCCCATGCTCACGGTTGCCGATTACCCCGTAATCGTTCAGAAGCCGGGCGGCCGTTACGAACCACTGATCGACCTGCCGGGTATAATAAAGGCAGAAGGGGTAGGTCCGGCCGGCTGGAACAGGGAGGTGCTCAAACTCCTCGGGTCATCAGGCGAAGGCTAATGTAAGCCTTCCTTCAACACTTCCTTGTTATAGGCGTCGATAACGTCCTTACGTCGTAACATGGCGACGACCCTCCCGCCATCCGCTTCATCGATGACCGGTATCTCGGCTATGTCTTTCATGGCAAACTTTTCCATCGCCGTGTTAAGATCGTCGCCAGGCTTCAGCGTTATAATGTTCTCCGTTACTATATCGCCCGCCCTGACCACGTCCTTTACCCTGTCCTCGAACATCACCGGCCGCACGTCCTGGATTGAGACTATGCCCAGCATCTTTTCGGAATCGGTAACTACGGGGATATAAAACTTCTCGTTCTTTACCATGATGTCGATCAGCTCCTTCAGAAGGGTATCCGGGCCGACCTTGATCACGTAAGGGTTCATAACGTCCTTCACCTTTATCTTGCCCATGACGGTCAATTCCCTGCCGGCGTGTATCTTTATGCCCTTCTGGGTCAGTTCAACGGTATCGATCGAATCGGGGGACATCTTCTTGGAGACTAGCGTGCCTATGATCGCTGCGAACATGAGGGGAATGATGATCTGGTAATTTCCGGTCATCTCAAAGATGAGGAATATGCCGGTGAGCGGAGCATGGGTGGCTGCCGCCAGGAAAGCGCCTATCCCGACGGTCGCGTAAGCCCCGGGAGATGCCGTGTACGCCGGGAAGAGGTAATGGACGATATTCCCGAAGCTTCCTCCGATCATTGCTCCGATGAAGATGGCCGGAGCGAAGACTCCGCCCGACCCTCCGGACCCCAGTGTAATGGAAGTCGCAAGTATCTTGAAGATAGCCAGCAGGGCGATGATAGGGAATATTATCTTCCCGGCCAGGGCATGCTCTACGAACTCATAGCCGTTGCCCATGATCTGCGGAAGGAAAATACCTATTACGCCGATAATCAGGGCGCCCAGTGCGGGCTTAAGGAGAGGATGGGCCGGATAGGCGTTGAACTCGTCCTTTATCCTGTGGAAGATCTTGATATAAAAGACGGCCAGAACGCCGACAATCAGACCGAACAGCACATAGAGGGGTATCTCAAGGGGGCTCCTCAGATTGTACTGGGGAACCTCAAACTGGGGGTGGACGCCGTAATAGCCCCTCGAAACGACCGTTGCGGCCCCTGACGCGATGACTATCGCCGCAAATGAAGAAAGTTCATAGCTCCCGAGAAGAACGATCTCGATGGCGAACATTATACCCGCAATAGGCGCGTTGAAGGTGGCCGCGATGCCTGCCCCGGCACCGGCGGCTATCAAAAGCTTCATCTGGCCTCCGGAAGCCCGGAAGAGCTGTCCGATGCCGGAGCCGATGGTGCCGCCGATCACGGCAATCGGCCCCTCCACACCTGCCGAACCTCCCGAGCCGATGGTCAAAGCGGGAGCCAGCATCTTGGCTATGATGTTCCTGATCTTCAGAACGCCGCCCCTTATGTTGACCAGCTCGATGAACCTTGAGAAACCATAGCCGTTCACTTCTCCGGGGAAGGCAAAGGTAAGGGGAATAAGCAGGATGGCTCCGACGATCGGAAGAAGGGGCAGCAGGACCCTGTGGAACCCCCCCTCGCCTATACCGAGAAGATTTGACCCTCCGACGAAGACCCATCTGTGAACAAAATCCAGTGCGAAGCGGAAGATAACATTTGCCGTCCCGGCAAGCAACCCTATCAGGAAGGCCAGGATGATCATGACGGCATGCTCTCCGAAAAGGCCGTAAGCCTTCGAGAACATGAAGAGGACTTTATCTTTGAGCCAGTGCGCCATTATTTCCTGACAGGGCCGCTCGAGAGCCGTCCGCAAGCGCTCATGTTTTCTCCTGTATGGCCCGGTCGGACAACGTACGGCATGTGAAGGAGACCGGTCCACCGATCAGGCCGGAGAATGACAGTCTCTTTTCGCGCTTCAGGCAAAAACACTATTTACCGGATCTTGTTAAGCGGTCTGCGAAGCATCTCTCAAAAAGCGCCCCCCCAGAAGCAGAAAAGAATCACACCGGGCGGCCTCTCCCGTCGGCAGAGAAAATCCCGTATCAGACCTCTCAGGCATGAAGTCCCTTTTCATTCAAACCGGACAAACGGATACAAACCACACGCATATTATACACCAATTTGCCGATAACCAAGGGAGGAAACCCCGGGAAGCCCCCCTTCGATGCCGGAAGATACATCCCATGAAGACACCCTGACTGACTTGAACCTATCTCAAAATCGGTTTTCGGTTCAAAGCTGTCATTCCCGCAAGCGAGGCGCGCCTGCCTGCCGGCAGGCAGGTAGGGAATCCTTCTGAAGACAAAAAAAGATTCCGGACAAGCCGGAATGACAGACCCGGGGGCTATGATAATATTTCAATTTTGAGATAGGTTCTTGTCAGGTGGACTGTTTCATGATAAATATATTTTAAAGGGTCCTCCGGGTGTCGGCACCCTTAGAGGAGCGGACAGACATGAATGTTCTGGAAGCGGTCAGGAAAAGAAGAAGCATACGGAATTTTCTTGAGAGGGATATCCCGGAAGAAGTCGTGGCCGCTCTCATCGATTCGCTGATATGGGCGCCGAGTGCAGGCAACCTGCAGTCCAGAAGGTTCTACATGGTGAAAGAAAAGAGGCTCAGGAAAGAACTTGCGGCAGGGGCCCTGAACCAGAACTTTATCCGGGATGCCCCTCTTGTGACAGTGTGCTGCACCGACTCGCGGATAGGCCGGAGATACGGGCGGCGCGGTGTCGAACTCTACACGATACAGGATGTCTCTGTCAGCATCATGTGCATGATGCTGACAGCAGAGGAAAAGGGGCTTGGAACATGCTGGGTGGGTGCCTTCGACGAAGCGGAGATCTCAAGGGTCCTTGATCTCCCGGCCCACCATCGGCCGGTGGCCCTGGTTCCTGTCGGTTATCCGTCACATATTCCGGCGCCGACATCAAGATTGCCGGCAGACGAAGTCGTAGAGTTCAGGTGAGGCATGTGCCGGCATTGAAACCGGTTAGTCTTCCTTACGGGAAGTGAAAAGGAGAAAAGAGATGAAAAAAAGGGGGATATCAATTTTGGTTCTTGCCGTGACGGTCTTCTTCTTTGCCGGTGAGACCTTCGGCGGGATGGGCTACAATTCCGGCAAAGGCTGGGCCGCAGGGAGCAGGTACAACAGGCTGTACGATCCCGGCACGGTGGAGACGGACAGCGGCGAAGTCGTTTCGGTACAGAAGATGGTCCCCATGAGGGGAATGTCCGGCGGACTGCATTTTATTCTTAAATCCGACAGGGGAACTATCTCGGTGCACCTGGGGCCGCTATGGTTTCTGGAGAAGGAAGGTGTAAAGATCGAACCGAAAGACCACGTCACCGTGAGCGGGTCCAGGATCATTTTTAGAGGGAAGCCCGCACTTATTGCAGCAGAGATAAGAAAGGGAGAAAAGACCTGGAGACTCCGTGACGACAGGGGTGTCCCTCTTTGGAGCATGCGGAGAGGCATGTGACATGATGCATGCCGGGCTACCGGATTTAACCGACAGGAGGACAATCACGTGAAAGACGGTTTGAACAGAAGGGAGTTTTTCAAGACAATCGGCGTGGGGACAATAGGTCTCGGTTTCGGTATCTCCGTTTTTGACGGTGTCTATCAGTATGCCGAGGCCCTCACCCAAACGGACAAGCACGATCTCCTGATGAAGGGGACGGTAAACTTTAAAGGGTATGTGGCGAAAGAGATCACCCCCAACGACGAATTTTACGTCACGAGTTATTCGTCGGAGGTGCCGAACGTTTCTCCGGAGAAGTTCAGGCTCAAGGTTGAAGGCCTTGTCGGAAAACCCTATGCCCTGACTCTGAAAGAGATCGAGGAGATGAAAGACAGGGATGAGTTCGTGACCCTCGAGTGCATCGGCAATCCGATCGGGGGAGACGCCGTTTCCAATGCCTTGTGGGACGGCGTCACGCTCAGAAAGATAATCGAGAGGGCCGCTCCGAGGAAAGGGATAGTGAAGACCGCTTTCTTTGCCGAGGACGGATACTCCGACAGCATTCCGTATCCCCTTTCCCTTTCTGACGACGTATTTCTGGCCTTCAGGATGAACGGGGTGTCCCTGCCGGCAGTGCACGGTTTTCCCTTAAGGGTGGTGGTCCCGGGCATTTACGGCATGAAGAGCGTAAAGTGGCTGTCAAAGATAGAACTGGTAAATTACGACTTCAGGGGGTACTGGGAGAAGAAGGGCTGGTCGGACGAGGCGGTAATCCCGGTAAGGTCACAGATACTGATGCCCATGAACGGCAGGACCGTTCCCGCGGGCCATTACGTCATGGGTGGGATCGCCTTCGGCGGACGATACGGCATCAGCAAGGTCCAGGTCTCCCTCGACAACGGAGACACGTGGCGCGATGCGGAGCTCAAACCGCCGCTGTCCAAATGGGCCTGGACCCTTTGGCGCTATGACTGGAAGCCCTCGGAGGCTGGGGAGCATACCCTGAAGGTAAGGGGCTTTGACCGGCGGGGAAAGGTCCAGGAGTCGGCATCTCTCTTTGCCAGAATCATCGGTACCTATCCCAACGGCGCCAAGGGTATCGACTCTGTAGACGTGGAGGTCAGATAAACGGCGCCTGCATGTTGAACGGGGAATTAGGAACCGCGGGGGAACTCATTCCCTGACCCGCTCCCCGAAATAGATAACCGTGGCCGGCAAGTCGCCCCTGACCTGCCTGAAACCATGACAATAACGGCCGTGCGCCGGAATATCGTCTCCCCGGGGGTTTGACTGCATTTCCCGCCGGGTATACACTGGGAAGGTATGAACTTGCAGACGCATGGAATCAATATATTAATTCTTGGGAGGCATGCATGAAACAGAAGAAAATGGCGACCCTCGCAGCAGTTGTCTTTTTTTCGATGGTAACAGCATTTTTTACCCTGTCCCTGTCGGGATGTAAAAAGATTGAAACCAGTTATAAGACGGTCGGGTTTCCCAAGTCTTTTGCCGAACTTGCCCAAAGGGTGAACCCTGCGGTGGTGAACATCAGCACCGAGACGACCGTGCGCGTTCCCGGCAGTCCGTTCAGGCAGTTTTTCGGACCTGACGAGGGACCGTTCGGCGGTTTTTTCAAGCATTTCTTCGGTGAAACGCCGGACAGGGAAATGAAGCAGCAGAGCCTCGGTTCTGGCTTCATAATCGACAAGGACGGCTTCATCCTTACGAACAACCACGTTGTTGCCGGGGCGGATGAGATCAAGGTAAAACTCGCGGACGGGAGAGAATACAAGGCAAGAGTTATAGGCAGGGACCCTAAAACCGATCTGGCCCTCATAAAGATATCATCTCTGTTCAAGAATCTCCCGACCCTTCCGCTGGGGGATTCGGACAAGATGAGGGTGGGCGACTGGGTGCTCGCCATCGGGAACCCCTTCGGCCTGGGTCATACGGTCACTCAGGGCATCATCAGCGCAACGGGAAGGATCATCGGGTCGGGTCCCTACGATAATTTTCTCCAGACCGACGCCCCCATCAACCCCGGCAACAGCGGCGGTCCGCTGGTAAACCTCGAAGGCGAGGTAATAGGCATAAACAGCGCCATCATTGCGTCGGGACAGGGGATAGGCTTTGCGATTCCCAGCAACATGGCGAAGGAGATCGTCTCCCAGCTGAAGACAAAGGGGAAGGTAGTGCGGGGATGGATCGGCGTTTCCATACAGACCATAACGCCTGATATCGCCAAGGCCTTCGGACTGAAAAGCGATAAGGGCGCCCTTGTGTCGGAAGTGGTGCCGAACGGTCCCGCTGAGGCAGCCGGCATAAAGAGGGGGGACGTCATCGTGTCATTCAACGAAAAGACTATCAACAGGATGTCCGATCTTCCCTTCATCGTGGCGGAGACGCCCGTAGGGAAGACGGTACCCGTCACCGTGGTCCGGAACGGGAAAGAGATCACCCTGCATATCAAGATAGCGGAGATGCCCGAGAAAGGGGCGGCTGCCGGAGCTCCGGTTCCGGCTGAAAGTCTAGGATTGACACTTTCCAACATTAGCCCCCGTTTGAAAAGCGAATTCCGGATCACGGACACCTCCGGCGTTGTGGTCGTCGATGTCTCCCGTGGAAGTCTCGCCGGTGACGCCGGTATCCAGCCGGGCGACGTAATCAAGGAGGTAAACAGGATACCGGTAAAAGACATGAGTGATTACGAAACGGCCATAAGGAAATGGCAAAAGAACAAGCCCCTGCTCCTGCTGATAAAACGGAAGGGCCAAACGTTCTATGTATCTGTCCAGGCATCATAGGGACTGGGCACCCTCCCCTTCGTCCCCTGCCCCTGCGGAAGGGGACGGATGGGAGAGAGGTATTGGTAAACACCGGGGTCCCGGAGACTCGCGGGCCGGGGCATCCGGTATCGATGACGGAAAACGTTTCGGAAAGGGGTAATAAATGAAAGACCTGCTTTTATCCAGGCGGATCATGATGGGCATACTCGCCGTCTTATCTGTTCTGTCTTTGGCCGCTCCGGTCAGGGCCTCCGCCAGGGAAGTTCCAAAGGATGCGAAAGTCTTCCTTAACACACTGAGCAACTCATTGGCGGCGGTCGCCGAGGTCACAAAGCCGTCGGTCGTAAACGTATCCACGACGACAACGGTCAACGTGCAGGAAAGTCCCTTCGGAGAATTCTTTAACGATCCTTTCTTCAGGAAGTTTTTCGGGAATCAATTTAATCACCCGGAACAGAGGAGGAAGTACAAATCTTCGGCACTCGGGTCCGGCGTGATAGTCTCGGCCGACGGGTACATTCTTACAAATTACCATGTCATAAAGGGCGCACAGGAGATAAAGGTCATCCTTTACGACGGCAGGGAGTTTACTGGAAAGGTCATAGGAGACGACCCGCCGACGGACATAGCAGTACTGAAGATTGAAGCCCGGAACCTTCCGGCCATCAAGATGGGAGACTCAAGAAAGCTGAAGGCCGGTGATATCGTGCTCGCCATCGGCAACCCCTTCGGCCTCAACCAGACCGTAACCATGGGCATTGTCAGTGCGGTGGGCAGGGCCAATGTAGGTATCTCGAGTTACGAGGACTTCATACAGACGGACGCCGCGATCAACCCGGGCAATTCCGGCGGCGCACTTGTAAATGCAGACGGAGAGCTTGTCGGCATAAACACGGCCATCTTTTCAACCAGCGGCGGTTACATGGGCATAGGGTTTGCCATACCGTCGGATATGGCCAATTCGGTCTCGCAAAGCATTGTAAAACACGGCAGGGTCATCCGGAGCTGGCTCGGTGTCACGGTGCAGGACCTCACCCCGGAGCTTGCAAAATCTTTCAGGATCAAACAGGAGAAAGGAGCCCTCGTCACGGACGTCACAAGGAACAGCCCGGCCGAAGCAGCGGGATTCAAACGAGGTGACCTAATCGTCAGATTCGGTGGTAATTCCGTAGATAATTCGCTCGGGTTGAGGAACATGGTCGTTAACACGCAACCCGGCAAGACCGTCGAAGTTCAGGTAGTCAGGGCCGGGAAACCTTTGACTCTCAAAGTCACTCTCCGCGAGCTGGCGGCAAAAAAGGAGATCAGGAAGGCCGGATATAACAATGTGTTAAAAGGCGTACACGTCGAGGAACTGACTCCCGATATCAGGGCCGGTCTGAATATCCCCGCTGAGGTGAAAGGCGTGGTCGTTACCGGAATAAGCAGCGAAAGTCCGGCGGCTGAAGTGCTTCTGAAGAACGACATCATCCAGGAGATAAACCGGAAGTCCATATTAAACCTCGGCGATTACGAAAAAATAGTATCCCGGATCGGACCCTCCGATACCGTTCTCCTCCTGATATACAGAAACGGAGACTATGCGTATGTAACTATAACGCCGTGAAAAGGGGACGTCACGGGACCGCAGACTGCGGCGATTGTGAAAACCCTCTATGGTATACTCTACGGTGAAGCCGGGGCCGTGCCGGCCGTCATGACAAACGGGAAATGCCTTCGAGGCCGGCCCGAAAAAGAAGCCCCGAAAGAATAAACATGTCCAGAAACTCTATGCTCACCTTCGGCCGCACTGTCAGGACCGTTGCGGGATTCCTGATCATCGTTGCCGGCCTCCTGGGCGGCACCTGGCTTGGCTGGTGGCTCAGCTTCAGGGGCGATATCGTACAGATTATTCACGATGCAAAGATGAGTCTGCCGGGATGGGCATGGCTTGCATTGAAGTATGGGTTGTCCCTGGCCTTCGGATTGCTGTTCGTGGTCTTTTTCCTTATATTGGGCGTACTTGTGCTGGGAGGGGGGAGAAGGGAATAAGAGAGCCTGATTCTGTCTCCGCTCCTTCTTCCGGCACGCAGGCAAGTCGCCGGCTTTCCGGCCCCTCGCTTTGTAATCCCGCCTGCTCTGCGGCATGTCCAAACAACTGTCTCTTCGAGAGAGAGTTTTTCCTGTTCGGGCGGTCTTCTGCTTCTGTCGCCTGAACGACCCTTATTTCCGAATCCAGTATTCTCCTGATGACTTCCAGTTCGATGCACTCTTCCCCTATCTTGTCCCATGACAGCAGGGTCTTGATGGCGTCCCTGAAAAACATCCTTTCCGTCAGTGAAAGCCGCCGTATTTCCATTTTCCAGAATCTTACAGGTTTCATTTCACCTCCACATTATCAAGAAAAAAGTACCCCCATACGGCTGAACCGTCACAGGAAGCTCACTTCAGCATATACCATGACCGCACAGGATTCTGTAATCCATATCACGATTAATCGATCCGGCCCCATGAGATTACCCGGAGCCGGGAAGGATGACCTTATCCTTGACACCAGAGAGATCGGTGCTAAGATGATTGTAGACCCACACCGGCCCACAGGAGGAGTCGACACCTCAGCCGTGATAAGAAGAATGATTGTTGACATATTTGTCTTCGGGACAATGATGGTCCTCATATCCAGCTGCAGCTACCCGATATCCAGGACCGTCAGAGAGCAGGCGGCCGGAGACCTCACCTTTACGGAGGTACTGGCGAGGCCGGCAGCATATCGCGGGGTCATCGCCGTCTGGGGAGGCGTGATCATGAAGACCGTCAGCCGCCCCGGCCGTAGCGAACTTGTGCTGTGGGAAACACCGCTCGATTACAGGGGAAGGCCTGAAGACAAAGGGTTTTCCAATGGTTTGTTCATCGCCAGGACTTCCCGATTCCTCGACCCCGTGGAATATTCCGCCGGTCGAAAAGTCACTGTGGCGGGAAAAATCACCGGCGGAGAACCGGGAACTTATAATGATGAGCCCTACTTGTATCCGGTACTCGAGATCAAGGAGGTTCATCTCTGGCGGGAGCCGATCAAGTGGAACTGGGGAAGAATCCCCTACTATTGGCCGAACCAGTACTCCCCGCCGAGACAATACCGTCAACCCCTTGACTGACCTTCTTCAGGAAGGTATACACCCCCCCCGGTCCCGGCTCAGAAAAGTTGCCCCGGTCTTTTTTCCGCATCCCGTTCTCTGCTATCATGTAATCAAATTCAGGGGACTGACCACACTGATGTCTTGCAAGTCTCCCCTGACCAGTGATGCCTGTCAGGACCTGGAGCTTCCGGAACATGGTCGAAAGGGAAGAGAAAAGAGGTCGGGCTGTATAAGCCCGAGCGGCAGGAGGGAAGATGAAGAAAAGGGATCTGACGATTGAAAGGATTACGGCCTGCATGGTCATGGAGTCCGAATGTTCCGGCGTATTCCATATCATGGCACTGGATTTCCCGGACGAAAAGGAACTGTGGAGCAGGATAGCGGCCGGTGAGGAACAGCGGGCCGAGATAATTGCTCAGGGCATGGGGTTAAGGCCCTCAACGGAGTACGGTGTTTCGCCGGAATTTATCCACATCAGAAAGACCATTGATTACGCAAGCGAGATCAAGAAAGTGCTGGTGGAAGGCAAGGTGTCTCTGAAAGATGCTCTCGGGATGGTGATCAGGCTCAGGGAATATAAGAAACTCGGTTACTCTTCCGACCTCCTGGGAAAAGAAAGGGACGAACGGGTAAAAAAGGTGTTCAGGAGACTCTTCGAACTGGATGAGGCCCATGCGGCCCTGATACGGTCCGTCGCAGAAAGATACGGACTCGACGTGCCCCGGAACTGAGCACAGGGATTACCTGCGAACGCCGCCCAATGCTTTCCGGCGGGACAGCCGCGGCGTTCCGTCGCTTGCTCCTGCGCCTCACTTGATCGTAAACGTGTATTGTCCCATCGTCCGGTGTCCGTCCCTCGCCACCACGTTCCACTTGACAATATACGTCCCCGGAGGGAGTGGGGGAACGCTTGCTTCGAGAAGTGTCGGATCTTCCTTGTCGACATGCCCGTCCCCCTTGTCCGCCCTTTTGCCGTCCATGGTTTGCACTGTGATACCGGAAAAGGCCGGCTCGATGTCACCGTCGAACCAGACGCGTACACTGGAAGGTGAATCCGAAACCGCAGAGCCGACCCTGGGGTCCGAATGATCGGGAAAGGCATGCCCCAGGCCCACACCGGGCAGGCCGCACAGAAGGCAGAGCGACAACACCATGATCAGAACCCAACGATCAGAGAGTCGCATTCTTCTACCTGAAAATCGGCCTCCCCAGACTATAGGGGAAAAGGTCGTCGACATAGAGGTGGAAAAGGCCCAGGACCCCGACGCTGCTGCCTGACCTTGAATTGACCGGGATCTGCGCGGCGATACCGAACTCCATGACCTTGCCGCACCAGACGATACCGGGATTCACCGTTCCCGTTACCTGACCTTTACAGTCCGCGCTCATGCAGGTCTCCATCGGGAACTCGGTCACAAGTATCATCCGGTTGAACGGGACGCCCAGCCCCACGTCCTTCACAAAAGACTGAAGGTACATGAAGCTGTACTGCAGGGAAAAGGCCCATGTCAGCGTAGTGGGTATACGTTCCCCGTCCGCCGTGCTCTCTGTCGGGAAGCTCGGACCGATCACACCGGTTATCGCAAAGGGCCTGAAGAAATTCATCGATTGAGGCAGGTCGCCCATGCCCTTCCCGAAAAAGAGTCCTGGTGAGACGGTCGTGAAGGAATCGGCAATCTGGTGTGCCCCGGTTCCGCCGATGTCGAAGTCCGTGCCGACCGAAAGAATCAGCTCATGCGGAGCGTTCGTCAGGAACTGCCACTTCGCCCCTATTCCGAGATTGTCCCAGCCGTTTGCCGAACTGCCGTCATCGGCACGGAGATGCAGGTATGCTTCATGGAACTCCAGACCGAAGTTCGGGACTATGCGCTTGGAATAGTCGATATCTATTTCGGTGGTCTTGGCGTCGGCTCCCTTTATACGATCGATCAGGACCGAAAACTCGTCCGAGATAAAGGGGTCGTCCACCTGAAAGGTGGTGGGGAAGAACCGCTGCCCGGCAAAGCCGTGGGCCCATGAGGAGACGGGTATCAGCAGGACAAGCGCAAGCGAGATACCAAGAAGCAAGGACGATTTCGCAAAAGAACCTCTTAACCCCCCTGGGCCTTTTGTGTCATTTTTCATGCGAGCCTCCTTATTTCTATTTGACATTGACCATGAACTTTGTGAGGATTACCCTGCCCTCATACCCCACCTGGCCGTACACCTCGTAAAGACCTTTTCCAGGGAAGACCACGGGGACCTCGATCTCCGGACCGAACTTCGGAGGGACTGCCATATGCATATGGTCGTCATCGTGACCGTGGTGGGACATGCCGGGCACCTCGCCGTGCACGTGCAGGAAGTACTTCAGGTCGCTCGATACGATCGCAAGATGCATGGGTGCCGCAAGCCATGGCCGGAGGTCGGTGACCGCTTTCCCGTTCTTCGTGAACACGTAGCTAAGCAGCGCTTTCCTGTTCGCCGCGAGCCGCGCCGGAGACGTTTTGAAGACTACATCGAGACCATCGAATCTCTTTTCCCTGGAGAAGTCCTCCCTCACAGGCGCCATTTTTGGTTCTCCGGCGACAGTGACGATAAAGTGCCTGGAAAAAGGGCGTCCCTTAACGGCAAAGTTGAGCCCGACTACATAGCGGCCTGCTTTGGGGAAGGTAAACCGAACAAAGAACTTTCCGCCCTTCAGCGCCCGCGGGGTAAGACGCTCGAAATCGCGGGGATGTATATGGGCAAATACGGAAAAATCCTGACTCACGATTACGACATGGAGATAACGCGCGTGCATCAGGGTAAGTCCCTGTACAGGTCTCCCGCCCGCATCGCTGAGAGAAAACCGGATGGTTGCATGTTTTCCTGCGGTCACCTCTGCCGGTTCCGTTGTAAGATGTGCGATCACTTCCGACTCTCCCGGATGTCGCTCCGGTCCGGAATATTGACCCGCTCCGTCATGAAGAACCATGCCGGCAGATGCCGGACGGGATATCAGAATAAACCAGCCGCAAAGAAGGAAGAGTGCCGGAATAATTGCGTACAGTCTATAGCTCTTCATAGAACCCCCTCTCGAATTCAAGTGGAAAGCATCTTCAAAGATATGCATGTTCAAATTATAGCGGAATCGGTCCGTTTTGCAACGCTGTTGCCGCCTTCTCCGAAGTGAGACCAGCCGGAGAACAGAACTGACAGGAACGGGACATTTCTACTTTGTCCTGACAATGAAAAAAATACCTTTGAATCCTTTCGGCCTTTTGTTGTAAAATTGTTCCAGCGAAAGTTCCGAAGCAGTCGGGTGGGGCGTCAGGTCCGTCAGGCTGATGCCGTTCGAAAATAGCCGGATTGAAAGGAGGACACCTGAATGGAGTCTAATAACCGTGATAACTGGGTATCCGTAGTCGTTATCATTTTCACTCTCGTCGCAGCCCTGGGAGGCGGCTTCAGCCTCCGTGCGATGCTGCCCCATATCCATGCCTGGCAGGCCCCTGTTTACGGGATAGTCGGCGGAATATTTATTGCCGTCAGCGACATTATCCTCGTACAGGTCCTGTCGTCTTTTAAGAGCGAATAGCCGTCACGCGTTCGGGGACGACGAGTTATGATGGCCGGCGAGGGGCGGCGGCAAGTTCGAGATCGACAGATTGAACAAACGTGTTCGTATCCATGACAACTCCATGGCCTACGGGAAATTCAACCCTGTCGGGCTGAAGGACAAGGTGCTCCGGATGAAAATGCCGGCCGGTTACGAAGTAATAATAGAATAACGCCCCCGGACCTCACTGTTCTAAATCTTTCTTTTGAATTACAATCCTTCCAACCGAAAGACCTGCTCCTTTATCGTTCGATCCTTTTCCATCGCGATTGACCTCACGGCGATTCACTGATAGACTTTAAAAAGATCCAGGAGGAGAAAATGTGGAGTATAAAATCGGCCCGTTCATCCACGGCATGCCGCCTGATAAGCCTTATCTTTATTATCATGGCATCTGCCTGCGTCCGGCCGGTCGGGAGTGATCGCCGGTGACTGTCTTCGTCCACTGGATTTCGGCATGGTTTGAACTTCTTTCTATCGCTTTCTGTATCGGTGTACTGGTATGCCGCCTTCTGGTTTTTCCACCATCGGCTCCTGCCGGACCTCCCGGGCATGGAGACTTTTTCGGTAATGCCTGGCCGTTGTTCGGCCTGGCCCTCGCGTTAATATTTGCCAGCAGTGTCGCAGATCTGTTTATAAGGGCAGCCATGATGAGCGGCCGGCCCCTGTCGGCCGTCTTGCCCGTAATGCCCAAGGTGCTCCTCCGGACCCATTACGGTCGTGTCTGGATTGTCCGCATCGCCGTCCTTCTGCTGTTGTCTTTCTTCTTCTGGTCCGGGTTGCGGTACCGAGATTCGCGGATATTTCTGGGGTCCGCCCTCTTCCTGACGCTCGTCATCGCCGCAACCAGGAGCGCCTCGGGGCACGCCTCGGACGCGGGAGATTTCAGCGTGTCCGAGATAATGGACTGGCTGCACCTCGTCTCCGCCTCCGTTTGGGGCGGCGGGCTCTTCGTGCTTTCTCTCGTCATCCTCCCCGGGATCATCAGGACCGATGATCTTCCGGCGCCCCTCCTTGCCTCGGTGGCCGGCAGGTTTTCCAGGATGGCTGGAGCGGCCGTCGGTGTTCTTGCTCTTACCGCCTTATACAACGGGTGGCTGCATGTGGGAAGCCTCCGGGGCCTGTGGCTTACGCCTTACGGGGGCACTATCGCCGTAAAGACAGTGCTCTTCGTCCTCCTGGTTAACCTGGGCGGCTTCAATCGCTATGTCAGCGTGCCCCTGTTGCAGCAACTGGGAGGCATTGATCCCGGTAGGAGAGGCATTATCGGGCATCTTGCAGTCCGTGTCATGCCGGGACAGGACCTTCGGGACTTGCGCGGCGCGGCCGTGCGGTTCATGAGAAGCGTAAGAGCTGAGGCGATACTTGTCGCAGTCATACTGCTTTTCGCCGCCCTTCTCGTCCAGCAGGTCCCGGCCCGCCATGCCCTTCATGCGATGGCATCACAGGGCCACAGCCACAGCATGGGGAATGACAGATGAGGCGGTAAGAAGATCGGGCGTTTTCCAGGCAACAGCGTTCCGGTCTGGTCCGCTATGCGCACGGATCAGACATAAGCGGCCCTCCTTACAAAAGATTCGCCTTCGTAGCCCGGGTTGCTTCGAAACAGCTCGTGAAACGGACCCGTCCGGGCGACCCTGCCGTCGGCGTAGACGATTATCCTGTCGGCAAGGGCGTAGGCCTCGGAGATGTCATGGGTCACGAGGATAACGGGGATTTCAAATTCTTCATGTATCTCCCTGAGTATCCTGCCCATCTCCGACCGAAGAGGACTGTCGAGGGCCGAGAAAGGCTCGTCCAGAAGCAATGCCTCCGGATGACGCATCAGTGCCCTTGCAAAGGCGACCCTCTGCTTCTGGCCCCCGGATATCTCGGAGGGACGGCGGTCCTCGAGGCCGGTCAGTTTGAAGGCATTTATCATTTCCCGGGCCCTTGTGAGCCTTTCGGTTTTAGGCACATCGGGTGCCCCGAAGAGTATGTTTTTAATGACCGTCATATGGGGGAACAGGGCAAGGTCCTGGCAGACATATCCGAATGTACGGGCCTGAGGCGGGATGTCGATGCCTGCGGAGCTGTCGAAGCAGGTCTTGCCGCCTGAACAGACAAAGCCCTCATCGGGCCTCAACAGACCCGTGATCATCTGCAGGGTCATGGACTTGCCCGACCCGGAATAGCCGAAGAGGACGGCAAGCTCATCACCTATCTCCCATTTTACATCGAGGCTGAAGCCCTTGACCTTCTTCTTCAGTCTTACCGAAAGTCCCATCACACACCCCTTTTCGAGAAAGTGCCTGCCATATAGAGAAAGCCCCCGGACATGACGGTAAGCAGGATGACCATAGCGTGGGCCTGTGTCCACTCCCCGCTGCTTGCAACGCTGTATATGGCAAGCGGCATGGTGTCCGTCCTGCCCGGGATGTCCCCCGCCAGCATCAGTGTCGCCCCGAACTCACCCATTGCCCTGGCAAATGAAAGCACGGCGCCGGCAATGATACCCTTGCTGGCAAGGGGAAGGATCACCCTGAGCGCCGTCTCCGCCTCCCCGTGTCCCGAAGTATAGGCGGCATTGATGAGGTTCCTGTCCACCGACTCTATCGAGGCCCTCGTCGTCTTGATCATCAGCGGGAGGGAGACGACAAAGGACGCAAGGGCTGCCGCGTACCATGTGAACATGATGGTAAAGCCTGTCCATTCATATATCATCTTGCCGATCAGTCCGTTTCTGCCGAAGACCATGATAAGGTAGTATCCGGTAACGGTGGGAGGAAGCACGAGGGGGAGTGTGAAGAGGACGTCAAGAAGTTCCCTTCCCCTGAACTCCTTCCGGGCCAGTACATAGGCTATGGCCGTCCCTGCAAGTATGACGAACACCGTCGCCACTGACGCAACCTGAAGGGAAAGCCTCATCGAAAATAGCGTACTCTTATCCATATTACGTTCTACTTAAGGGCGGTTTTGAAACCCGCCCCTACAGGGCCTCCCTGAAACCATATCCCCTGAGTATCTTCTGTCCTTCCGGTGACAGGACAAAGGCGATAAAGGCCCTCGCGGCTGCCTCATCCTTTGCGCCCTTCACTACGGCTACGGGATAAACCACCGGCTTATGGCTCTTCTCAGCAGCGAAAGCCGCAATCTTCACTTCCTTCGCCCTGATCGAAGCATCCGTCGAGTAGACGATCCCGGCGTCCACTTCTCCCCTGGCCACATAGTCCAGCACCTGCCTGACGTTTTCTCCGTAGATGAGTCTGTCTCTTATGGAGGGAAGAAGTTTATAGTACCTGAGGACCTCCCCGGCATATCTGCCCGCGGGGACGCTCCGGGGGTTGCCCACAGCTATCTGCCTGATCTCTTTCGCCTTGAGCCCTTCAAAGGAAAGCGGTATTGCCTTAGATACCCTCGGGACTATGAGGACGATACCGTTGGCTGCGAAGTCGGACCTGGTGCCCTTAATGAGCAGCCCTCTTTTATCGAGGTCGTCCATGTATTTCTCGGAGGCGGAGGCGAAGACGTCCGCCGGCGCACCGCCTTCGATCTGCCCGGCCAGGTCGCCCGAGGCGCCGAAATTGAAGACCACCTCCCGCCCCCTGTTCTTCCGTTCGTATGATCTTCCTATTTCCGTAAAGGCATCCTTGAGGCTTATCGCCGCCGAGACGACGATCTCCCCCGAAGATGCACAGGCATCTTTGCGCAGGGGCAGAAAGATGAAGCACAGGGGCAGAAATATCCCGGCAGCTCTTTTCATATTCCTGTTCCTCCAGGCTTTCCGACCCAGGTGTCGGAGTCCGCGCTCTTTCCGCCGCAGACGTGACACCCGGGATCGCGGTGGATTTTCACTCGCCTGAATTCCATATCGAACGTATTGAAAACAAGCATCTGCGAGGCCAGCGCTTTGCCGTAGCCGGTCAGAAGTTTTATCGCCTCTATTGCCATGAGGCATCCGAGCATGCCGGAGACCGCGCCGAGGACCGGAAAACCCAGTTCTTCCCACTCAGGGTCGTCCTCGGGATAGAGGCAGTGAAGGCACGGTGTCTCCCCCGGGACAACGTTAAAGAGATAGCCCTCCATCCCGTTCATTGCTGCCTCGACCATCGGGATCCCCTTTCTCACACATGCAGCGTTAAGCACCCTCCGCTCGTTGAAGTTCGGTCTTGCGGAGATCGCAATGTCTGCGTCTTTGAGGAGCCTGTCTATATTGTCTTCCGAAGACCTCTCGTCGTATATCTCTATTTCGACATCGGGATTGATCCCGTTGAGCGTCTTCTTTGCCTGTTCAACCCTGGTCTGCCCTATCCAGTCGTCCCGCATGAGTACCTGTCTGTTCATATTCGAAGGGGTCAGCCTGCCATAATGGGCCAGCAACATCCTTCCGATACCGGCGACTGCGAGGTAGAGCGCCGCGGTCCCGCCAAGACCGCCTATTCCGGCAATCAACGCCGTGGAATTCCTCAGCATCTCCTGATGCTCCAGATCAAAACCCCGGAGCATCAGCTGCCGCCGGTACCGCTCGATCTCTCTTTCCGACAGGCATGCCCTTTTTTCAGTAGACGGCATCGCAGTACTCCTCACCTATCCGCGCGTTCAGCAGTTCGAGTTCCATGTCCTTGTCTTCGCCGAGGACGCCGCATGCGTCGGCCCTGCACTGCCGGCAGTGGGTCATCTGCGGGATGCGGGGCGAACACTCAGCCCGTTTTTTCACGAGGGCTTCCCGCGAGGGCCGGAGCAGATGTGCAAACTCCGCCTGCGGAATGAGGGGCATGATGTTCATGATGTCCGCCCCCCTTTCCCCGGCCCCCCATGCGATCAGCGGGATCTCGACATCGTTTATTCCCGGTATAAGAACAGTGTTCACCTTCACGATGAACCCGGCGTCTATCGCATTTGTCAGCCCGCGCCACTGGTTGGCGACGATACGCCGGGCCGCCTCTATCCCGGTATATTTTCTACCGTGATATGAAACCCATGAGTAGATCTTTTCGGCCACGGCCGGTGTTGCCGCATTGATGGTGACTGTTATGCTTCTGACACCCGACCTCATCAACGCCTCGATCCTTTCCGGCAGGGCGAGGCCGTTCGTGGAAACGCAGAGGGTCAGATCGGGGAATTCCCTGTGGACCATGGACATGACCTCGAATGTCTCGTCGTTGGCCAGCGGATCGCCCGGTCCGGCGATGCCTATCACGCTTATGTTGTCGTTCCGGTCAACGACCGCCCTCACCCTTTCGAGCGCCTCGGAGGGATTGAGCACCTTGCTCGTTATGCCGGGCCTCGACTCATTCGCGCAGTCATATTTCCTTATGCAGTACCGGCACTGGATGTTACAGGAAGGCGCCACCGGCAAATGGATCCTTCCGAACTTATGGTGAGCCTCCTCGGAAAAGCAGGGGTGGGTTTTAAGGATTTCAGGGTTTTTCGGCGTCTTCAAAAAGGCGATATCGGTCAGTTTCATGGGTCACCTCATTTCTCTTTTTACCTGTTAATGGCAAAAGCGGTGCCACTTTCTAACTGACGGATTTAGAAGGAAAACAGAAAAATATCTAAAGTCAGCTAATTACATTTGCGTGGGTGTCAGGACAATTTTGTAGCTGATCGTCTCTGTTTCTGTTCTGATGTGCGAACGCTCCGCCGGACAGTTCAGGCAGTTTGTTGGAATCCCTTGCGGACAGGATTTATAGTCAGCTTTCTCTTCTCTGTCTCCTCAGATAGCAGACCGATCCGGTTCCTGCTGACAGAATAAAGATTATCATCCCCCATTCCGTCATGGTGGGAACAGCGGCAGCAGTCGGCCCGGCCAACACCAACTGCCCGATCTTGCCACTTTGTTCAGTAAACCAGATGTTGCCGTCCGGTCCGGCAGTGATTCCATAAGGTTGGTTGACCGCCGTAGGTATCGTGTACTCGGTTATTAGTCCAGCGGTCGTTATCCTGCCTATCTTATTGCCAAAACCTTCGGTAAACCAGAGGTTACCGTCCGGTCCTGCAGTGATACCAAGAGGATAGCCGCCCAATGTGGGTATCGTATACTCGGTAAGCACGCCGGCGGTTGTAATCTTGCCGATCTTGCTGATTTGTGGTTCGGCAAACCAGAGGCTGCCGTCCGGTCCGGCAGTGATGCCTTCAGGTATGCCGAATGCGGGCAGTGTATACTCTGTAATAACCCCGGCAGTTGTGATCTTGCCGACCCTGTTGCCGCCATTCTCAGTGAACCAGAGATTACCGTCAGGTCCGGCAGTGATAAACATAGGTAAGCTGTCAACTGTCGGCGTATACTCGGTGATCGCACCTGATGTTGTGATTTTGCCGATCCTGTTGCCTTTTGTTTCAGCAAACCAGAGGTTTCCGTCAGGTCCGGCAGTGATACCATAAGGCTCGCTGAGCGCTTCGGGTAACGCGTACTCGGTGATCGTGCCGCCAGTTGTGATCTTGCCGACCCGGTTGCCGCTGTCTTCGGCAAACCAGAGATTACCGTCGGGACCTGCAGTGATACCGATAGGCGTGCTGTCCGCCGCAGGTAAGGCGTACTCGGTAATCGCGCCTGATGTTGTGATCCTGCCGATCTTGTTGCCGCTATTTTCGGTAAACCAGAGGTTGCCGTCCGGGCCGGCAGTGATACCGGCAGGTCCGCTGCCCGCTGTGGGTATCGCATACTCGTTGATAGTGACAGCACCGGCCGGCAGAGATTCAAACAAGAGGAAACTCAAAACCAGGCAAGATAAGACAGCGCAGAGTCTGGCCGTACGACCGAAAGATCCAAAATAAAACATCATATTACCTCCCCACGTTTCCAAGGCTGCATCAGCTAAATATCTTTTTAGACTCATGATAATCACACATTCAATCTTTGTCAAATATTCGCAGCCCATGTCGAAGGCAGCATTGTCAATCAAACTCTCAGCCGGTCAAGGCTTTTCTGCTAATCCCCATATCCCTGGAAATGCAGACAGTGAGTGTATCTAAACTCACCTACCTGCTTTTCTCTTCCTCCTTCTTTTCCACCTCTTTTACTGTCTCTTCTATGAACGCTGTTGAATCCAGTACACATTCGCCGGTTGAAGTCTTCCCTGTCACGGTCATCCCGGCATATCGCTGCAGGATAAAGAATGTCGGGATCGAAAGATGGTTAGAAGAGGCCGGGCAGATAAGGAAGAAATATTTCACGGGTAAATTCCTCATGGGAAAAGGGCGGGCTGATAGAATCCCTGTAATGCTACAGTTCTCGCAAGGCATAAAAAAACATGCCGCATCAACCTCGAAAGATCCTGTATAAGGAGCCTGTAGGTGAGATGATCTTCAACGTCCGGCAATGTCAGGAACCGGCTTCCAGCATCATCGGATGAACATAAATTCGATTGAATCGCGTCGACCGCCGCAGGCGCACGGGCCATTGTTTCGGCGGCATCATGGCAGATAATACGGATTCAAATAAATTGACAGCTTCTTTACGGGGATGCGACATACCGGACTTCGGTCATCATCCCGTCTTCCAGATGCACCGCATTGTGACAATGCAGCACCCAGCTTCCGGGCGGCGAAGTGGCTTCGAACAGCCAGGCGGAGCTGCCACCGTTGCCCGGAACCAGCGTCGTGTCCTTGGGCAACGGATTACGCAACGATTGGCCGTTGATCTCGACTAGGTGAAACACGTGACCATGCAAATGCATGGGATGATCCATGTCGGTTGGGTTCTTGAAGTGTACCAGCACCCTGTCACCGTGCCTGACCAGGATTTTCGGCGTATTCGGCCAGACAGCCCCGTTGATGGTCCAGCGCGGGTCGCCCCATTTGCCGCCGCCCAATGTAAGTTCGGTTTCGACGTCAATTTTTCCCGGGACCAGTGGCTGCTGCAGTGGGCCGGCGGCGCCCGCGAGCTGGTAAGTGAAATACTCCGCTCCAGTGAGTGTTTCTGGGGGTCGTTCCGGCGGCGTTTTTTCCATTCCCGGGGTATGGATGCGCAGTGCCTGCTGCGACGCCATGGCATCGTTCGCAATGGCCTGCAGCAACCAGGCACCGGGTTTGGTGACCTCGAACCAGGCGTCATAGCGCTCTGCCACGCCGATACGCAATGCATCCACCTCGACAGGTCGCGGCAAGTGGTTACCGTCACTGTGAGTGACGCGTAACCTATACCCACCCAGCCGCACGTAATGCGTAATCGTTGGGCTGGCATTCAGGATGCGGAGTCGCACGCGCTGCCCGACCTTGACGGCAATCGGGGAGGTTTCGGGATAACATGCACCGTTGATGCAGCGCGCCAGGTAGGCAACCTCGTCGCCCATGCCGTGCTTCGGTGCGGTGCCTGTCGTGGACATAGACCTGCCTTTCATCTGCATTCCCGGCATGGACATGCCGGCCAGTTCCGGTGCGCCCAATGGCGCCACCATCCGTACGTCACTGGTGCCGGCCAATGCCCGACGGTAAATGCGCATGTCAGGAACGTCGTGCAAAATCAACACGATTTCTACATCGGCCAGCTCGTCTTTTGGATCTTCGACGATGAACCCGCCGAACAAACCGAGAGGGAGTTGTGCAGCGACATGACTGTGATACCAGCGAAACCCGGGGGGATTAGGTTTGAATTCATAAATGAATTCTTCGCCGCTCGGCACCGGGACTTGAGTCACGTTGGGTACGCCGTCCATCCGATTCGGCAAAATCATGCCATGCCAGTGCACGGTGCTGAAGCTGCCTGTGTGATTGACAAACCGGGCACGGAACCGTTGGCCATAGCGTACGTGCAACAATGGCCCCGGCACCCTGTTGTTGTAAGCGAGCCCGTGAAACGCCACATTTGAGTTCGGTCTGAACACGTGTGGACGCGCCGTAAGTGTCACGTCCAGTCTGTCCCGGTCGGCGGCGAATGCACTCAGAGGGCCGAGCACGCGCGCACTCATGAACCCCACGCCGGTGACAGCCGCGAGCTTGATCAATTCACGTCGATTCATGTCAGTATATCCCGCGATCTTTGCCAATTTTGAATGAGTTCATTTAAATTTCTTTCTATAATACTTATTTTTTTAATGTTTATGTCAGTGGTGTCGGGTAAAGATTTATAAGAACAAGGTCTGTTCTGTATACTTCGAGAATAGGGGACGTTGCCAACTTAAACAACATATCATTTACACCAGCGGGCTAAGTCTCTTGAGTGAATCACATCACCTGTTTCAACGCGGTTCGATGACGCGTATAAGGCTTGTGGAGTCACACC
>Ga0315550_1000373_pt1 | contig 27461 bp, 23 predicted proteins | sample SalMarSW160190MG_2_FD_203100 | JGI IMG/M metagenome (GOLD analysis project Ga0315550, IMG submission 203100) | Salt marsh sediment microbial communities from the Plum Island Ecosystem LTER, Massachusetts, United States - Salt Marsh Sediment SW1601-90 ... | reverse complement strand
TGCCGCTCAGGATGTCGAGAAAAGAAAATTTGCCTGTCTTTTCCACCACCTGTGGCTCACCGGAGATACCGGCAAGTCTGGCCGCCGTCCTGACCGAGTCTTCAAGTGAGCCCAACTGGTCGACAAGGCCGATCTTTAATGCCTGCTCTCCGGTGAACACCCGTCCGTCGGCTATTTTCCTGACGTCCTCGATCTTCATCTTCCTGCCTTTGGCGACGGCCCTGATGAACTGCTCGTGGACATTGTCCATCACGCCCTGGAGTATCTTTCTCTCTTCCGGCTTCATCGCGCGGAAAGGCGTTCCAATGTCCTTGTTCTTTCCACTCTTTATGATTTCCGTCTTCAGGCCTATCTTGTTCATAAGTCCCTCTACGTTCGGTATCTCCATTATGACACCTATCGATCCCGTAAGGGTCCCGGGGTCGGCGACAATGCGCGTAGCCGCAGAGGCGATGTAATACCCGCCCGATGCGGCAACAGACCCCATGGAAACAACGACCTTCTTCCTGGCCGCCGTCCTCCTTACTTCCTCGTATATTTCCTGGGAAGGAGCCACGGCGCCCCCGGGGCTGTCGATCCTCAGGACTATTGCCTTGACGGACCTGTCTCTGGCGTATTCCTTGAGCTCATCGATTATCTTCTTCGACCCCGTTATGGGTCCTTCGAGCCTGACGATAGCTACCTTGCTTCCCAGCGGCATGCTCTTCCGGAAAACAGTGAGCACAAGGCTTATTATTACGAGGACCAGCAGGACCAGTGTCGCGACCACGCATGCCTTTTTCATTCCCTGTCCTTTTTGAGGTTCTTCATGCTCAACCCGATTTTCCTTTCTTCAAGGTCTATCTTGATAATCCGTGCGGGTATCGTGTCTCCTTCCTTGACCGGCTCCTCCGCTTCGGATGGATGAACGATCTCGGAAGAATAGATGAGACCTTCGACACCACCTTCGAGTTCCACGAAGATGCCGAAGTCCGTCGTCCTCAGCACCTTTCCGATAACCTCGTCCCCGAGATTGAACATGGAGGGTATCTTCCGGATCCACGGGTCCTCCTCAAGCTGTTTCAGCCCGAGTGCCATCTTCTCATGCTCCGGATCGACGCTGAGTATGACCGCCTCGATTTTTTGTCCCCTCCTGAGCAATTCGGAAGGGTGACGTATATGTTTCGTCCAGGAAAGGTCCGATATGTGGATAAGTCCGTCCACCCCTTCGGGAAGACCGACGAAGACCCCGAAGTCCGTAAGACTTTTAACCTTGCCCGTGATTCTCTGCCCGACCTCGTACCGCTCGCTGATGATCTCCCAGGGGCTCGGTTTTGTCTGTTTGATACTGAGGGACAGTTTCCTTTCTTCCTTGTCCACCTTCAGTACCACCGCCTCCACGGTTTCGCCTATGGAAAGGTACTTCGACGGGTGTTTGGGCCTCGGCGCCCAGTCTATTTCGGAGATATGGACAAGCCCTTCCAGCCCCTCTTCAAGTTCTATGAACGCGCCGTAATCCGTTATGCTGACGACTTTGCCTTTTATCTTCTGACCCACGGGATATTTCTCATGGACATCCGCCCACGGATCCGGGCGTTTCTGCTTGTAACCGAGGGTCACCCTCTCGCTCGCCTGGTCATACTTTAGCACCATCACCTCCACCCGGTCTCCCACTGCGAAGAACTCGGAAGGATGGTTTATTCTTCCCCAGGAGATATCGGAGATATGCAGGAGGCCGTCGATCCCTCCAAGGTCTACAAATACACCGTAATCCGTTATGTTTTTTACCGTACCTTCGAGGAGCGCACCTTCCTTGATGGTGCCGATGATTTCGCCCTTTTTCCTGTTCCGCTCTTCCTCGAGGATGGCCCTCCTGGAGACGATGACATTCGAGCGTTTATTGTTGATCTTCAGGACCTTGAACGACATCTTCTGCCCTATCATGGCGTCAAGGTCTTTGGTAATCTTGATGTCGACCTGGGAACCGGGAAGGAAGGCCTTCACCCCGGCGATATCGACTGTCAGGCCGCCCTTTGTCTTTTCAGTTATCGTGCCCTCCACGCATTCTTCTTCCCGGGCGGCCTTTTCAAGCGCTTCCCACGTCTTTATCTTGACCGCACGGTCCTTGGACAGCCTCACCACCCCCTCGGCGTCCCTTATATTTTCGACATAGACTTCGATCGGGTCACCCGGCTTCAGAGCCTGCAGCTCTTCCGGGGTGAATTCGCCGATCCCGACAAACCCCTCCGATTTGTAGCCGATGTCGACTATGACTCCGTCAGGCTTGGTCGCAAGAACCTTTCCGGTGAGTATCGTTCCTTCCTGGATGGTGCGGAAAGTCTCTGCATAAAGCCTTTCCATCTCATTGTTTTTCATGTCCATTACGGGGTTTCCCTCCTCTATCTCTAATTCTTTTCTCTACTTCGCTGATAAGCCAGTCCGGCGTGGACGCTCCGGCGGTGATTCCGACCGTCCGCGAGCCCTCGAACCAACTGTCTTCTATTTCGCCTGCTGTCTCTATATGAAAGGTCCTTACCGATAAAGACCTGCACAGGTTCGCAAGCTGAGTGGTGTTAGCGCTGTTTTTTCCGCCTACCACGACCATTACGTCCGCCCTGCGTGCCATATTGCCCGTTTCTTTCAGCCTCAGCGCCGTGGAGTTGCAGATCGTATTGTAAACTTTTACCTCCCTGGCCTGTCCGATCACGCGCGAGAGGACTTTCTTGAGCGCCTCGACGGGCTGGGTGGTCTGGACGACGATTCCCACTTTGGACTTGCATCCGCGCAGGGGCGTTTTCTCGTTTACCACCAGGGCCTCCGCGCCTGCAAAGCTCATAAGTCCCTTTACTTCCGGATGGTTCCTGTCGCCGAGGATCACAACCTGATATCCTTTTTCCGCCAGGTGTTTCGTGTAAAGCTGCGCCTTCTTCACAAAGGGACAGGTCGCATCTATTATTTTAAAGCCTCGTGACGATATACTATCATATACCTCGGAGGGTATTCCATGTGTACGTATGATCAGTGCCTTGACATCCTTCTTTCCGATGTCGTCTATCTCGATCGGCATTATCCCCTCTTCCTTCAGCTTCCCGATCACCTGAGGGTTGTGTATGATGGGACCGAGCGTGAATATCCCGGCCCTCTCTTTCCCGGCCATATTGAAGGTGATGTCGATCGCCCTTTTTACTCCGAAACAGAAACCCGCCCTTTTTGCCTTGATTATCTCCAATTCAGATCCCTTCCCGGAACAGCCCGAATGCAACACCCGGAGCATATGAATCAGACGTCAGGCTTGCATTTATGTGGAAGATAAATAAAATCATGTCGTCATTACAAGACTTTTTCGGTGTCCCTTCCGGGATGCCTTGCGACCTCATGGGTATCATGACCTGATAACTCCCATCATGCGCCTCAGGACTTCTTCCACGGGGATGCCGCTGGAATCTATGCAATGCGCGTCGTCGGCCTTCCTGAGCGGTGCGATATCCCGGCCCGCATCCCTGTCGTCCCGTTCCGCTATTTCGATACGGACCAGTCTTTCGTCGGCCGCTATCCCCCTGGAATTCAGTTCAAGGGTCCGCCGCCGTGCACGCTCGTCTATGCTGGCGTCAAGGTAGAATTTCCTGTATGCGTCGGGGAAGACCACGGTAGTCATATCCCGTCCTTCAGCCACGAGGTCGGCGTTCATGGCCGCGTCTCTCTGTATATCCAGCAGATACTTGCGAACGGGCCTCCTGGCCGAGAAGACCGACGCGTAATGACTTACCTCTCCGGCGCGGATCTCGTCTGTCACCTCTTCTCCGTTCAACAGGACCCGGCCGTCCCTGAACTCGACGCTTGTCCGTGCGAGAGCCGTTGCAATGGCCTCATCAGAGGCGTCCTCTCCGACCCTGAGCCTCATGAGCTGCAGGGCGACGGCGCGGTAGAGGGCACCCGTGTCGAGATATTCGAACCCCATGTCCCTGGCGATCAGCCTCGCCAGGGTGCTTTTGCCGGCGCCCGAAGGGCCGTCTATGGCAACGACCTTTTTCATGCCGTAAGCCCCCTGATGATATCGAAGAAACCCGGGAATGATATGTCTACAGCCTCGGCCCCGCGTATGGTCGTCGTACCTTCCGCCGCCAGGGCCGCGACAGCAAGTGACATGGCTATCCTGTGGTCTCCATGGCTGCTGACTTCCGCCGCCCTCAAAAAGTCGGCGCCCCTTATGGCGAGTCCGTCAGGGTATTCCTCAATCTCGACCCCCAGCTTACTCAATTCGGAAGCCATCGCTTTTATCCTGTCCGATTCCTTTACGCGCAATTCTTCGGCGCCCCTTATGGTCGTCGTCCCCTCGGCGGCAGCCGCTGCAACGCAGAGAACGGGAAACTCGTCGATCAGGGAAGGTATGCTTTCACCGGTCACGTCAACGGAGTGAAGCCGGGAGGTACCCCTGCAATAGAGGTCGGCCACGGGTTCGCCTGAGATTTCACGCATGTTCGTCATCTCTATAGTCGCTCCCATTTTTCCCAGCACTTCCAGAAGGCCCGTACGGGTCGGGTTTATGCCGACATTTTTTACCATCAACTCGGAGCCGGGAATGATCAGGGAAGCTGTTACGAAGAAAGCAGCGGAAGAGAAATCGCCGGGCACTTCAACGTCGATGGGAGACAATTCCCTGCCTCCCTTAACTATAACCCTAAGCCCTTCAACTTTCAAGTCGGCGCCGTAGGCGGGCAGCATCCTCTCCGTATGGTCGCGCGACTTTGCCGGTTCGGAGACCACTGTTTCACCCTCGGCATAGAGGCCGGCAAGGAGAAGTGACGATTTTACCTGTGCGCTCGCTACGGGCATGGGGTAGGTGACCGGCTTCAGTCTTCCGCCTCTAATTGCGATGGGCGGATAACGGTTGTCAGATCTTGCCATTATCTCCGCACCCATGAGTCCCAGGGGGCGGATGACCCGCGCCATCGGTCGCGTGCGCAGTGAATCGTCTCCGGTGAGAACGGAAAAGAAAGGGTTGCCCGAGAGGACACCGGCGACTAGCCTTATCGTTGTGCCCGAATTGCCGCAGTCTATGACGTCATGCGGCTCCGAGAGTCCGTGCAGTCCGTTGCCGCTGATAATCAGGGTATCGCCTTCTTCCCTGATGTCGGTGCCGAGACGCCTGAAGGCGCCCACGGTGCTCAGGGTGTCCTTCGCCCTGAGAAAATTCTTTACGACACTCCTGCCCCGTGAGAGGGAAGAAAGGATTACCGCCCTGTGGGATATGGACTTGTCGGGAGGGGGGGATACTTCACCTCTGAATGTCCTGGTCCCGCCGACCTCAATTTTGTCCAATACCTTCCCTCAGTGTCCGGGCCCTATCGAACTCCCTTTCAAGGGAGGCAGAATCAGAGTCCCTGAGATACCGGCTGAGAGTGTCCAGGTTCTTTTGGAAAACCGCGATCATTTCTATCAGATTGTTCCTGTTCATCAGGCATATGTCGCGCCATAATTCCGGGGAACTGCATGCTATCCTCGTGGTGTCCCTGAAACCCCGCCCTGAAAATTCGAGACAGGAGGGGTCCATGTCGGCCGCCGTATTGACGAGGGCGTAAGCCACGACATGGGGGAGGTGGCTGACGGAGGCGTAGATACGGTCGTGCCTTGCAGGGTCCATGGTGATAACATCGGCGCCAATGGACCTCCAGAGACCGGTGATCATCTCCAGGGCCGAACTGTCCGAATCCGCCGTCGGTGTTACGATACATTTGGATTTTTCAAAGAGGTCTGCACGGGAGGAATCTATGCCGGAGCGGTCGCCGCCCGCGATGGGATGAGATCCTATATATCTGACGCCCGCCGGCATCAGCTTTTCCACCTCGTATACCAGATCCCCTTTCACGCTTCCGGTATCTGTCACGACAGAGCCCGGCTTGAAGGAACCGGATGACTGTCTCACAAGGTCCGGAAACGTCCGGACAGGCGTGGCGAGCACGACGAGATCAGCGTCTTTGCATGCCTCGGCCGCGCTGCGCTCAAAGGAATCGATAATACCGCGCTTCCTCGCCTCCGCAAGGTTTTCCGCGCTCCTGCCGAATCCGGCGATACCTCCGCAGAGGCCGTTCTTTTTCAGCGCCAGGGCGAAGGACGCGCCAATAAGTCCCACGCCAAGGATCGTGACTTTGTTGAAGAAAAGATTGCCCGCTTTTCCCTTTGCCGCCTGCATGTCTCCGTAAGCGCCTATATTTCCCTCCCCACCGAGGCGGCGACATTCCTGAGTTCCTCCATCAGCTTTTCGAAATGGTCAGGCCTGAGAGATTGCTCTCCGTCGGACATCGCCTCTTCAGGGTTCGTGTGGACTTCAATGATGAGCGCGTCGGCGCCCGCCGCCACGGCGGCCTTTGCCATCGGCGCCACCAGGTCCCATTTGCCGACCCCGTGGCTGGGATCGACCACCACCGGAAGATGGGTAAGCTGTTTCAATACCGGCACGGCGCTCAGGTCGAGGGTGTTCCTCGTGGCCGTCTCGAAAGTCCTTATGCCCCTTTCGCACAGCATCACTTCATGGTTGCCCCGGGACATTATGTATTCCGCAGACATCAGCCATTCCTTTATCGTAGAGGAGAGCCCCCGCTTCAGGAGGACCGGCTTCCTTGCCGAGCCGACTTCGAGAAGGAGCCTGAAGTTCTGCATGTTTCTGGCCCCGATCTGGATGATGTCGGCGTATCTGACTATTACATCGAGGTCTCTGGGGTCCATTATCTCCGTGATTATCGGCAGTCCCGTTTTTTCACTCGCCTCGGCCAGGTACCTGAGCCCTTCCTCCCCCAGCCCCTGAAACGAGTACGGCGATGTCCTCGGCTTATAAGCGCCGCCCCTGAGGAACGCGGCCCCGGCGGACTTGACCTTTTCGGCGATGGCCGTAAGTATCGTCTTGTTTTCCACTGCGCAGGGGCCGGCCATGACGGGGATCCTGCTGCCGCCTATGACCGTGCCCTTCACATTGATCTCGGTATTGTCTTTTCTGAACTCACGGCTCGCGAGTTTGTAAGGCTTCAGTATCCTCACAACGCTCTCGACGCCGGCTGCGGCGCGGATCGCGTCTTCCTCCTCCTCGCTGACTTTCGACGTATCCCCGATCACTCCGATGATGGTCCGCTCCGTGCCGCGTGAAACATTCGCCTTGAGGTCGCGACCCTCCAGTTTCTTGACGATATGTCTTATCTCTTCCTCGGTTGCCCCCTGTTTAAGTACAATAATATCCATTCAAGACCCGCCTCTCACCGGCCGTCTCCCGCAGTACGTGCGAGTGCTTCGATGAACCTCCTGTTTTCCTCGGGCAGCCCTATCGTTACCCTTAGCGAATCCGGCCCCATCGGTCTCACGATGACGCCGAGCCTCAGCAGTTTCTCATAAAGCGCCGGCGCTCCGGCGACCGGCATGTAGATAAAGTTGGCCTCTGTGGGTACATAGGACATCCCCATTTCACCGAGCCGGCGGTAAAGATATTCCTTTCCGCTTTCGTTGACTTCTCTCGAACGGCGAAGGTGTTCGTCGTCGCCCAGAGCGGCAATCCCCGCCTTCTGCGCTATCGAATTGGTATTGAAAGGCTCTCTCAGTCTGTTCATGTCGGCCAGAATTTCTCTTTTTGCGACGCCGTAACCGAGCCTCAGGCCGGCGAGGCCGTACATCTTCGAAAAGGTCCGCAGGATAAGGACATTCCTGTCGCTGTGCAGGTGCTTCATGCTGTCGGCGTAACCGGGGTCCGATACATATTCGAAATATGCCTCGTCCACGACCACGATGAGGTTATCGGGCATCTTTGCCATCATCCTGTCGAACTCATCTTTCCTGTTTATGGTCCCCGTGGGATTGTTGGGGTTTGCTATGAACAGCATTCTGGTCCTCGGCGTGACGGCCGCCGCCATCGCATCAAGGTCGTGCATGTAATCCTTCAGCGGTACCTGGACGCAGACACCGCCTACGGACTGCACGGCCATGGAATAGACTACAAAAGAAGGAGTTGCCATGACGGCTTCGTCACCATAGGTCATAAATGTCCTGGCTGCTATATCGATCAGTTCGTTCGAGCCGTTTCCGAGAATGACCTCATCCTCGCTCACCGAGAGCCTTTTGGAAAGAACTTTCTTGAGATAGTACCCGCTGCCGTCGGGGTATCTGTTGATGCCGGAAAGGGCTTTGCCGACCGCGTCTACAGCGGCAGGCGAAGGACCCACCGGGTTTTCGTTGGACGCGAGTTTTACCGAATTGCCGATGCCGAGATCCCTTTCCAGTTCTTCTAAGGGTTTGCCCGGTACATAGGGACGTATGGCCAGCACGTATTCGGGCGGACGGATCATTGAATCGCCCCCTGCGGGTAGGAGCCCAATACCTTAAGGTAGAGGCAATGCTCTTTCAGGGACTCCGTGGCGTTCCTGACTTTCCTGTCCTCGATATGGCCTTCCATGTCGACGAAGAAGATGTATTCCCATGCCTTTCTCTTGGAAGGGCGTGATTCGATCTTGGTGAGGTTTATCTTTGCCCTCTTGAACGGTAGCAGTATGTCATAAAGTGAACCCGGTTTGTCCTTGATAGAAAACATTATGGAAGTCTTGTCATTTCCGGTCCTGGGGGGAAAATCCCTGGATATCACCAGGAACCTGGTGATGTTATGGCGGCTGTCCTCGATGTTCTTCTGCAATATCGAAAGGTCATACATCCGGGCCGCCACCTCGCTGGCGATCGCGGCAGCAGTCGTGTCCTTGGCGGCAAGTTCAGCGGCCTTCGCGGTACTTGTGGACTCTTTCGTAATTACGCCCGGCATGTTGGACTCAAGCCATCCCCTGCATTGGGCCAGGGCCTGGGGATGAGAATAGATCCTTTTTATCCTCTTCCTGTCTTTCTGCTTCGAAAGCAGGTTATGGGACACCTCCAGGACTATCTCGGCGTTTACTTTCAGGTCGAAGTCCATGAACATGTCCAGGGTATGACTGATGACGCCCTCGTTTGAGTTCTCTATGGGCACTACACCGTAATCGGCCTTTCCGGCATCTACATTTTCAAAGACCGCCTTTATGCTGTCCACCGGCAGAAAAGATGCAGACGACCCGAAGTGTCTGAGCGCGGCAAGATGGGTAAAGGTGGCAAGCGGCCCCAGACAGGAGACCTTCAGGGGCTCTTCAAGGGAGAGGGATGCCGAGAGTATCTCCCTGTATATGGACTTCAGCGCGTCATTAGGGAAGGGACCGGCGTTGTTAATTGTCAATCTCTCCAGTATCTGGCGTTCCCGGTCGGGCTTGTAGAATTTTACCTTTTCATTCCGCTTTGCCTTCCGTTTAACGTTCCCGATTTCCAGGACGTTTTCGGCGCGTCTGTTCAGCAGGGTGAGTATTTCGTCATCGATCTTGTCAATCTTTTCTCTGATCTTTTCCAGTTCGCTCATGTCGACCTTAGGGGCCCGCAAAAAAAGGGTCCCCTCCCGGGCCCGGGTTTTCGATTTGAATTCTAATAATACTTGTTTTTTCTTATTTTTTCAAGACAGGGACGGACGAAGGCAGACTGAGAACACGCCGCCCGGGGGGGTCAATGAGACATGGCCAACATATCGAGAAATGCCGACAATCTTCTGCGGTCGTCTTCGGTCATGTCGCAGAACTCGATCCCGGCGTCGAAACCGCCTGCAGCGGGGATCTTCGATGCGACGCGGCCGTTGAACCTTATCCCGCTGTCGCTGCCGGGCAGGTAGAGCGCCGCACGATATTTCCCCCCGAGTTGCAGTCCCGGCCCCGCTTCGACCAGCATGCCGCCGAGACTGATTTTCTTTACCGGGAAGGTGGCGGCATAGTTCATAAAAGTCTTTTCGTTAAGCAGGACACTGTAGCGAAGCGGGCTCGGATTGTATACCTCATCGTGACTTCTCTCCTCGGGGACCCCGGCGCTGCGCATGAAGTCCTTGAGTCTGACGACGGTGCCGGGGGCCACGTCGTTGAATCTGACCCCAGCCTTGTAGGCAGGGACGTTCGCCCCGTCCCGTTCGAGCCGCTTGTCGCTGGCCGTCTCCCAGATGATGGTACATTTAAGAGGTTTCTCCACCTTTTCGGAAGGAATTTTCAGGAGGACATTGTCGCCGGGGCTCAGCGTTCCCGTTGTGATAATGCATGCGCCGCCTATGCTGACGTTTGAAAGCTCGATGACCTCTGTCAGGGCGGCCTTGGCCTTGAGCTCCCCGTCTTCAATGGAGAAACGTTCGTAACGTCGTTTCGCGGCGTATCCCGGCTCCCGTCCGGTCTTGCCGTGCCGGGAGCCCATCGCCTGTCCCTGCATGTTTGACCGCGCGTTCAGGGGAGCCTGATATGGCGTCTCATCCGTTCGCCGCTCCTGCGGATGCGGCGAAAGAGACGTTTTCAGCCAGCGGATGATTCCCATTTACCGGAATGTTAACAGAGAAAAACGATTTCGTCCAGTCCCGGGTCGCCTTCAGTCAGGGCATCTGACCATCTCACTGTCTTTTTGACGGCCCGGATCATGGGCTGATCTTCAGTTTTGCCCGTCAACAATGTTATATTCCCCCTTATGAAAAATGGAGAGAGCGGGCTTCCCTTTCACTACGGCTGGGTAATTGTGGTCACGGGGATGCTGTGTGTCTTTGCTTGCCTGGGGTTTGGACGCTTTGCCCTCGGCATGCTCCTGCCATCTATGGGTTCCTCCCTCGACCTCAGCTACTCCCAGATGGGTTTTATAAGCACGGGCAATTTCATCGGCTATCTTGTCGCGGCGCTGGTGAGCGGCTTCTGGGCGGCGAGGACAGGGGCAAGAAAGGTCATATTTATTGCCCTTCTTGTCGTGGGGATATCGATGGCGCTGATAAGCCAGGCGAAGAATTTTGCCTGCGTACTGGTGTTGTACATGCTTACCGGCGCCGGGAGCGGGGCCGCCAACGTCCCGGTCATGGGGCTGGTGTCATCATGGTTTTCGAGCAGGAAGAGGGGAAAGGCGGCGGGGTTCATCGTAATCGGAAGCGGGTTTGCCATAATTATCTCGGGCAGGCTCATACCTTTTATCGACAGGCTTGTCGGTCCGGAGGGATGGAGGGTAAGCTGGCTGGTCCTGGGCGGTGCAGTGTCGATGATCGCCCTTCTGGCGGTATTGCTGCTGAGAGACAGGCCGGAGGAGAAGGGGCTCAGACCTGCCGGCAGTGACGAGGTCCCGGACTTGCATCCCCACGATGCCGAAGGGGTCAAGATCAATATTTACAGAAGGGGCGTCCTTTATTATCTCGGGGCCCTCTATTTCATTTTCGGATATACCTATGTGATCTACGCCACCTTCATAGTGACTACACTTGTGAAGGAGAGGGGTTTTTCGGAATCGGCGGCCGGAAACTTATGGGTATGGGTGGGCTTCCTGAGCCTCTTTTCCGGTCCGGTTTTCGGGACCCTCTCGGACAGACTCGGCAGAAAGACCGGCCTGATGGTCGTCTTCTCGCTCCAGACGCTTTCATATCTTCTGGTCGCCTCCCGGCTTCCAGGTATATTCCTCTATATGTCCATCGGATGCTACGGAATCGTGGCCTGGAGCATACCGTCGATCATGGCAGCGGCGGTTGGTGATTACGTGGGTGCCCGCAGGGCCGCAGCCGCATTCGGACTGATCACTTTCATTTTCGGGTTGGGGCAGATCACCGGCCCCGCCATCGCCGGGGTCCTGGCCGAAAAGGCCGGCAGTTTCAGCGGAAGTTATTATATGGCAGCCGCCTTCGCGGGCACTGCGATCGTCTTCACTGCCTTCCTGAGAAAGCCCGGGACGGCCTGAATCATAGCTTTACCCTGTCAAACTTCGAAAGCTCCTTCAACCTCTTCATGAGCGCAGTGAAGTCCGCGATATTAAGGGACTGGGGCCCGTCGCAAAGGGCCTTCTGGGGTTCCGGGTGGACCTCGATGATCAGACCGTCGGAGCCTGCGGCCATCGCAGCAAAACAGAGAGGTTCGACGTAATTTCTGGAGCCCGTGGCATGGGAGGGGTCGATTATGATCGGGAGGTGGGAGCGCTCGTGAATAACCGGTACGGCCGAGATGTCAAGGGTGTTACGGGTGGCGGTCTCGAAGGTCCTGATCCCCCTCTCGCAGAGTATCACATCGCGGCAGCCTTCGGACATCACATACTCCGCTGACATGAGAAATTCCTGGATGGTGGTGGACATGCCCCTCTTCAGAAGAATGGGTTTGCCGTATTTCCCGGCCCTTCGCAGGAGAGGGAAATTCTGTACATTACGCGCTCCTATCTGGAGCATGTCGGCATATTCCCCTACCAAGTCCACGTCTTCGGGATTAACGACCTCGGTTACGAAGGGAAGACCGGACTCCTCGCGGGCCCTGGCCAGGAGCTTCAACCCCTCATGTTCGAGACCCTGAAACGAGTAAGGAGACGTCCTGGGCTTGAAGGCCCCCCCTCTCAGCACGCGGGCGCCCGCTTTCTTGACACCAATGGCCGTCTCGACGATCTGTTTTTCGCTCTCCACCGAACAGGGACCTGCGATTACGCCGAATCGGCCTCCTCCGAACCCGGCCGTTCCGACCTTCACGACCGATGGCTCCTTTTTTATCTCCCGGCCGGCGAGCTTGTAAGGCTGAAGTATGGGAACAAGTTTCTCGACGCAGGGGCTTGCCTCAAGGACTTCAAGCAGGTGCCTGTCCCGGTCGTCCCCGACTGCCCCGATGACCGTCCTCTCCACCCCGAAAATGGCATGTGGTTTGAAACCTAGTTTTTCGACTTTCTTCATCAGCGCATCTATTTCCTTTTTCCTGCATCCCTGCTTCATCACGATTATCATCATGTTCTCCTTTATGATTGGTCTGAAAAAATAAAAGCCACAGGGGCCTTGCCGCCTGTGGCTTGTTGCTTAGTTCCTACGGTAATGCTACACGTCAGGCGGCGCCCCTGTCAGAAAAGAGCGGGACCAGCTAAATCGGTCGCCAAGGCAAGAAAATGATATACACACCTGAAGAATCATCGATTAATAATGATACATTCCCCGGGTCCAAGTCAAACGTAAATTTGAGTCCCCTGTGTCTTTAGCTCTGCGGACTACGAGCCTCGGCGGTGAAGGTATCCGGGTCCCGGCTTTGACGGGTCCGGGAAAGGGGATTATGACGCTTCACATTATCTTCATGGCCGGTGTTTACTTTATTATTCGGAGGGACCAAAATAGATCAGGTCCGATACCCGGAGTTTTATTATGAGACTGATAGACACCGCCTCGACGTACCTGAAGAAAAGGTCGGCACCCTTCATCTGGGCGGCTGCCGTTTCCCTCGGCCTTGTCATAGGTCTGGCTGACTATGTAACAGGCTATGAAATCGGCCTGTCGGTCTTCTATCTTGCGCCTATCACCCTGTGTGTCGGGTTCATCGGGCGGAGGGCAGGTGTATTCATGTCGGTCCTCAGCACTTTCATGATGGGGTTAACGATGTATCTGACGGGCTACGTTGCAGGAGTGGGGCATCACAATTATCTCGCAGATTTATGGACGCTGTTCCTGCGCTTCTCTTTTTACCTTATAGTAGTCTTCCTGCTGTCCGGTCTCAAGGGGAGCTTCGAGGAGCAGGGAAGACTCGTGGTGGAACTGAAAAAGGCCTTGGAGGAGATAAAGACACTGAGCGGGTTTCTGCCTATCTGTGCCTCCTGCAAGAAGATAAGAGATGACAGAGGCTATTGGAACGAGCTGGAAAGATATATCAGCGAGCATTCCGATGCCCAATTCAGCCACGGACTTTGTCCCGAGTGCGCCGAGAAACTCTATCCCGAATATTTCAAGAAGAAAGAAGGGGCATGATGTCGTCGGCCCGTCACGATGGCCATCCTTCACTGGAAAATCTTATCGAATGGGAAGACATCGGCATCGAAGTCCTCCATCCGGGGGGATTGGAAATCACAGGGGAACTGGCGGAGCACTGCGGAATCAGCGAGAGGAGCAGTGTCCTCGACGTGGCCTCCGGGACAGGGGAGAGTGCCTGCTTCCTTGCGGAGACTTACGGCTGTCATGTCACGGGCATCGACGCATCCGAATACATGATTGAAAGGGCGGCAAGAAAGGCGCGGGAACGGGGCCTGAAAGTCGAACTCAGAAAGGGGGATGCCCATCATCTTCCGTTTGCCGAAGGCACCTTCGATGCAGTGATATCGGAGTGCACGATCTGTCTCCTGGAAAAGGAGAAGGCGATCAGCGAGATGGTGAGAGTCGCAAAAAGGGGAGGGTGTGTCGGGATGCACGACGTCTGCTGGAGGCCGGGCGCACCGGATGAGCTGAAACTCCGGCTGGCTGAGATCGAAAACGAGAGGCCGGAGACGATCGAGGGGTGGAGGGCCCTCTTCGAGCGCGCCGGGCTCGTGGATGTTGCCGCCGAGGACAGATCTCTTCTTCTCCGCGACTGGACTCGCAAAATGAAGAGACGGCTGGGGATACCGGGACAGTTCAGGATTTTTCTGAAGGCGGCGCGCAAGTGGGGATTGGCCGGCCTGAAGACGTTGTTGGAGTCTGAAAAGATCTTCGAAAGCGATTATCTCGGATACTGCCTTATTGCAGGGAAAAAGCCATGAAGCCCTGAGTGCAAAAGGATGATTGAGAGAAAGAAAAGGCACCCGGCAGACAGGAAGGGGAGAAACCTTCTCTGCCGGGTGCCCCGTGTCGGCCTGCCATATTGCGACTCAATACTCTTCTATGTAAATCGCAGGCCGGACTCAGCTTCGAAAAGGCTGTACGCTTGCTGTTGTATGATAGGATAGTAAAGTCTTTTGAAGAAATTGTGAAACGCCGATGAAGAAATTGTGAAGACCGGGAAGTGTATGAGGATGTTCGCTGCTGTCCTGAGCGCCGGACGGAGAGATTCGGCAATCACCGGCCGGCGGCACCTGGTGGCGACGGGCAAGCGGCGAACGGTAGGGTTGCGGTGCCCGTCCCCCGTCGTTGAAGGCTTTGGATCGCTTTTACTGTAATTACCAGATCTCCTAAACTTTGGAATTCAAGTTGATTCCGCGCCTTTTTTTTGGATATACTCAGTTAAGATGATGGGAGAGTGGCTGTCCGGAGACAGCCGGAATGCAAATCAATAAATGAGGAGGTGATAAGTAAGCCCGGATGATTTAGTCCTGGAGAGGGTTTGACACAAAAAAAAATTCACCCGGGGGGGGAAGTGAGGAAAGTAAATGAAGAGAGTTTTGATATCAGTTTCATGTTTGCTGCTGGTCTTTGGCGCTTATCTGGGCTATAACGCGGTAAGCTCCAATGCCTCTGCAGCATTTGCCAGCACAACCTATTCCGGAACACTCTACGTTGCCGGCATGGGCGGGCACTTCGCAAAAGTGAAGGTCAAGATCGATCCTTCCGACACGGAACATCCAATCAAAGTCGAGAACCTGAGCAGGATCGTTATAGGCGACCACAGCAACCATCCGGTTCACGACCCCAGAATTAACAACAACAACAGGAACATGATGTTCTGGTCGACCTACAACGTGGACAAGTCCATCAAGGGCGACAGGACCGTGCACGTGGGCGAGACCGACCTTGTCACGGGCAAGAAGATCAAGGACATCGAGGTCAAGCTCGACCCCAGTGTAAAGTGGGACGGCGCCGTCTATTGCGCTTCCGGACAGTCGAAGAACGACTACATCGATATCACCATGACGAACCCCGGTTACATCGATATCCGGAGCAAGAAGACCCTCAAGCTGCTGCATCGCGTTTTCCTCAAACAGCTTGGGTACAATAACAACTACCAGTTTTTCCACGGGACGAACTCCCCGGACTACAAGACCTTCGTCGTCGCCATCAACAGGTCCAAGGAGTGGGTAAATCCCTCAACCATTAATTTCGGTGACCGTAACGGCCATGTAGATATGCTTCTTCTGGACCTGCCTTCACTCATCAGGGGCAAGGTGAAGGTGCTGGCGAAGAACACCGTTTCTGCGAGCCCGGGCGGCACAGGGCCGACCGGCTCGGGGACATTTACCTTCAGACAGTACTTTACTCCTGACGGCAACTATATCCTTCAGTCCGGCGCCGACAGGATGTACCTCTTCGATGCCCATACCCTGAAGCTCCTCGACAGGAGGATGATGAAGGACGGCGAGAACCACGACGATATTGGTACACCTGACAGCAAGTACGCGGTGATGACGCTCAGGTCGCCCAACAAGCCTCAGGACGGCATGCTGCAGCTTTACGACATCAGCGCACACAAGATAATCGGTAAGCCTGTTTCCATCTGCAACGCCTGCCACGCCAAGTGGGTGGGTCATGCCTTCCCGGCGGCGCTCTGCGGGATAGACGCAAACTGGAATAAGTAAAACGACCGGTTTGGCTGCCCGGCAGTACGGCTGTCGGTTTTCCAGAACGGGAAATTGAAAAGGGCGGGCATCCTTATCATGGACTGAGGGGATGCCCGCTTTTTTCCGAAAGGAGAAAAGTGAAGTTCAGCCTGTTTAGCGTTGCAGTTAAGAATCTCAAGAGAAAATCATTCAGAACGGCGGTCCTCATAATCTCCATCGGTCTCCTTGTGTCCATCCTCGTCTTCGGAGCTTCGTTCATACTCAGCGTCGGGTCGAGCATCGAGAAGGCTTCCGACCGGCTGGGGGCCGACCTGCTGGTAGTCCCTTCGGGTGCGGTGGACGTAGCTTCGGATGTGTTACTGGCGTCTAAGATAAAGGTATTTTATATGGACAAAGACATCATTCAGAAGGTGGAAAAGGTCAAGGGCGTGGGCAAGCTTACCTGGCAGACCTATCTGGCGAGTGCCCCCGGCCAGTGCTGCTCCATACCGCCTGCCGAGATAGTGGCCTTCAACCAGGATACGGATTTCATCGTCACGCCGTGGCTGAGAAAGTCGCTACGCCGAAACCTCAAGAAGAACGAGGCCCTGATCGGGTACAATTCCAACAAGAACCTCGGCCTCCTCAACGTGGACAGCACGATGTTTAACATCAAATTCAAGTTTGTGGGAGTCCTGGAAAAAACGGGTACGGGCCTGGACAATGCCATATTCATAAGCGACAAGGACCTCAAGGACATAATGGCCAGCAGCAGCATGGCGAAGGTCAAGCCGAACCAGATTTCAGCCATATTCGTGAAGGTCAAGAAAGGTTACAACCCCAAAGATGTGGCCAGGAACATAATGAACGACATCATGCAGGTTGATGTAATCCAGAGGGCCAATATCGGCAAGAGGATGCTCTCCACCCTTGGCGACATAAACAAGATATTCCTGATTACGATTCTCATGGCCTCAGTGCTTTCCATATTCCTGACGTGGACCATATTCTCTGCCATAGTCAACGAGCGTTTCAGGGAGATAGGCATCATGAAGGCCATCGGCGCCAAGGGCTCTCACATCGTGAAGCTCTTCGTCATGGAGGTGCTGCTCCTCGGTCTCATTGGAAGCCTCCTGGGGACCGCCGCGGGCATGTACCTCTCGGCTTTCCTTTCGAAGACTTTCGCGCTCCTGCGTGACCTGTCAGCCACACTCACATTGACGCAGCGCGTGGAGGTCGTTGCGCTTGGCCTGGTGGTGGGAGTCGGGATATGCGTAATAGGTGCATTATCTTCCATAATCAGAATAAAGAATCTCGAGCCGCTTTCGGTCCTGAAGGAGGTATAAGTGGAACAGATAGCGTTACAGGGGCTGGCTAAAGATTACATTCTGGAAGGCTCCCGCATAACGGCGGTGCAGGAGGTATCGCTGGACATAAGGAAAGGAGATTTCATCTGCATTGTGGGCCATTCGGGTTCGGGCAAAACTACACTGCTTTCCATGCTCGGATGCATTCTGAAGCCCTCGGCAGGCAAGGTGTTCTTCGAAGGCACAGACGTATACAGCTTAGGGGAGGACGCGCTTTCGGAGTACAGGGCGAGGAAAGTCGGCTATGTGTTTCAGTTTGCAAGTCTCCTGCCGGCCCTTACCGCCAAGGAAAACCTGCTGCTGCCAACGCTGTTTAGTGGGATGAACGGCGGCGGCTCTGCGGAGAAGAGGGCCGTCGACTACATGGAACTGGTGGGCCTCGGGGACAAGGTTAACGCCTATCCTGGACAGCTCAGCGGAGGCCAGCAGCGCAGGGTCGCCATAGCAAGGGCGCTTATGAACGACCCGTCGGCCATACTTGCGGATGAGCCGACGGGAGACCTCGACGAGGAAACCGAAAACGAGGTCATGAACCTCTTCAAGAAGATAAACCGGGAGAATAACATTACCTTTATCCTAGTTACCCACAGTTCGGAACTCGCAAGGGCGGCGGACCGCAAGATAAAGATGTTCCAGGGCCATGTGGAGGAAATAGCAATAGGGGCGTGATACGCCCTCTGCATGGTCAGCGGCCGGGGAGGGAGAACGAGAATGCTATCGTGGCCCTGACGCCAGACGGCGTCAGGCCGCGATAACTGGCGCCTAACAGGGGGTCTTTTGGCCGGCGGGGATATTCACGATAATTCAGCGCAGGTCATCCCGCGGTTATACCGTCTATATCTCATCCAAGCAAGAAAAAAGTCGACAGTGAGTTCTGAACCGCACCCGAAGCGGGTGACATGGGAGGAATGCTCCTGGAAGAAGCTCGACGTAAAACCGATGGTCCGCATAGCGGAGTAGGCTTATCAGTACCCTGCAGGGCAAAGAGGCTCCTGGTTTTTTGCACTGGTGATCTGCCATAATAACGTCATCTTTTCACCTTAATGAGCAGACCGGATATCACATATGAGTGCAGATAGGGCATTCAGCCGTTTTTCCACCGCCAGTTTCCATTCCGGGAAGGATCTGTACACATTCCTTTTCTCCCGTCCTGCGAGGGGCGGACGGAGAATTGTTGCATGACCTTCCTCAAGATACTTGTGCTGGCCGTCATCCAGGGGGCCGCTGAATTGCTGCCCGTCTCGAGCTCGGCACATGTGATAGTAGCGGAGAAGTTGATGGGGCTTGACCCCACCAGGCCGGAGATGACCCTTCTTCTCGTCATGCTTCACACCGGCACGATGTTCGCAGTCATCTTCTTCTTCTGGAATTCATGGAAAGAGAGCTTCTTCAGTTCGAGGAAGGCTTTCCTGGATTCCATGAAGTTCGTCGTTGCCGCCACTTTCTTTACGGGGATTGTAGGACTGCTGCTGAAATTCCTTATCGAGAGATTCGTGCTTGGGAATGTGCCGCATGCCCAGATCGAACTTATCTTCGGGAACCTGGGTCTGATCTCGGTTTCACTTGCTTCGGTGGGCCTGTTCATTATCATCGCCGAATGGATAGGACGGCGTCCGGCAGGAGGGGAAAACAGGCTTGACATGAAAGGGTCATGCTGGATCGGAGCGGTGCAGGGCGTTTGTCTGCCCTTCCGCGGTTTTTCCCGCTCCGGTGCTACCATTTCCACCGGCCTCCTCTTCGGGGTCGCGAAGGCGAGAATAGAGGAATTCAGTTTCGCCCTCGCCGTTGTCCTTACTCCTCCCGTGATCGTACGGGAGGTCTGGAGGCTGCTGAATGCACATCACGCTTCGCTTTCCGACGCGGCCGGCATGACCTCCCTGTTCTATCCGAGCCTGATCGGCATGGTACTCAGCTTTGTCTCCGGGATTCTGGCCCTTCGGTGGCTTTCGAGCTGGCTTGAACGCGGCCGCTGGCATCTGTTCGGAATCTACTGCCTCTTTTTTTCAGCCGTTGTCTTCTTCCTTTACAGGGCCGGCTTTTAGCTCACCCTTTTATTGTTTCGGCGTCTGATTTGTGGTATACATATAAGATAATGTCTGATGCTCGCAGCGTCACAGTCGGGAGCATGCTTCAGCAAAGATACCTTTTTTATCATCCCTGTCGTTCTTTCTTCTTACAGTCTCCATGGAGTTGCACGATATCGTTCACGCCAGCAACGGCAAGGCTCCGTATTAGAGGGACAGCGGGATGAAGGAGATGACTATCGGTCTGCCGGATTATTCAAGCGCAGAGGCGAAAGGAAAGCCTCTCAGAGAGAGGTCGGGGCCGGGACGCCCCCGGTCAGGCGGTCGCAGCGGGCCTGCCGCCAAATGGAGCAGGACAGATGGATAAGACGATAAGAATTCTGATGATCGATGACAATCCCATGGATGTTCGGCTGACTCGGGCAATGCTCAAAAGATCTTTGGTCAAGGATCTCGAACTCGAGAGCGCCGAAAGACTTTCGGAGGGATTGCAGCGCCTGATGAATGAGAAGTTCGATGTCGTCCTTTTGGACCTCGGACTGCCCGACAGTCAGGGGATCGAGACACTGACTTCAACCATCCAAAAGGCGCCGGGAATTCCTGTCGTGGTCATGACCGGCATGATGGATGAAGCGGTCGGTATTAAGGCAGTCAACGAAGGCGCGCAGGACTACCTGATAAAAGGACAGACGGACGGCAACATACTGGCCCGCTCGATACGTTATGCCGTGGAGCGCAAAAAGGTGCAGGAGGCCTTGCACAAGAGCGAAGCCGTTCTGCGTGCAGTCAATGAAAGCACCATCAACCTCGTCTGCGTGAAAGACACTCAAGACAGGGTCATCATGGCAAATCCGGCCATGCTCCGCTTCCTCGGCAAATCCGGGACCGAGGTCATCGGGAAAGATGATCTTCAGCATGTGGCCAATGCCGAACAGGCCGCGCTGATCAGAGAGAATGATCGCCGCATAATGAAGACCGGTCGTGCAGAGACTGCTGAAGAGACGGTTGACGGGCTGGACGGCCCATGGACGTGTCTCTTTACAAAATCACCGTATCTTGATGCGAACGGCAATGTCATCGGCATCATAGGAGTCGGCGTGGATATCACCGAGCGCAAACAGGACGAACAGCGTCTACAGGACCTCCTCTCATTTAATCAGACGATTATCGGGACGTCTCCCGTAGGCATAATCACATTCAAAGCCTCAGGGCGATGCGTATCGGTAAACGGGGCCGCAGAGGAAATTACCGGCGGGACCGCCGATCAACTGCTGGCACAGAATTTTCGTCATATCGAGTCATGGAAAGGCTCGGGATTGTTTGAGGCTGCGGAGGAGACGCTGGCATCTGAAGCCGTGGTGAAGAGAGAAGTCCACTTCTTCGACACGTTTGGAAAGGAGGTATGGTGTGAAGCTCATTTGGCCCCATTTTATTTCGGAAAGGAGAAACACCTGCTTCTCCTGCTGTCAGATATCAGAGAGAGGAAGCAAACGGAAGAGGCATTAAGGCAAAGCCTGGAAAAAGAAACCTTGATCCTGAACTCCGCAGCTGAAGGAATATTCGGCCTCGACATGGAGGGCAACTGCACATTTGTGAACCGCTCCTGCCAGAGAATGCTGGGCTATCATGACCAGGAAGATTTCCTCGGGAAGAACGTGCATGATCTTGTTCATAACGTTAGGGATGACGGTACGCCCTATCCAAGGCAGGAATGCCCGGTAAACAGTGTTCTCCGGGACGGCAGGCCTTTCCACGGATCGGTCGAATATCTACGTCGCGCCGACGGCACTAAGATTCCCGTGGAATACTGGTCATATCCCATATTGAAGGAAAATATCGTGTCAGGCGCCGTCAGCACATTCATCGATATTTCCGACCGGTTGTCTCTTGAGGGACAGCTCCGCCAGGCCCAGAAAATGGAGTCCGTAGGCGTCCTGGCAGGCGGCGTCGCCCATGACTTCAACAATATCCTGTCGACGATCGTGGGCTATTCGCATGTCCTTCTCATGAAGATGGACGAGACAGACCCCTTGAGAGACAACGCGGAAGAAATCCTTGAGGCGGCCGAGAGGGCGGCAGATCTTACCCGCAGCCTCCTCGCATTCAGCAGGAAGCAGGTGCTGAATGTCAAGCCTGTTGATCTGAACGAATTGATAAAGGGTACGGAGCAGTTCCTGCAGCGGCTCGTCCAGGAAAACATCGAAATAAGGACGCTGCCCGGGAATAAGCAGTTGACAGTGATGGCCGATAAGAGCCAGATCGAGCAGGTGCTGATCAACCTTGCGGTAAATGCGCGGGATGCAATGCCGGAGGGGGGCTGTTTGACCGTTCAGACAGAATATGCTGAAATTAACGACGCGTTCATTGTGTCTCACGGCTATGGCGAAGCGGGTAAATACTCCTGTGTGTCCGTAGGCGATACCGGCGCGGGGATGGACAGGGAGACGCAGGAGAAAATATTTGAGCCTTTTTTTACCACCAAGGAGACCGGAAAGGGGACAGGGCTCGGCCTCTCCGTTGCGTACGGGATCATCAAGCAGCATCATGGGTTTATCAACGTTTACAGCGAGCCCGGCAAAGGCACGACGTTCAGGATTTACCTGCCGCTGGCGGAAGCAGCCGCAGGGGGAGGAGAAAAAACGAAGGTCCTGCTGCCTCCGCTGTCCGGAAGCGAGACAATACTCGTGGCGGAGGATGATGAAAAAATAAGGAAGCTCACGAGGATCGTGCTGGAAGAGAGCGGTTACAAGGTCATTCTCGCCCGTGACGGAGAAGAAGCGGTGAGAAAGTTTTCCGACAGCAGGGACCTTATCAGGCTAGTCATTCTCGACATGATAATGCCGAAGATGGGCGGCAGGGAGGTTTACAATACGATAATGCAGATCAAGCCTGACGTCAGGGTCGTTTTCTCCACGGGCTATACTGCCGACAGGACGGCCCTGGAGGGATCCATAGACAAGGGCGTTGACTTCATTCTAAAGCCGGTCCCGCCGTCGGGCCTTTTGCATAAGGTGAGGGAGGTGCTTGACAGCAGGCGGGAAAAGTAATGAAAGGACAATTTGCGATTGTCACGCCTGAGGACGGAACAGACCCGGGCTCTTAAATCATGAGGGCGTCAAAATGACTTTCGTCGCGATTTGACTCCCCGCCATATGATAAGAGCATAGCCAGTCAAGAGTAATGCACTCTTTGGACCGACGTCCCCGAAGGCCTTTCCGTTACTGATGAGATTGGCCGGTGCCTCTATCCCTTCCGGTTTCAAAAAGAGATTGGGCAATTTGATCGGCGTACGGCGGAAGGGCGCCATCGGCGGTGCAAAGGTCACCCGTGTCCGGCGCGTCCTTAAGCGATAGGAGATTCGGACAGTTGACATACGACGGTTTGAAGCAAAGTCTCTCCATCTCGTCTATACTGGGGACGTGAACAGAGTCAGGGGCAACGCAGATGCCAAAGTAGCTCTCTCTGAAATATGGACAGTTCATGGCTTTCTCCTTAAAAAGGACATCGTTCATTAACATTATCAATAAAAGATAACAGGGAATTTTGAAGAAGTTTTGAAAAGGCTGTGAAAGAATTATGAAATCGAGACGGATTCCGTGATGGCACCCCCGGCAGGTAAAGGGCGTGCGCGACGGTGTTGAATCAGTCAACCTCCTGCCTGCCTGTCCCCGTCTTATCCGGGCGAACTTTTCGTTTGTACGTGGGCGGTTAGTCGGCTTCATCTTTCCAGCGGGTTTCCTTGAGGAGATGACGGTGCGACCCGGAAGTAGCCGGGAGCCGGGGCCGCGGTCATGGTTATTGGTGATTTCACCCTCAAGAGTGGTTATTTGCCACCCCTATAGAATTTCCCCGCTGTTATGCTGAACCAGCATTTGTCTCTAAGTGGCTGAATTGACTGTATAAAAAATATCGCGGCAGGTAAACCGGACTTCTGGCATGTACTATGCAATTTCCTGTGTAAATGACTCCATGAGGTATGGCAATTAGTCTTGCATGTCGGAGTCTGCCGAAGAATGGATTCACGCAGTGAATCCTGCGTGAGGCTCCACGCAAGAACTCTGAATGCGAGTAAGCATTGAAACCATGACCTTTCTGGAGTCTTTTTTTGGCTTGCATGATCTGACCGCCTGGATTGATCAACTGTGCGGAATCTCTTTTCTTCCTTTAATCCCACCCTTTTATGTATCATGTAATTGTGAAATGTACGATGGGAGTGTGTATCGCTGATGAGGATTAAGCCTTATAAAAAAGGGAGGAGAGGATGACGGAGATAAGTAATAAACTCGATGAAATGTCACATCAGTTCAACGAAAATATATTGGCTGTAAAGGGGACATTGGAACTCATGGATTCTTCCGTTACGGAGGATGATCTGCACGATCTTTTATTGAAGGCAATGCAGAGGATGGATAATATTCAGATATTATCGAACGACATGCTCGCCGCTTTGCAAAATTGCCTCAACAAAATAGGTTCAGGTAATAAATAGACGACAAGGCCAAAGCGCTTCTCGGCGTCCCTCCCGCTTTTTTATTATACCGGCTTGCGCTTTGTCGTCCGCACGGGGACTACAGGCGGAGGACGACATGAATCATGTCACTGCAGGTCGATGCGCAATCTTCCTCATTCGTATCAGTCCTGCCTCGAGCCGCGCGAAGTCGAGGCTCTTCCTTTCGCAGCAATCCAGGTCTACCTTCAGTCTCCGCGCAGTCTCCTTTACTGCCGGCAAAGGCTCGGGGTCTGCCTTCTCCCAAAAGGGCCTGAGCTCACGCAGAAATATGTTCACGGTCACCGGTCCGATACCGTAAAAATCGAGAAGCCGCGCCTCGAGGTCCGCGCTGTCTTTCGCCGCGCCGTGCAATTTTTTCAGACTACCCCCATATTCACGCATAAGCTTGCCGCAGATCTTGAGCATCTTCGATGAGGTTTTTCCATCGTACCGCACATAACCACCCTCCCGCATCACCGGATTGACGAGATAATCCCATCCCGCGCTGATGATTCTGGCGGGGGTAAGAAGGCCGCGTTTCTTGAAGGAGCCGTAAGTATTGCGTGCGATGGTCTCTGAAATCCTCGCGCCGAAAAGGATGCTCGCGAGAAACCACTTAAAAAGCTCGGCATCGGTATTCTTCTCTATCCGGATGCCAAGCTCCTCCGAAAAGAGCGGACTTCCGAGGAGCGTCGCCATGTCCATCTCTGTCCCCATGCCATATATTAACCTCACATATGCCTGTCAGCAACTGCACCCGGAAGGCGGCCACCGACACGTTACGGCCCGAGACAGAAACTGTGCGTTCCCTGAGTGCGTGGCCATGTTGTCAGCCGTTCCCACGGCTTCAACCTGAGGTAGGGGGCTCTATGGGAAGTCGGCAGGTATCGCTGCTATGGAAAATCTTTCTGGGTTTATTGTAAAGTTATCTTGAGTGAGGACGACAAATGGATTTTGTGGAGGGAGGCTAAAAGATGGTCTTTGACCTCAGAGGCAATGAACGTTTTGAGTACTCGGACCATAAAGTGGAATACAGCTTCGACCCTTTTTCGAATGAAATATTCGAGGCCGACCTCATCAATGTCAGCGAGGCAGGACTGTGTATTCTGTCGCAGCACCGCCTCAGTGTCGGGCAGGAGATAACACTGAGAAATTTCATGAGCTCCTCTTCGCGGTCGGCGACTGTAATTTGGGTTGCAGAGCATGAGGAGAAGATCGGTTTCGATAAATCTGATCAGATTTCCCTCAGGGTCGGGCTACAGTTCACGGATTAAGACTCAGAGCCGCGGCCACAGGCGGCATCCCCGGCAAAGTTCAAACAAGTTAAGCAATTCAACGCCGTCCCGATAGTTCCCTTCGTATAAATTGAGGCCAATCATTGTCTCTATTCTTAACAATCCGGTCCGCCGTTATTTCGTCGCGGTCTTCCATGCAGAGGCTGCATCTTTTCTCGCTAAGGAGACCCAGTGTTTCATCGTTGGGCCGGGAAGGGCTGCGGAAAGCAAATGCACAGGACATGTTGTAAGGAATCAGGGCAAGAAAATCCGCCAGTGCAGACATGTCTGCATGAAGGCTACCGGGAAACCGGAAAAAGGCCGCCCCCCGGTTTCCTCTCCAGAATTGACAACGTCCTGAAGAGATAACCGGTTTCCGCAACGGCGTTTTTCAGTCTCTTATCTAACTCTTACCTTCCAGGGGACAACGGACACGGCAGAAATGAGCTCCCCTGCTGCCTCACCGTTCATAGGCCTGAACAAATAAAAACCCTGCGCGTATTCACCTTTCATTTCCCTGAAGACATCGAGTTGTTCGACTGTCTCCATCCCCTCGGCAATTACATCCAATCCCAGTTCCCGCCCCAGAGCTATGACCGTCTTTACAATTGTGGCATTATCTTTGTCGAATGTCAGGGCATTTATAAAGGAGCCGTCGATCTTCAGCCCTCTTATGGGAAAGTGACGCAGGTAGTTCAACGCCGAGTATCCGGTACCGAAGTCATCTATGTCGAACAGGACGTTTAAATCGCTTTTGAACCTCATTATCGCTGCGGCAGCGGGCTCCGGGTTTTCTATAAGCGTTCTTTCAACTATTTCAAGTCGCAGGCAGCATCCGTCCAGGCCGGTTTCTTCAAGGATGTTCTTAATAATATCGAAGAAATTGGGCTGAGAAAAGACCTTGGAGGAGACATTAACGCTCACCGTTAAGTCCCGACAAGACGGGAATTGTTTCTGCCAAGCCTTCAGCTGCCTGCAGGCTTCCCGAATGACGCGATCGCCGAGGGGGAGAATGAGTCCGGTTTCCTCAGCTACCGTGATAAACTCTGAAGCAGTGATGAGCCCACGCTCTGCGTGCTGCCAACGAAGAAGTGCTTCAAATCCGGTAATTTTGTTCTCTTCTATCGACATGATGGGCTGATAGTGCACGACAAAGTCATTCTGTTCCACGGCTCTCCTCAACTCTGTTTCGAACCAAAGTGCAACATTTGCTTTGGCATGCATTGTGGAATCAAAGATCATATGGCATGCCTTACCACGCTCTTTCGCATGATACATGGCCGTGTCGGCGTCCCGGAGAAGCTCCTCAGTTCTTGTGTAATGGCCCACATTGCTCATTACTATGCCTATGCTCATGGTAGTAAATATTTCCCGGCCGAATATCGTAAAGGACGATCTCATTTCGTTGTGAAACCGCTCGGCAATATCGTTTATGGTGGACACTTCTTCTGTTTCTTCTATAAGGACGGCAAACTCGTCACCCCCGAAACGAGCAATGGTGTCAATTGCCCGGACGTGTTTCTTAAGCCGTTGAGCCAGCATGATCAATAGCTGATCTCCAATAACATGTCCGAGGCTATCGTTGATGACCTTGAAGCGATCCAGATCAAGAAAGAGAACGGCAAATGAGTGGGCCGGATATCGCTTCTTACGCTCCAGCGAGCTGCGCAAGCGATCGATAAAGAGTGACCGGTTGGGCAGATTTGTCAGTGTATCGTAAAAGGCTTGGCGGGTGAGCAGTTCCTCCGCTTTTTTACGCTCACCGTTTTCCCGGGTCAAAAGATCATTGACTCTTTCCAGTTCGGCCGCGTGCTGCCGTAATCCCTCTTCTGCAACGAAAACTTTTCTGAAAAGTTTTGCCCTTTCGTTGATGAGATAGCCTAGTAGTGTTAGAACAAAAGAGGGAAGAAGTATCAAGGCACCAAAGCCAAAGCCCGACCGGGCCGGTGACAGGAAATACTCCCAGATGTCTTCGCGGAATCCCGCGCGCATGGAAAAGATATAGACGCCGAGCATGATCCATGCAAGGATCACCGTATAAAACGCTATCCTGAATAAA
>Ga0315550_1000372_pt1 | contig 27487 bp, 16 predicted proteins | sample SalMarSW160190MG_2_FD_203100 | JGI IMG/M metagenome (GOLD analysis project Ga0315550, IMG submission 203100) | Salt marsh sediment microbial communities from the Plum Island Ecosystem LTER, Massachusetts, United States - Salt Marsh Sediment SW1601-90 ... | reverse complement strand
GACCGTTTACCGATTCTTTTTCTTCCACCATTCTTGTCTGCACGCCGGCCACCCTTTCCGTGTCATTCAGTACGGTTATAATAAGCTCGACCGTATCCTCGTCATCCATACCCTCCAGAACCAGTTCATAGCCGGGTTCCAGCATGAAGTATCTATTACTGCCGTGTGAAGACCAATCGCAGCTTTCCAAGTCAAATGATTCAGTCCAGCCTTCTTCAAGAATTGCACCCTTTGCAGTATCCGAGCAATACCCTGATATAGAATAAAATAGAATCCAGAGGATAGCATACGCGGCTATCCCGAATAGATATTTGGTTTTTATCTTATTTATCTTTTACTCCGGTTAATGGACTACTATCACACCACGATCAGCCAGTGAATCGATATAAGTCGAATCGGTAAACGGATTGCCGCGGATTGAAACATAATCGCCACTGCCCAGACCGGTATTTTTAACCAACGGATAAATACTTTCGATGAGATTCGAATCCAGATTTATATAGGCCAGGTTGACCAAATCGGCAAGGGCATCGATGCTGTCGATCAGGTTGCTATCCAGATATAAATATTGCAGATTGGTCAAAGCGCCAAGCGAATCAATATCGGTAATTCGATTATACGACAGATAGAGTGTATCAAGCCGCCTGAGATGGGACATAACGTCAATATTATCTATTAAATTATTGGCCAGATTCAGCCTGGTAAGCTCGGCGGCATAATAAAGTTGTTCGATATTTGAGATGTGCCTGTTCTTGCCGTTAAGCGTATCCAATCCCAAAAGCTTTGAATACGTGATAATACTATCCAGAACCGAGTCAATCGGCAAATAATCCCAGATATGTTCCCTTAAAACAATATCAAGACTATCATCATTGATAACAACCGTTGAATCGAAAAATGGTCGTCCGCTGGCGATATTTGAAATATACGAAACATTGCCGGCTTCATCCAAGCTTCTTATGGCGAAATAATATTTGAAATAAAATGAAAGACCTTCGACCAATAGAGATTCAGGCTGACCGGCCGGGGAAGGCCTGGGGACATTGGGAACGCCGACAGCATCATTCCAAAAATATATCAAATAATCGGCTGATGAAGCAATCCTTATATCATAGGCCGAGGCGGTGCCGACGAGGCTGTCATCACCCGGGGCCGTCCATCTCAATTTAAGCGCCGTGGCCATAGTGTCGCTCACACGAAGGTCATTTATTGCCGCCGGGTAAACGCCGTCGACCTCGCCCACGCCGCTGTCCTTATCGCTGCAGGCCAAAAAGCCCAGCGTTATGATTAAAACAAAAATCGCCGATTTTTTTAGCACGATAAATCTCCTTATATCAGAGCCGTCTTCCGGCTATCCATTTCGCTGATAATATAAAAGCACCAAAACCGGGTGTCAAACGGAAACAGATTGGCCGGTAATAAATTATACAAATTAAGCGATGGTAAAATTATTGAAACCGCATTTATAAAAAGTTGACAAACTGATTTTCCGATATATATTTATAGAACACCATGCGGGAATAGCTCAGATTGGTAGAGCACCACCTTGCCAAGGTGGCTGTCGCGGGTTCGAGCCCCGTTTCCCGCTTTTTTTTGGCGGCTTAGCCAAGTGGTAAGGCGGAGGTCTGCAAAACCTCTATTCTCCGGTTCGAGTCCGGAAGCCGCCTTTTTAATTTTCTTGCATTCTTATCTTATCCAATGTATATTTTCTGAAATTCATTTGCTGTATAAGCGGTAAAGATGTTAAAGTTGAAACGATTTTGTAAATCGCGCAAAATTCTATTCTTTTCGACATTTTTATTTTTTGCCCCGTCATTATTTGCTCTGGATAAACCGATAAATCCTGTAATCTATGCCGGTTCCACAGGCGAAATCGAGCTTTACTGGTTTTACCCCGGTTTGCATTGTGAAATTTTGGGTAATGTTAGGGATCAGGCTGATGGCTATTTTTTTGTCAGCGAAAAGGATCGGCAATACTCGGTTCTGACGCGGTTTCCGATTAACCCGCCGGTCACTGTTTCTCAAGCTTCGACCTATATATCAGCGAATGATGTTTTCCCGGAGTACCCGGGAGATCAATTCAGCCCCATTGGATTATCGATTAAAAAGAGAGGTCCGGAGGGAAATTTTGCCGACTACTGGCAGCAGTTGATACGATTGGATTCAAACGTCGCCGGTAACGGCGCACGAGTAGATTGTCAGACTGATATATTTTTAAAAGACGCATTCGACATCTGGGCCGGATTGGAATGGCAGCCGGGATTTCCGACCGCCCCGCTGATCGGCGTCAATTTGGGCCCGCGAACTCTCGAGCAGTATATTTGTCCGATGGACGATTCCGCTTTTAAATTGCAGGAGTGTAACGAGGAATACATGATCGGATTGGAATTGCTTGGTTGGACGGTTGTCAATAGCCATCGGTATAAGCTCAGCATTAACGACTCGATATTTTTTTCAATTTATTACGGTGCTGATACGACGGATTTTATGTCAGTCTGCGTTCGGGTCGATAGTCTGGGGATCGATTCATTATGTTCAAAACAGGGGATTTTATCCGATGGTTATTTATGCATCGTTGCCTCTGACGGTTCGGATAGTATGTCTTCCGATTTCGTACATGTCGATGTCAATAAATTGCCTTCCGTCATAATTCAGCCAGCGCAAGTTAATGGATTGGTTGAAAATGGCGAGATAAACGCATTTGCAATCAATATTCAAAATACGGGGGAGGAGTTGGTATCATTAAGACTGAATTACGATAAAGATTTGTTGACAGTTTCTGCGGATTCCTTTTCTATCGCCGGCGGCGAAAATACGGATATAGACATTATGCCGATATTTGAATCGATTGAAGACTCTCTGATAAATACTACCATGCTCATAAATACATCGGATACCAATTATTCGATTATCTATCACCTGCAGTTTAGCCTTAATGAACCCAGTCTTGTTGAGGAAGGCCAAAAGATTCAGCCATCAGAATTTTTTGTCAGCCGGCCGTGGCCGAATCCATTTAATAGCACCGTAATGTTTAACCTGAAAGCCGTCGACAAAAAGAGAATTGCCTACGATATTTACAATATTCTGGGGCAGAATATCAATTCCGGAGAACTCCTGCCGGAGAAATCTATTAATTTCTATTGGAATGGGACCGATTGCACCGGTGGGTCGGTACCTACCGGAATATATTTTTTTCGGTTTGCGAGCGACGATTATCAGGTATTTCGGAAAGCTCTGCTGCTAAAATGAAAACAACCGATTTTCGGCTGTTTTTTTCCTTTACAAAGACGAAATAATTTCTATATTTCCCGCCGAAATGATATTTAATACGTATATACTTCGGAGGTGTTGAACATGGCAATGATGATTACAGACGAATGCACGGCATGCGACCTTTGTTTGCCGGAATGCCCGACTTCTTCAATCTCGGAAGGGGACATATATGTTATCGATCCTGACACCTGTAATGAGTGTGAAGATCAGGATGAAGGTCCCCATTGCGTTGAGGTTTGTCCGGTAGACTGCATTGTCAAAGCCGAATAAATCCGACCGATTTGCAGAAAAGCGTCGCTTGTATTTTAGCGGCGTTTTTTTTATTCTTATAACTATATGCCATATAAAATTACAGATGCGCACACGTGCGCCGATGTCGGGCTATCGGTTTCAGGAGAAACTCCGGAGCAACTATTTGCCGATGCCGCGGCCGGTTTGACGGAAATCATGGTTGAACCGAAAGGATTGGAGAATGAAAAGAAACTATCTTTGGAACTTGAAGATGACAGTCTTGAGGAATTATTCTATAGTTGGCTGTCAGAATTAATTTATATAAAGGATGCCAGGGATTTTTTAATGAAGCAGTGTCGGCTGAAAATTAAAAAAAATAACAGGTATAAACTGGCAGCCTATTTGACCGGTGATAACGTCGACCCGAAACGGCAGGTTCTTAAGGTCGATGTCAAGGGCGTTACATATTATCGTTTCAGGATTGAGAAAATCGAGGACACGTGGCAAGGAGAGGTGGTGTTCGATTTATGAGTAGAGAGAGTTTTAAAAGATTGAGCAATAATATCTGGGAAGTTCCGATCGATTTTAAGCCGGGTATGAATGTTCCGGCGCGGATATTATCTTCACCTGAACTTTTTGACAGCATCGATGACAGAGTCATTGACCAGATTACCAATGTTGCTTGCCTTCCCGGAATAAAAAAGGCGGCCTTTTGTATGCCGGACGGTCACGTCGGTTATGGTTTTCCGATCGGGGGAGTGGCCGCATTTGCCAAAGATGACGGTATTATTTCTCCGGGGGGGATAGGCTTTGATATCAATTGCGGGATGCGTTTGCTTCGAACAAATTTGACCTTGGACATGATTAAGCCAAAGATGGAATATTTGTTAGCCTCACTTTTCTCAACTATTCCTTCAGGGGTCGGGTCGAAGGGATTTGTAAAATTGAGCCGGGGGAGCTTTAACCGGTTGATGGAGAGCGGGGCTCAGTGGTGCCTGGAAAATGATTTCGCAACCGAAACCGATCTCGAATTTATCGAAAATCAGGGATGTATCGAAAATGCAGACAGCAGCGCCGTATCGGAAAAAGCGATATCCCGAGGAATAAATCAGATGGGTACGCTCGGTTCGGGCAATCATTATCTGGAAGTAGAAGTGGCCCCGCGAGAAGGCGTTTTTGATCAAACGCTGGCCGAAAAATTCGGTGTTACCGTCGACGATCAGATTCTGATAGCTATCCATTGCGGCTCGCGGGGATTCGGGCATCAAATTGCCACCGATTATTTGCAGGTATTCAATAAGTGTATGGGGAAATATGGCCTGGAGGTCCGTGATAGAGAACTGATGTCGGCGCCGATTGATTCCGACGAGGGACGGCGATATTTCAGGGCGATGGCCTGCGCCGCTAACTCCGCTTTCGCCAATCGCCAGCTTATTGTATCAGGAATACGGCGGGTTTTTCGTTCTGTCTTCGGCCAGAGTGATAAGGAACTCGGTATCGAAACTATTTATGACGTGGCTCATAATATTGCCAAATTCGAAAAGTACGAAATCGACGGCAGGGAAGAGACGCTTCTGGTCCATCGAAAGGGCGCGACGCGGTCATTTGGCCCGGGGCGGGCCGAAATTCCTGCACAATATCGAGATATTGGCCAGCCGGTGATTGTCGGAGGTTCGATGGAGACCGGCTCGGCCCTGCTGTGCGGGACGAAATATGCCGACGACGAAACCTTCGGCTCGTCGCTTCACGGAGCCGGTCGAACAATGTCGAGGATGAAGGCCAAAAAATCTACCCGTGGTGAACAGGTTCGCCAGCGGATGAAAGATAGCGGCATTCTGGTAAAAACGGGTTATATGCCCGGTTTGGCCGAGGAGGCGGCTTTTGCCTATAAAAATATCGATGCTGTCGTCGAAGCCGTTCATGAAATCGGTATTTCAAAGAAAGTCGCCCGCTTTTATCCGGTCTTGAATATAAAGGGATGATTTCGTTTTAGCCTTCTATTTTGAGTGAACAAAGCGCATAATAAAAGAGGGCGCCTTTCTGGTTGGGTAGAGGGGGCTAGGAAACTACCCAAGGACAGCAGAGAGTCACCCTCCGTAATTATCGAGAATTTATACTATTTCAACTTGTTGTCAAGTATTTTTTTTCTCTAAACTCCCCTAAATTGGCTATTTTATTGCCTGTTCCGCCCACATGCCCGTCGCGCATTATCGAATCGCGCCAATTGCGAATATAATTCGATACATGTACTATTTCGGCACTTGTATCGGATTTTTTAGGAAAATATTGGATATTTTTGGTATATATTTATTAGTGAACTTTGATCGGAATTTTAAGCCGCCAATTAACTATTAATTACTCTTATTCTTTTTCTCCAGGATACGAACACGGCGGAACAAGTCCGGAAGTTTTGCCAGACAGGCTTCTATCCGCATGGCAAATGTCTTCTCCCGAGCCGGATAGCCGAAGTAGCTTTTTCCCGCCGGAATACTATGATTGATTCCTGATTTAGCTCCCACCTGAACGCCATCACCCAGCTCAATATGACCGACGAGCCCGACCTGACCGGCCAGAATAACACCTTTTCCAAGTTTGGTCGATCCGGATATGCCGACCTGCGATACGATTATCGAATAATCTCCTATTTCGACATTATGAGCGATTTGAACCAGGTTGTCAATTTTTACGAAATTGCCGATTCTGGTCGGTCCCAGAGCACCCCGGTCAATGGTACTATTGGCCCCGATTTCGACATCACTGCCTATCTCGACCCAACCGATTTGTTTGACTTTCTTGATGCCCTTATCATGGCGGGCGAATCCGAAACCGTCAGAGCCGATGACAACGCCGCTGTGGAGAATAACATTATCGCCGATTCGGCTACCCTCCATAATTTTAACACCGGGATAAATCCGGCAGTTTCTGCCAATGTGAACGTTATCGGCAATATGAACCTGCGGATGGATAATACCGCTTTCTCCGACTGAGCTTTCGCGGCCAATATAGGTCATCGCTCCTATAGCGCAATTACCCCCGATTTGGGCTGAATCGGCTATAATGGCCGAAGAATCTATTCCCTGCGGCAGATTGATGACTTCCGGGTATAAAATATCGAGTGCCCGGGCAAAAGCGTAGTATGGATTATTGTGTTTTATCGCCGCCGGATGGCTGCATTCGTATTCAGTTTGAAGTATTACCGCCGAGGCCTTGGTCGTTTCCAAAAACTTCTCATACCTTGGATTGGCCAGAAAAGTAATCTGCCCTTTCCCGGCGCTATCTATCGGGGCGGCCGACTCGATTTCAATGTCGCCGTCGCCGAAAAGTTGGCCACCTATCTTCTCGACTAACTGTTTAAGTTTTATTTTCAAAACCTGAAAGCTCTGGTTTTATTCTTCTTCAAGAATCTCCAGGATTTTGTCGGTTATATCATAATCCTTTTTGGCATAGGCCAGGCCGGTCGAATTGAAAATAAAATCATAATTCCCTTCGGTGGCAACTCTCTCGATGGCATTGTTGATCTTCTCCAGAAGAGGTTTAACAAGATTGGCGTTCTTTCTTTCGGCCGAGCCGTCAGGTCCGAAGATCTCCTTGGTGAAGGCATCCAGTGCGGAGCGCTTGGCTTCAATGGCCGCTTCCCGTTCCTTCTTTTTTTCCTCGGAAAGAATCAATTTTTGCTTTTCATATTCTGCCGTCATATCATCGAGTTCTTTTTGCATATCCTTGGCCTCATCATCCCAGGCTTTGTATTCGGTATTGAATTCGTCCTGTGCTTTCGCCCAGTCTTTGTATTCGGTGAAGATTCTGTCCGAATCGACATATCCGAATTTCCCGATTTGAGCCAGAGCGGTTGAGCCCAATCCGGCCACCATAAACAGGACTATGATGCTGGCGGCCGAAAGGAGTTTACTTTTTTTCATAACGATCCTCACACCCTTAATAAATTATTAATTGTTTCTATCTGAACGTTGTGCCGATTTGGAAATGCGGTTTCCAGCCCTTTTTCTGGTCGGATCGTTCATCCAGGGAATAACCGAAATCAAAACCAATCGTCCCGATTCCCGGAACCACTAATCGAAAACCCAAACCGACTCCTCTATATAAGTCATTTAATTTAATATCACTGCTGTTCAGCCAGGAGTTACCGGCGTCATAAAATAAAATGCCGTACAACTGATTTTCCGAAATCGGAATCTGCAGTTCCAGATTGCCGACGAGCAAATATTTTCCGCGAACAGTGGTCGTGTATTTCGATGTCCGGGGAACGACGGAATCAGGCGGCTGTGCAAGATCCGAATCACCATAGTAGTACGTCAGATCGGTCGACGTAATGGTCGTATCCGGTGTCAGGGAGCCGGATTCATACCCGCGGACAATGCCGAAATAATCGGTTCCGCCCGGCGAGAAGCGGTCGAACTCGAGGATGTTTAAATCGTTCTGGGCGGTCACGGCCCCGAATGTCAATTTTCCGGCCAGTGCGATTTTGCCCAAAACCGGAATAAACTTCGAAGCTGTCAGAATGTGTTTGCGGTATTTCCAGTATCCGCCGAGCCAGCCCCCGACAACTTCGATGGAGTAGGATAAAACCGAGCCGCGCGTGGAAAATTCGGGCAGGTCGCGGCTGTCACGGGTAATGGTGAATTGCAGGCTCGAGGAATTAAACCAGCTGCCGTCGAATCTCGTCAGCGAATTCGGCAACGGACCGCCGTAAAAAATATTGGTATGTTGCACCGTGTCGCCGGCGACCTTGGGATATATGTATGTCTCTTCCGTCATATATGAATGTGCATTCCGATAGACGTCGCTGAAATCATAAAAGCGATCATCCTCCAAACGATATTGCCCCACAATACTGAAATAGTCATCGGGCCAGCGCAGTCGCCGCCCGATTCTGAATGATCCGCCACGACGTCCCTCCGTGTAATCGGAGTACCACTGCCGGTTGGTATAGTACACATCCACCCCCAGAGATGTCGGCGTGGAAAACATCCAGGGTTCGGTAAAGGATATGGAATACGAATTTCGCTGACTGCCGATATCGACATTTAATGAGAGATGCTGACCCATACCGCGGAAATTGGGAATTCCCAGACCGAGTGTTCCGACAAATTTATCGCGCCCCGAATAACCCGCCCCGGCCGAAATCTGCGCCGTCGGTTTTTCCTCGACATCGACGACAACGTCAACGTCACCCGAGGGAAGAGGAGTAATATCCGGAGTTACATTGGCAAAATAATTTAACTGCATGATATTCCGTATAGAGCGAAGCAGAAATGAACGATGAAAAACCTGGCCCGGCCGCATAACCATCTCACGCCTTATCACCTTTTCCCGCGTCTTGGTATTTCCCATTATCCTGACCAGATTTACTTCCGATGGAAGCCCTTCAATTATATCGAAATTTATATCGATAATACTGTCGCGTGTCTTCCGATCGTCGATAACCCGGACATGAAGATAACCCCTTTCCTGGTATAGAAAATATATTTCATTTATCGATTCTTCGAATTTCTCATTATTAAAAATCCTGCCCTCGTCATATTTGAGTGTTTTATTCAGAGTGTTTTCATCAAAAACTTCCTTGCCCGACCAGGTGGTTTTGCCGAAAATGTATCGCGGCCCCTCATAAATGTTCAGATAAATCGTCATTTTATTGGAGGCGGTATCAATGGCGATTGAGTCGGAAATGAGATACGCGTCGATATAACCTTCTTTATGAAGGTAATCGATTATCTTTTCTTTATCTTCCGGATATTTTTCCTTGTCGAAATTTGAGGATTTTAAAAAGCCTCGTTTTCGATTGCGCATTTTGCCTATGATTTTGTCGGCCTTAACCTGTTTGTTTCCGGTCAGGACGACCTTTTCCACTTTGACTTTGGAGCCCTCGGAGATTTTGTAGGTCAAAATGGCTGTCGTTGAATCATTCATGTAATCCAAGTCATAATCGACCTTGACCATGAAATAACCCTTCTCGCCATAAATGTCAATGATCTTGTTTTTCTTTTCATAGATTAGATTATTCGACAGGTAATTTCCCCCGGTAAGTTCCAAATCTTTGCGCAAATCATCCGAGTCTATTTCCTTATTGCCCTCGAATTCCACTCTCTCCAGTTTGGGCAATTCTTTGACTTTGATTACAAGACTCAGACCGCCGGTGACTTCTTCGGCCAGAATCTGAACATCTCGAAAAAATCCCAGACCGTATAAACGGCGGACCGCATCCTGTGATGCCGAGGCGGTCAGTTCATCGCCTTTATTTATCCCGCTGACCGATAGAATCAAACTGGTTGCTGCTATCCGGTTACCTTCGACTTTAATATCGACAACATTGAACGACTGCGCCGCGACTTGTCCCTGGTGGATTAAAAAAAGACAAACCAGAAGTATAAAAGACCGTAAGATGGTCTGTCCGCGCCAATTATGGGCGATATTTTTTACTGGATAAATCAACTTTTAGGCGGCGTAATCTTCTTGATTTTGATTTCGGTAAATTTTTGACGATGCCCGCGTAACCGGCGGTAATTGGTTCGCTTTTTAAACTTATAGACATCGATTTTTTTGGCCAGCCCTTCGTTCAATATTTCGGCTTCAATTAAGGCTGAGTCAAGATAAGGCGTACCGACCATTGAATTCTCGCCGTCGTCTATCAATAAAACCTTATCGATTGAGACCGTATCACCGGGAGAGGCTGTCAAATGCGGAATCTTAACCGCCGTACCTTCCTCCACTCTGAATTGTAATCCTCCTGATTCGAATACCGCAAACATTTTTTATCCTCCTTTTAAGATCAGACACCATAAGCCGTTTTTCAAAGGCTTAAACTTATGTTTTTGCCGCTTACTGTCAAGATAAAATTCGCCGTGCGGCATTAGTATGAATATATCCCTTATGTTAATTATCCCGTTTGTATATTAAACATTTAAAAGGGCTGTCCGTTTCAAATCAAAATTTGAACAGAGGTAGCGGCAAGCGCGTTCTATAATGTGCTTGCAGGAAAGTGAGTATGATGTATATTGGCTCAATAATGCGGCACAAAAATGAAAAAGAGGTTTATAAACCTCGGATGAAAAGCCATTTTAGAGGAAATACTGATTTCAGGCTGGTTTCCGGCTACTCGCCTTGCGGCGATCAGCCGACGGCCATCGATCAGCTGATGGCCGGACTTAGAAACAATGAAAAATTCCAGACTTTATTGGGTGTTACCGGTTCCGGGAAGACCTTTACGATAGCCAATGTCATTGCTCAATATCGCCGCCCGACACTGGTTATTTCGCATAATAAAACGCTGGCCGCGCAATTATTCGGCGAGTTGAAGGCGTTTTTTCCGCATAATGCGGTCGAATTTTTTATCAGCTATTATGATTATTATCAACCGGAGGCTTATCTGCCGACGACGGATACGTATATCGAAAAAGATACCTCCATGAATGAGGATATCGACCGGCTGAGGTTAAGGGCAACCGCTTCATTGTTGGAGCGCGATGATGTTATAATCGTTGCCTCCGTATCCTGTATTTACGGCCTGGGATCGCCGGCCGATTATAAAAAACTCCTGTTGTTCCTCGAGCGGGGGCAGCAGGTAGATCGGGATAATATCATCAAGTCCTTGATTAATATCCATTATAACCGAAATGATATCGATTTCTCGCGCGGCAATTTCCGGGTGATGGGTGATACTATTGAACTGATCCCGGCCTATCAGGAAACAGCGCTTCGGATTGAAATGTTCGGCGATGAAATCGAACGGATATCGGAAATCGATCCTTTGACCGGCCAGATAATATCGGAGCGTAACAAGATCGCTATATACCCGGCCAAACACTTTGTGACGACGCCTCCGCAAATGGAAAGGGCCATCGTGCAGATAGAGGAAGAATTGGAAGCGCGATTGCAGGAACTTCGCAATCAGAACAAGCTTCTGGAAGCCCAAAGGCTGGAGTCGCGGACAAATTATGATCTGGAGATGATGAAGGAAATCGGCTATTGCAGCGGTATCGAGAATTATTCCCGGCATTTGACCGGGCGAAAGGCCGGTGAAAGGCCGGCGACGCTGATCGATTTTTTCCCCGATGATTTTCTGATGATAATCGATGAATCACATCAGACGGTCCCGCAAATACGCGGAATGTATGCCGGCGATCGCTCGCGCAAGGAAGTCCTGGTCGAGCATGGTTTCCGGCTGCCGTCGGCCCTGGATAATCGGCCGCTTTTTTTTGACGAATTCGAAGCTCTTATAAATAGAGTCATATTTGTATCGGCGACACCGGCCGATTATGAACTCGAAAAAACCGGTGGGGTAATTGTCGAGCAGGTTATTCGCCCGACCGGATTATGCGATCCCAGGATATCCGTTCGGGAATTAAGCACTCAGGTTGATAATCTGATTGAGGAAATCCGCCGTAGAGTATCAGTCAGGGAAAGGATTCTGGTGACGACGCTGACAAAAAGAATGGCCGAAGACCTCGCCGATTATCTCAGTAAACTGGATATACGGGTGCGCTATCTGCATAGCGAAATCGACGCCATCGACCGAACTGAATTGATACGAGATTTGAGATTATCCGAGTTTGATGTCCTGGTCGGGATAAATCTTCTTCGTGAAGGGCTCGATCTTCCCGAAGTCTCCCTGGTGGCGATTCTGGACGCCGACAAAGAAGGATTTTTAAGGTCGGAGCGCTCCCTTATTCAGACGGCCGGGCGCGCCGCTCGCAATAAGAACGGTGAGGTCATTTTTTACGCCGACAAGATCACCGATTCGATGAAAAAAGCGATTGATGAAACTGACCGGCGCCGGAAAAAGCAAATGGAGTATAATATTGAGCACAATATTAATCCCGAGACGATATATAAGACACGCGATGAAATCCTGAAAGCGACCCGCTTCGCTGATTCCAAAACTGAAGTAAAGACCGAGTTCGAAAAGCCTGACTTCTTCAGCGAGATGACCTCCGAAGACAGAATCGCGTTTTTATTGAAAGCGATGAAAAAGGCGGCCGATAATCTCGAATTCGAAACCGCCACAGCCCTCCGGGACGAAATCAGAGCTATTAAAGCAGAACTTAAAAATAAGCGCAGAAGAAAATGATTATCAGTATATTACATAAGAATAGCACAATTCTACTACTGTTTTCTGCGCTTATTATTTCCGGCTGTGGCCGGAAGCCGACGGTGGTGAGTACTTCTTATCAGCAAGAGATGGTAAACTTCATAAATAATACTCAGGAAGGCCAGGAACTATTTTCTTTCTATCTATATCCGGAACGGTCTGAATCCTTTTTCCAAAACGGCTTCTACTACTTCTACGAGCTGGAATCCGGCCGGAGATATTATCAAGTCGATATCGGCGGGCAGGCAAGTATGTATGGTTTTGAGGATATTTATGATGCCGTGGTTCGCATCAATGATACACTTTATGGTACGCTGCACAGGATCGTCGGTGCGGATACTTCAATATATCGTCACCTCGAGATTGCCGTGACAAGATATGCGTATTTTCTTAAATTGTTCACTGACGATAATTCTTTTCATGGCTGGCGTTTTTGGGGTTACGGCGTAGACAATCTTGATCCCCGGCAATACGGGACTTTGCTGCCGGGGAGCGGTGGTTCGTTTTCCGCTTTTCAAAGCGGTGACGTTATTGATGTTAAAAGTACGATTAGAAGCAAAATGGGCTTTTATTTTATATTTAAAAATAATATAGTCAAGCTCCCCCGCGGTGACACCCTGACTTACCGAAGTGTAAACAGGGATATCCTTTTTGCCGAAACGAATGACGGTGTCCGGCGGAATATAAGTTTAAGCAGCGACGGATCGAATTATACTGGCGGTTGGAGAACGCCGCCAGGCAGTGATAAGTTTTATCGGTTGATTACATTCGAAGGCCCCTATTTCGAGAGAATCGATACGGTGACAGTCGGCGGTATGCAGCAGATTTACACGACTCGTATCAGATATTCCGATGTCATCATCCCCTTTAAGGTAGATATCTGATACCTTTCCCAGTTTTACCTTGATATTACAATTCTCATTTAATACTATTTATAAGTACAAGATGGACTTTAACTAACTTTAAACATGGAGGTTGTATGCGGGCCAAGAAATTCAACCAAGCGAAACTACTGCCGCTCCTGATAATCCTGATATTTATGTCGGGGATTATCGGCTGCGGAACGCAGATACCCTCGGGGCACAGGGGGGTATTTTATTCCAAATTCGGAGATGGAACAGAAATGGGCCGAATCTATCCCGAAGGATTCAACTGGCACTTCCCGTGGAACAGCATGTTTGTCTATAAGACTCAATTGGATGAGCGGCGCGAAGACTTACATGTTCTTTCCTCGGACGGGGCTTCAATCGGGTTGGAGGTTACAATCTGGTTTCGTCCGATGCCCGATAAATTGGATTCACTTCAGGTGACGGTTGGAAAGGATTACTACAATGTGGCTGTGGCCCCGGCGCTTCGGGGTGTCGCGCGAAGCGTGGTGGGCAAGTACAAGCCGGAGGAAATATATTCATCCAAGCGCGAAGCTATATCAGGGGAAATATTGACAGAGATGCAAAAGATAATCAGCCAGAAGTTTATTATGGTAGAGAATGTTATCATTCGTAACGTTACACTGCCGCCCAAAATTACCGAGGCAATTAATTTCAAACTGGCTGCCGATCAGGATGCACAAAAGATGGAATTTGTTCTGCAAAAGGAGAGTCAGGAGGCGGAACGAAAGCGCATTGAAGCCAAGGGTATAGCCGATTTTCAAAAAATCGTTGCATCCGGCGTGACACCGTCGCTTCTGACATGGAAGGGTATCGAGGCCACTGAAAAGCTGGCCGAATCGCCTAATACCAAAATCATAATAATCGGTAAATCCGATAATGGACTACCGGTAATTCTCGATACCGGGAAATAAGATCATCACCTCTAAAAGGGCGGCGGCCATCACAGCCTCCGCCCATTTTTATATGAAATTCCGCTCCGAAAGCAGTATTTTGTGAAATCAAATGCATAAATAGTGAGGCTGCTTTCAGGGAGTCAGACAATCGGCCGGACGTACTCATTGCCGGCGGAATACAATCCTTAGATATAAACCTCCGGGATAATCGGCGTAACCTGCTTGATTCATTTGTGTTACGAATTATTATTTCCCATCTATAAATGACGGATATGATTAATTACTGAACAGTTTTCGATTGGTAATCCGGAAAATTTTGCCTGTATCAGGAAGGCAAGCCAGTTGCTGAAATAGCAATGGCAATCTATAGTTTTATGTCGGATTGCATGGGATGATTTTGGACGAAAGGAGAAGATGTTGAAGACCCGTAAAGATTCGTTAATAGAATGTCAGAAAACGACTTTCGGGCGGAATAGATTTCCAGAAAATTCTTGACTTATCGGCGTTTTGGGATATATTTATTGTGGTTTTGTGGTAGTACTCGCCGGAAATTATTACCAGCCTTAGTTCCTCACCCAATAGCCGAGGCAGGTAAGAAGAAGAGATTGAATGTCATAATGATTGAAGCAGAAATCCTGTAACCCCATTACCGCCGAAGCCAAGATTCACAGGAGAGATTTTTATTATCTATGGAGGAAAGATGATTAGACGAACACGGCTAAAAAAGGCCGCGGTTTCTTTAATCTTTCTTATAGCCGCTATTACGATTGGCACCTATGTTCAGGCAAAAACCCCGGAAGCCGCCGTTTATGATACGGCCGATCAGGTATCAATCGGGGGGAATTATAAAACGAACGGTACGGTATCGAGCGTTCCGGTGAGTGGAGACATCGAGGCCATCGATATCGGCCAGCCGCTGCCGTCGGACGGTAGTAGCTGCCCCGACAGCCAGCTGTATTTCAATAATTTCGATGACATAATCGATGTTTGTCTCGGGACAACTATTTATGATACGATTATAGTCTCCGGCAAAGATTTGCAATCGATAATCAATCTTGAAAAAACATCGGGGCCGGGCGATTTTGAATCGACGCCATCAATTCCGCCTGCCTACGGATATTATGAATATACGCCGATATCAGCGGGCAGCTCTGATGTCACCTTTATGGCGTACAATGATGCTGGCGACACTCTTTTTGCGACGCGAACATATGTTGTATATGAAAATCAGCCGCCGGTAATAATAACCGGTGATACCAGTCTTTATAATTGTTACGACAATGACTTTTTTGACATTTATGTAGAGGCTGACGACCCGGATAATGACCAAGTCACGTACCGAGTACTATCGGACAACGGTTATATTGATTCCGTTACCGGCTGGTTTCGTTTCTGGACGGATTTAATGGGTGAGAATTGCCATACATTTGAAGCTTCCGATGGCTGTTCTGCCGATACCGCTGTGATATGTATAAATGCTCAATGGAATACGTTTCCGAGCTTTAATAATCCGGACCGAAAATTCGTTATATGCCAGCCCGATACAATCTGTTTTGATATCGATGCTTTTGATCCCGACCTTGAATACGATTCTCTCATTATTAGCCAGACAGCTGGGCCGGGGACATTTACCATGACCAGCGATACCGGCGGTGTTACCTGCTTTCTGCCCGATGCCGTCGACTCGGCCGACTATGTTTTTATTTACGAGGCCACAGATAAATGTCTGCGCGGCGAATTACCGAAAGACATGGCCTGCCCTCCCATTCCGTATGATACGGTAGTTGTTACGGTCGTTTATGGAGAGCCGCCGTCGATTGAATGCCCAGATGACAGTGATGTATTTATATGTGAGCCGGACACGATTTGTATTCCAATCGGTGAACTTCCCGGGGGGAATGTGACGATATTTCCGCAATCGGTATGGTATGATGCTGATAATCAGTCGATTTGTTTTTATACCAACTGCTCGGTGAAAAAAGATATTACGGTTGTCATCGAAACCGGCTGCGGTCTGACCAGTTGCGAATTTTCAGTCAATGTCACTTTAAACTCCCCGCCGCTGGTAATGGCGCCGCCGGATACATCGATATTTATTTGTGAGCCGCAGGAGATTTGTATACCGGTGGGAGTAACCGATATGGACGGCAATATCGAAAATACTTTTATAACCCGAGACGGATTTTACAATCCTGATTTGGGGCGAGTTTGTTTTACGCCGACAGTTTCAGGGACGTATCCGATTGTTGTTCACGCCGTTGATTCCTGTGGTGCCGAAGATACCGATTCGGTGAATGTCGCCGTCATAATCAACGTCAAGCCGGTCGTCAGCTTGCCGGCGGATACAGCTGTTGACCTGTGCCGGCCGGAACAAATTTGTCTCGATGTCGAAATTTTCGATGTCAATTTTAATCTTTTCAACGTGACGGTTTCACCGACCGGTTTTTATGATGCCGGAAATGAACAGATATGTTTCACACCGGATTCCGATGGAGTTTATAACCTGACTGTGTCCGCCGTCGATGAATGCGGGGCCAAAGGTGCGGATACTATAAATGTCGACGTCAGCCTTGGCAGTTCACCGGTGGTGGTCTCATCGCCGGATACATCAATCTTTATGTGCGAGCTGAGTGATTACTGTTTCCCGGTCTCGGTAACCGATCCGGATAATGATAATCAATCAATCTCTTTGACAGGTGATGGTACTTACTCGAACGGTTATGTCTGTTTCACTCCGCAAGCTTCCGGTGAGTTTACTTTTATAATCGAGGCATCCGACTCCTGCGGTAATACGGCATCCGATACGACCGTCATTACGATTGTTCTTAACACTCCTCCGCAGGTGGTTACGGCCGACGATTTTGAGGTATTCCAATGCGACTTCGAAGAAATTTGCTTCGATGTCGATATAATTGACCCGGATAATAATATTTTTATTGTCAGTACGAATCAGGCGGCGGTTTATGATTCAGTAAATAAGCAAATTTGTTTCACTCCCGATAGTCCCGGAGTCTATGAGATCGCTGTGACCGTAACTGATTCATGTTATACTTCTGATGTCGATACCACGGTCATTACCGTTACGACCGGTGATGCCGCCTTTATAGATTGTCCCGAAGAACCAATCAGTCGAAGTATTTGCGGTCAGGAAGAAATCTGCGAGCCGTTGACAATTGCGCCGCTTGATGCCGTCGTGACCGTTCCCGATGGTGTTACGTACCATGATGGAGAGATATGTTTTACGCCCGATACGACGGGAACGTATATAATAGATGTTATTGCCACCGCCGATTGCGGTTCCGACACCTGTCAGGTTGTATTTGACATCAGCATCGGCGAAATTCCGCAGCTGACCTGCCCGGCGGATACATCAGTCGAATTGTGCGGCGCCGATCAGATTTGTCGCCCGGTGGGATTGTTGCCGCAGAACGCCGTCGTGACTGTAAGTCCTGTCGGTGTGTATGATAACGGTGAGGTCTGTTTTGAAGTTGACACTTCCGGATTTTATGAAATTTTCGTAAAGGCGGAAACTGACTGTGGCCTTGACAGCTGCCATTTTGGTGTCGATGTTATATTTAATAGCTCGCCGCAAATTGTGTCGGGCGATACCGCTTTCTTCAGCTGCGAGGCCAGTGAAGTTTTCAATTATAAGGTTAAGGCCATTGATAATGAAGGGGATCCGATTACTTTTGCGTTGCTTTCATCTTTTGGTACAATCGATCCGAACACCGGTGAAATAAGCTTTACTGCTGATTTATCCTCAGGCATATATTGGTTCTCGATTGAGGCCGCTGATGGATGCGGAGCCGATACGGCCTTGATAGGTATTGGCGTAGAACTGAATAGTCCGCCGATTATCATTTCGGCGACCAATGACACTATCTTTATGTGTGAGCCGACCGAGTTTTGTTTCCCGGTTGAGATCAGTGACCTTGAACATAATATAACGGATATAACTCTTATTGGCGAGGGTTCTTATGATAACGGTTATGTATGCTTCACTCCGACCGGAGCCGGTGATTATACATTTATTATTGAGGCGACCGATGAATGCGGCGTCATGTCGGCCGATACGACCGTAATCGCTATCATGTTTAATTCTGCTCCGTTGGTGAGTTCGGCCGATGATTTCGGAGTTCTCCTGTGCGGACTTGAGGAAATCTGTTTCGATGTCAATATTACCGATTATGATAACAATTTATTTATAATTTCCACCAATGAAAGCACCGTCTATGACTCGATTACGGGTAAAGTCTGTTATACTCCTGATGGTCCCGGGATTGATACGATTATCGTTACGGCGACCGATTCCTGTTATGCGACAGGTGTGGATACGACCGTTATCGATGTTGTTGTCGGTGAGATAGCCGAAATCAATTGTCCGTCGGAACCGTTTGATTATAATTTGTGCGGTTTGCAGGAGATTTGCATCCCGCTTGATATTACTCCGGATGATCCCACTGTGGCTGTTTCCGAAGGTGCTTATTATTCTAATGGTGAGTTGTGTATCACTCCCGATACTTCCGGGACATATATCATCAAGGTTATTGCCACCGCGGACTGCGGTGCCGACAGCTGTGATATCATATTTAATGTTCAATTGAATCAACCGGCTGAAATAACTTGCCCCGACGAACCGATTTATGAATCCATCTGTCCGGGCGAGACGGTCTGTTATCCTCTGACGATTACACCTGATAACGCTGTCATTACTATTCCCGATTACGCGACCTATACTGACGGCGATCTTTGTTTCATGCCGGATACGGCCGGAACATATAACATGGAAATCATCGCCGCCGCCGAATGCGGCGCTGATACATGCCAGTTGGCCTTTGTGGTTGACTTAGGTGAACCGGCGCGCATTGAATGCCCAGTTGACCAGATCGTTGAATCGATTTGCAATCCGGATACGATATGTTATAATTTGCCGATATATCCTGTCGATGCGCATGTTACTGTTCCAGAGGGAACATATTATGACGGTCAAAATCTTTGCTTCATGGCGGATACGACTGGTGTTTATAATTTCGAAGTTATCGCCTCGACCGAGTGCGGGGCCGATACATGTAATCTGCAATTCTCCGTCGAGATAGGCGAAGCACCCCAGGTTATCTGTCCGCCTGATACAGCGCTCAAACTTTGCAGCCCGGAGACTATCTGCCGCCCTGTTGTTATTACGCCGAGTGATGCAATCGTAACCGTATCCCCGATGGGGATGTATGCCGGCGGTATGGTTTGTTTCGATGCCGAGACTTCGGGCAGTTATGTGATAAATGTCGAGGCCGAGAACGAGTGCGGCAAGGTGGATTGCTCCTTCACCGTTGACGTAGTTATCAATGTACCGCCCGAAATTATTTCCGCCGACACAGAATATTTCATATGCGATCCGGGGATGACAATTGAATATATGATACATGCCGCCGATTCGGATGATGCCCCGCTTACTTTTGGTTTGAATTCCGAATTCGGGCAGATTAATTCCGAAACCGGCCTTCTAAGTTTTGTGGCCGATACAGCGGGATCATATTGTTTTGAAGCTGTCGCTCTTGATTCCTGTTCCGCCGATACGGCGATGATTTGTATCACAGTTGATTTAAACAGCCCACCAGTAGTTGTTTCCGGACCTGATTCGACGATTACGGTGTGTGCATGGGATAGAGAAATTTGTGTACCTGTTGATGTATCAGATATCGACGAAAATATCAATTCGATAGAAACGAGCCCGGGAAGTTATTCTAATGGTTTTGTCTGTTTCACTCCTACCGGCCCGGGCGAATATAATGTTGTGACGACTCTTACTGACGAGTGTGGGGCTCTCGATTCCGACACGACCGTGGTAACCGTAATTGCCGGTCAAGCGATAAATCTCGATTGCCCCGTCGATACATCGGTATTTATCTGCGGGCCGGATACGCTCTGTTTTCCAATAAACGGCATACCCGATGATGCTAAAATTTCCATATTCCCGCCCTCGGCCTGGTATGATGCCGACGACGGGACAATCTGTTTCTATACCAATTGTGAGGTAGAGAAAAATCTCAAAATAGTTGCCGCCAATGATTGCGGCATCGATAGTTGTGAATTCACGGTCAGCGTGACTATGAATTCACGGCCGCTGGTGCTATTGCCGCCGTCAAAAACGATGACGCTCTGCGGCGAAGGGGAAATCTGTATTCCGGTTGGTATTGCCGATGCCGACGATAATCTGGTCGATATAGCATTTTGGCCCGAGGGCGCCGTTTATAATCCGATCTCGGGCCGGATATGCTTTACGCCGACCGCGGCCGGAGAGTATGTCGTCAAGGTGACGGCGACCGATGCGTGCGGTAGTACCGATTCCGACTCGACCATAATTACCGTTATAATGAACAGTGCCCCGACCATTACTTCGGCCGAAGATTTTGCAGTGTATTTATGCGAGCCGACCGAGATTTGTTTTGCGGTGGATATAAATGATGTTGATAAGAATCTGCAGGCCGTTACGGTTTCGCCGGATGGTGATTATAACGCCGAAACCGGTGAAGTTTGTTTCACTCCCCAATCGTCAGGATTGTACAATATAGAAATTAGCGCGACCGATTCCTGCGGTAAAACGGCATCAGCGGCCACGACTGTTATGGTTACATTAAACTCACCACCGACCGTTAATATCGAACCGTATACTTCAGTGGTTGTCTGCAATTACGACCCGCTCTGCTTGCCGTTAATCGTGAATGATGTCGATAATAATTTAGATTCAATAATCGTTACCGGTGCTAATCTTGTCAATGAGTTTGTCTGTCTTGAGGATGTGACACCGGGGATTCATGAAATAATTATTTCTGCCTATGATAGCTGCCGTGCCGTTACCATCGACACGGCCATTGTTGAAGTTATTTTAAACAGCCCGCCGGTTGTCCGGGCGGCTAACGATTTCGATATCTTTCAGTGCCAGTTCGAGGAGATTTGTTTTGATGCGACCGTCTCCGATCCGGACAACAATATCATAATTGTCTCGACTGATTTGGGGACGTATGATTCTGAAACCGGCCAGGTCTGTTTTACTCCAGATGATACCGGCACCTACCGGATTATCATCACGGCCGTGGATGATTGCCAGCGTTCAGCGAGCGATACGATATTCATAAGGGTGACATCAAATGAGGCGGCCGATATCGATTGTCCGCTGGACCCGATAGATTTCTCATATTGCGGGACTACGACGATATGTTATCCGATTTCATTCACGCCTGATGATGCGGTCATAAGTACTATTCCCGAAGGCGTTTATGAAGACGGCCAGCTTTGTTTCGAGGCAGATACTTCCGGTACGTATTCAATTGAAGTTACGGCCGAGTCTGAATGCGGTACCGATATGTGTACTTTCGAATTTGCCGTAAATATCGGCCAGGCGGCCCAGGTTATCTGTCCTTCTGATACTTCGATATTCCTCTGCGGTCCGGAAACGATTTGTTTGCCGGTATCGATCATGCCGGATTATGCCGAGGTGACGGTTCTTCCTTTCGGGCAATATAGCGCCGGCGAGATATGTTTCATGGCCGACACGGCCGGCCATTATGCATTCGACCTTCTGGCCGAAACCGATTGCGGCGACGATAGCTGTCGATTCAATGTCGATGTTATCTTCAATACGCCGCCGGTTGTCGATGCCGGTAATGATACCGCTTACTTCCAGTGTGACTTCGAGGAAATTTGCCGATCAGTTTCTATTATCGATACGGATAACGATATCGATTCGGTTGTTGTCGCACCAGTCGGATATTATAATTCCAATCTGGGCTTTGTCTGCTTTACTCCCGAGGATACCGGCACGTATTGTCTGACCGTAACCGCTTATGACGAATGCAAAGATTCCGGTTCAGATGAAGTTTGTATCATCGTCACGACCGGACCGGCAGCAGAAATCGAACGCCCCACTGAGCCATTTAACGTAAGTCTTTGCGTTCCGGAGGAGATTTGTATCCCGTTGGTGATAGCGCCAGCCTCGGCGGAAGTATCTCCGTCATTCGGCAATTATTCCGACGGACAGCTTTGCTTTACCGCCGATACGGCCGGGACATATATTATAGACGTTGTCGCTTCGGAAATCTGCGGCGCCGATACGTGTCAGGTAACGGTCAATGTTACTTTTAATGAATACGTTGAAATTATATGTCCTGACCTTGCGATAAATAAAGTGCTTTGTGGACCGAGTAATATTTCGGTTCTTCTGCCCATCTCGCCGATTTCTGCGACCGTCACAGTCACACCGATTGGTCAGTACAGCTTTGCCGATAGCCTATTGACATTTATGGCCGACACGTCAGGTCATTATGAGATCACGGTTATCGCCCAATCTCCATGCAATGCCGACACATGCACGGTCAGAGCCAATGTAGCAATACTTAATCCTCCGCAGATAACTTGCCCCGGCGATATCGACACTTTGTTATGCTTCACCGACTCGACCGACATTTGCTTCGAGGTCGAGCTGACCGGTGACAGTATCGACGTTGTCGTCCGACCGGCCGGAAGTTATGATGACGGCATGGTCTGCGTTCCGATAACAGATGAAGGAACTCAAACGGTGACGGTCGTGGCGTCGTCGGTGTGCGGCGTCGACAGTTGCAGCCTGGATATAACCGTTACGCGGAATCAGACTCCGGAATTGACGATCCCCGAAGATATAATGGCTCCCTGGTGCAGTAATGATACCGGCCAGATTTGCATAGATGGAATTTTTGCCGTTGATCCGGACGGCAATCCGCTGACGATAACCAAAACCTGCGGCCCGGGCACATACACTCCGATCCGGGATGACAGCGGTGTCGTATGCTTCACGCCCGATAATATCGACACGACTTATGAATTTTGTCTGGAAGCTTATGATGGCTGCTCGACTGATTCAAAATCGCTTTTTGTAACGGTTTTCCCATCAGCCATCTGTTCGGTTTGTGTCAATGTCTCAATCGAAACCGATTCCTGTGTGGTTGTCGGTTCGCGCGTGCCGGTCAGAGTGAAAGTCCAGACTAATGATCTTATCGCAGGATTCGATCTATTGATCGGATATGATAACTCAGGAATGTCATTCTTAAATGTAAACAAGGGGCCGGCGATTCCGGATTGGGAATATTTTACATACCGTCTTTCTACGGAAGGCAACTGTGGCTCGAACTGCCCGTCCGGATTAATAAGATTGGTCGGGATTGCCGATCAAAATGATGGGCCGCATCACCCGCCACAGGATCAGTTGACGCCGGAAGGCGTGGTTGCCAATATCACTATGATTGTATCCAATGATCAGACTATCGGGGGTCAATATTTACCGATTAGTTTCTACTGGCTGGACTGTGGCGACAATTCCTTTGCCGATCCGACCGGTGAATTGCAATATGTAGAGGCTCGGATTTATAATTATTCCGGCCATATTATCTGGGAGGAGTCGGATGATATCCATTATCCCGAAGAGAGCCGCCCGATAGGTTTCGGAACTCCGGACAGCTGTATGATCGGTGATAAGGTTTCTCCTGTTCGCTGCATATATTTCTATAATGGCGGTATATGCGTCAAGCATCCCGAAGATATAGATGCCCGCGGCGACCTTAACCTCAACGGAGTCCCGTACGAAATCGCCGATGCTGTTATTTACACGAACTTTTTCATTTACGGTATGGCCGCCTTTACCATAAATCCCGACGGACAGATGGCCGCTTCCGATGTTAACGCCGACGGTTATGCTCTGACGGTTGCCGATTTAGTTTATCTCATAAGAATTATCGTTGGCGATGCGCTGGCGATACCAAGGTTATCGCCGAATTTTGCCCGGATGGAGTTGTCGGTCGAATCGAATAATGGCGGTATTTCCATCAACGCGGAATCGTACTGTAATGTCGGCGCGGGGGTGCTGGTTTTTGAATACGACGGTATTAATCCGGCGATTCCACAACTTGGTGAAATGGCTGAAGGGATGGATTATATATATAGTATCAATGATTCTGAAATCAGAGTCCTGATATACAGTCTGGAATACGGCCGGGCAATTGGTATCGGCGACGGTAACCTGCTCAATATTAATTGCAACGGTTCGGGTGATATCAGGCTTAAAGAATTTTCATTCGCGACTTTTCACGGTGATATGATGCAAACGAAGATCAAATCCGCTCTGGTTCCCGATCGATTTGAAGTCTCGCAGAATTATCCGAACCCGTTTAATCCCATGACTTCAATCGATCTCTCCCTGCCCGCGGCGTGCACATGGACCATGACCATCTATAATATCAATGGCCAGGCCATCAGAAAGATTTCAAGGCATGATGAAGCGGGCGTTGTAACGATTGAATGGGATGGCACCAATGATTTCGGTCAATCGGTGGCCTCAGGTGTCTATCTCTATCGGGTTGAGGCCGGAAACCATGCGGTTTCGAAGAAAATGATACTTCTTAAGTAACCATAGATGCAGTGTACTTTCCTCTATAGGGAGCCGGTCGCCCAGCGATCGGCTCTAATTTATTTATGATATTTACCGCCGGATAAAATCGAAAAGCCGCGATAAAGCTGCTCGAGCAATACCGGCCGAACCAGTTGATGCGACATCGTCATGGGGGAGAGGGAAATTATATCATTGCATTCATCGATTATGGATTCGTCCAGCCCATACACGCCCCCGATAATAATTTCAATCACACCGCCGGAATTCTGCATAAGCTTTGATATGAAATTCGAAAATTCCTCTGAATTGTACTGCCGGCCTTTATCACTTAACGCAACTTTGTAATTGGGGCTGAGTTTTTTCTTTATTTTTGATGCCTCCAGCTTTTTTACGTCATCATCGCCAAGGGCGCGTGTCTTCTTTATGTCGTGGATGTAGACAAATGAAAGTTTGGCGAATTTTGTCAAAAGTTTTTCATAATGCTTTATCGCATCATCAACCCATGCTTCTTTATTTTTTCCTACCGTGATGATTTTGATTTTAAGCATCAATCCGAAATGGCTTTAAGATATAACTTCCTTGTCCGAGGGCCGTCAAACTCGCAGAAATATATTCCCTGCCATGTTCCCAGAACAGGCTTACCGTCCGAAACGATTATTTGCAATGAAGCACCGACAAGTGATGATTTTATATGGGCGTCCGAGTTCCCCTCGCCATGATGATAATCATCGCTCTGAGGAATTTCTTTATTGAGTTTATAAAGAATATCCCGCGCGACGTCGGGATCGGCATTTTCATTAATCGTAACCCCCGCGGTTGTATGAGGTACGTACAAAACTATCAAGCCGTTTTGTAAACCTGCCTTGGTGATATAACTTCTTACCTCGCCGGTAATATCGATCAGTTCTTCCCGCTGATGCGTCGGTACTTGGATCTGTTCAACTTTCAAAGAGCGCCTCCACGTATTCTTCGGAGTTAAATGGTCGCAAATCATCTATTTTTTCACCGATGCCGATAAAATCGACCGGCACCGACAGATCTTCCGCTATGGCTACCATGATCCCACCACGCGCGGTACCGTCGAGTTTGGTAACGATTAAACCGTCGCATCCGACGGCATCGGCGAATATTTTTACCTGCGATAGTGCATTCTGGCCTGTAGTGCCGTCAATAATTAACTTGGCGAAAATCTGTTCGGGTGGAATTACTTTTTCCGTAACGCGGCGGATTTTCTCCAATTCTTTCATAAGGTTCGCCTTGGTGTGCAATCGACCGGCGGTATCTATCAGGAGATAATCGATATTTCGTGCAATCGCCGAATTAGCCGCGTCGAACGCAATCGCGGCAGGATCGGCCCCCGAGTGCGCCTTCACGAAGGCAACCCCGGAGCGTTCCGCCCAGATGCCCAATTGCTCGACCGCTGCGGCGCGAAATGTATCGCAGGCGGCAATCATTACCGATTTGCCGTTGCTTTTGAAGTAATGCGCCAGTTTACCGACGGTAGTGGTCTTGCCGGTGCCGTTTACACCGGTTATCATCCAGACGATCGGTTTGGATGAAATCGCAGACGAGGCTTCGGATCCGGTTTTGTTTAAAATGTCTGAAAGTTGTTTTTTAAGAAGTCTGAAGACATCATCGGAACCGGTGGGCTTTTCATTCCTCGCCTGTTCGCGGAGGGTCTCAATCGCTTTTTCGGTGGCGGCAACACCGATATCGGCCTTAAGCAGAATTTCCTCGATTTCATCCAGCAGGTCATCGTCGATTTTCCGCCCGCCTATTAAACCGCTGATTTTCCCTAAAATATTCTGTCGTGTTTTTGTCAGAGATTCCTTGAGCTTTTTAAATCCGGAAGCCATAGCCGTTCAAACCTGTCATTATTCCTTACCGTCGGCCGGTTTGATATTAACCTGTGGAGTTATTCTTTCTTTTATCGCTTCCGGGATTTTTGCCGGCGCTATCGGCTCAATATCAGAAATAGAAGTATTAATCAGTTTTTCCGCGCCCGGCTCATTGAATCGCACCGAAACAACCCGTGAGACGCCCGGCTGCTCCATGGTTATACCGTAGAGAATATCGGCCGCCTCCATCGTGATCTTGTTGTGCGTAATAATAATGAACTGTGTCTGGTCGGAGAAAGTTTTAATAATTTTCAAGAAGCGGTGAATATTGGCATCATCGAGTGGTGCATCGATTTCGTCAAGGATACAGAACGGCGACGGTTTGACCAGATAGATGGCGAACAAAAGCGATATTGCGGTCAGCGCCCTCTCACCACCGGACATCTGCGTAATCGATAAAAGTCTCTTCCCGCGCGGCCGAGCAATGATTTCAATCGGAGATTCCAGAGGGTCGTTTTCATCGAGCAATCGAATATCTGATTCTCCACCGGTAAACAGCTCTGCAAATACTTCCTGGAAATTGGATCGAACTTTGGCGAAGGTCTCCATAAATAACCGCCTGGCGGTCTGATTGATTTTAATGATCGTCGATTGCAACGTCGCTTTGGCACTCATCAGATCGTTCATCTGCGAAGTCAAGAACTCCTGCCGCTCTTTGGTAACTCTATATTCCTCCAGCGCCAGTAAATTGACCGCTCCGAAATCTTTCATCCGTTCACGAAGATGCAACATGCGTTCCGGTCTTTTTTCGAGAGGGATTTCAGGATTCGGAGCCGCAACCGCAATAT
>Ga0315550_1000371_pt1 | contig 27503 bp, 23 predicted proteins | sample SalMarSW160190MG_2_FD_203100 | JGI IMG/M metagenome (GOLD analysis project Ga0315550, IMG submission 203100) | Salt marsh sediment microbial communities from the Plum Island Ecosystem LTER, Massachusetts, United States - Salt Marsh Sediment SW1601-90 ... | reverse complement strand
TGTTCCCCCCTGAGGGGGGGGGGAATAGGTGAGCGTCTCGCGGCGGACGATCTCCTCGGTGTCCAGGGCCTCAATGGCGTCGGCGACCAGCTCGGCGGGGACCTCCAGCAACTTGGCGGCCTCTTTCGTCAGGGCGGGCTCGGGGGAGTAGACGTGGCCCTCGTCAGCCTGCTGGCCCAGGGTGTAGGCCACGCCAGCCTGCACGCGGGAGGGGGAGTCGGGCGGCAGGCCCAGATCGCGCGCGATCTTGTCGGCGGTCTTGAAGCCCACGCCCCAGATATCGCGGGCCAGCCGGTAGGGGTCCTCCTGCACCACAGTCAGTGCGTCGTCGCCGTAGGTTTTGTAGATCTTGACCGCCAGGCCGGTGGTGACACCATGACTGCCCAGGAACACCATCACCTCGCGGATGTGCTTTTGCTCCTCCCAGGCCCGGGCGATGGCGGCCGCGCGCTTTTTGCCCACGCCCAGCGCCTCGCGCAGCCGGCGAGGTTCCTCATCCAGCACACGCAGTGTGTCGGCGCCGAAACGCTGCACGATGCGTGCGGCGGTGACCGGCCCCACGCCCTTGACCAGCCCGGAGCCGAGGTACTTTTTAATGCCCTCGACGGTGGCCGGGAGCACCTGCTCGCAATGCTCGACCTTGAATTGGCGACCGTACTGCTGGTGTGTCGTCCAGACGCCCTCCAGCCGCAGGCTCTCGCCGGGCTGCATCTCCGGCAGGTTGCCCACGACGGTCACCAGGTCATGCTGACCGGGGACGTCGAGACGGACGACGGAGTAGCCGCTCTCCTCGTTGTAGTAGGTCACGCGCTCGACGATGCCACGCAGTTGTTCGGACATTGGGGAAATGATAGCAGAGAAAGGGGCAGGAGGCAAGAGGCAGGACGTAGGCGGTACAGGCGGCGTGCCTGGGAGTAACCAGGGCGGGGTGGTTAGCTCCCAGGCACGGCCAAGAAAGGAAAGGAGGAGTTTGATGCGGCTAGATTTGTGTTTTCTAGCCGCTTCGACGCTTATAGTATACACCAAGACGGACGCAGCGAGCGTTTCACATCCGTTACAGGTGCATTTCGAGGTCGTAACTTTTGTTAGTTCCGACGGGTCGTTTTCTACCGCTTCCGAGGGATGATGATCCACAGGATCAGGTAGGGGACAATCCCCGGCGCACCGCCCGGAAGAGCCAAAAGCACAAAGGCCAGTCGAAACCAGAACGGACTGATGCCAAAGAAAGCCCCCAGGCCGCCGCAGACGCCAAAGATGATCCCGTTTTGCCGGCGCAGTTTGTTTCTCTCCATGGTGTTTATTCGTCTCTATCGTCCTTGACCAGCGTCGACAGGATGACGGTGACGACGCTGACGACGAGCGCCCCGAAAAAAGCCGACCAGAAACCGTCTATGTAAAAGCCGACGCCGATCCAGTTGACGGCGATCCACGAGGATAGCCACAAGGTGACGCCGTTGACGACCAGGGTGAACAGGCCCAAGGTGAGAATGATCAGCGGACAGGTCAGCAATTTGAGCAAGGGCCGCACGATCGCGTTGACCAGCCCCAAGATGATGGCCATCACCGCATAGATGATCCAGGCCGTCCCTTCGACGCGGATGCCGGGGATGAGCCAGGCGGCGGCGAAGAGGGCCATACTAACGATTACCCATCGAACGAGTAGTTTCATCTGTATCACCTCCTTTATCTACTACGCAATACGAACGACCAAGTTGCACCATTTGCGTTCCTCGTCTCCATGCTTATAATCTGTTTGATGGCTCTATCCGATGTCCTCGACGCCCTGCGACAAGATCCGGTATTTATGCGCTGCGTGACTGCCTGGGAGCGCATCCCGGCGCGGCCCGCGCGCACTGCCCCCTGGCTGCAGGGGCTCGACTCGCGCTTGATCGCCGCCGCCCGCAGTCAGGGTATCGAACAGCCCTACACACACCAGGCGCAGGCGATGACAGCGACGCTGGCGGGGGAGCACGTCGTGTTATCGACCGCCACCGCAAGCGGCAAGACGCTGGCCTACAACCTACCCGTTCTTAACACACTGCTGAACGATACCACCGCTTGCGCTCTCTACCTCTTCCCGACCAAGGCCCTGGCCCACGATCAAATCTCCAATCTCCAATCGCTAATCTCAACTCTCCAATCTCCAATTGCGGTGAGACCATACGACGGCGACACCCCCTCCTCCCACCGCTCCGCCATCCGCCGTGAGGCACGCTTGCTCGTCTCCAACCCCGACATGCTCCACGCCGGCATCCTGCCCCATCACACGCGCTGGGCGCGGTTCTTTGGCAACCTGCGCTACGTAGTGCTCGATGAACTGCACACCTATCGCGGCATCTTTGGCGGGCACGTGGCCAACGTGCTGCGCCGGCTGCGGCGCGTATGCCGCTTCTATGGCTGCGACCCGCGCTTTATCTGCGCTTCAGCGACAATCGCCAACCCGCGCGAACTGGCCGAGCGGCTGATCGAGGCGCCCGTCCGGCTGGTGGACGACGACGGCGCGCCGCAGGGGGCCAAGCATTTTATCCTTTATAACCCACCTTTGGTTGATCCGCAACTCGGCATCCGGCGCAGCGCCTCGCTGGCGGCCAAGGACATTGCTGCCAGGTTCCTCCAGGGCGATGTGCAGACTATTCTCTTTGCCCGCGCTCGGCTGACCACCGAGGTCATGCTGGGCTACTTGCGCGACGAGGTCTCTGCGGGTGGCGGCGAGCGGGAGGTGGTGCAGGGTTACCGGGGCGGCTATCTGCCCCACGAGCGCCGCGCCATCGAGCGCAGCCTGCGCGAGGGGGAGGTGCGCGGCGTCGTGGCGACCAACGCGCTGGAGCTGGGGATCGACATTGGACAACTGAGCGCCTGCGTGATGGCCGGCTATCCCGGCACAATTGCCAGCGCGTGGCAGCAGGCGGGCCGGGCCGGGCGCCGAGCCGGGCTTTCGGCCGCGGTGCTGGTCGCCAGTGCCATGCCGCTCGATCAGTACTTGGTCACGCACCCACGCTACTTTTTCGGCCAGCCGGTAGAACAGGCGCTGCTTGACCCGGACAACCTGGCCGTCCTGGCCAACCACCTGGCCTGCGCGGCCTTCGAGCTGCCGTTCGAGTGTGGCGAGTCGTTTGGCTCATTCGAGGATTTAGGGGAGATGCTGGATGCGCTGGCCGAGGAGGAGGTATTGCATCGCTCGAACGGTCGCTATACCTGGATCGGCGAGGGCTACCCGGCGGCCGGGCTCTCGCTACGCACGGGCGACCCCGACAACGTCGTCATCCAGGACGTGAGCGAGAGTCCTCCGCGCGCGATCGGCATGATGGATCGCCCCAGCGTGCCTGCGCTGCTCCACGAGGGAGCGGTCTACCTGCACGGCGGCGAGACCTACGTGGTCGAGGCGTTGGATTGGGAGGAAGGGATCGCGCTCGTGCGAGCGGCGGAGTTGGATTACTATACCCGCGCGTCGTCTACGACGGAGGTGCAGGTTGTCGAGGAGTATGCCCCCCCTCAGTCCCCCCCGCTCGCGGGGGGGAAGCCCCGTAGGGGCAGGGGGGGCACTACGCGCGGCTACGGTGAATTGCTGGTCACCACCCGCGCGACCGGCTACCGCAAGATCAAGCGCTACACCCACGAGATGCTGGCCTGGGCGCCCATCGACCTGCCGGAGCAGGCGCTGCACACCACGGGGTATTGGCTGACGCTTTCGGAGGCGCTCACGGAGCAGTTGCAGGAGGCCGGCGTCCTGCCCCCGCCGGTCGACTATGGCCCCGACTGGCCCCAGCAGCGGGATGCCGCCCGCGCCCGCGCGGGCTACCGTTGCAGCCAGTGCGGTGCGCCGGAGCGGGAGGGTCGCCAGCACGACGTCCACCACATCACGCCCTTCCGCGCCTTTGGCTACGTGCCCGGTGTCAACGACGTGTACAAGCTGGCCAACCGGTTGGAGAACCTGATCGTGCTTTGCCCGGCCTGCCACCGCCGCGTCGAGCGGGTACGGGGGGCACGGGGAGCGTTGAGCGGGCTGGCCTATCTGCTGCGCAACATGGCTCCCCTGCACCTGATGTGCGATCCGGGGGATTTGGGGTCGGCGGTACAGAGTCGTGTGCCGGGGACTGGCTTGCCCACGGTCACCCTCTACGACCGCGCACCGGGCGGGGCGGGCCTGAGCGTGCGGCTCTACGAACTCCACGATGAACTGCTGGCGGCGGCGCTGGACGTGGTGCGCCGCTGTCCATGCACGGATGGCTGTCCTGGCTGCGTGGGGCCTGCGGGCGACGTCGAATCAGGCACCAAGGCACTCACACACCGGCTTCTGGAGACGATCTTGGAATAAAAGACCTTGCGAGAGTTTTCACCCCCGCAAGGCAGCAATTACCCTCGACAGAGCTAGGCGACTAGATCAGCCCAAACCGCTGCAGCGGCGTGTAGAGGAAGGGGGCGACGTCCTTGAGCATGCCCATATAATCCAAAACAAACACCGCAGCGCAGGCCACGATGACCAGCAGCATGATAATCCCGATCACGATCAACACCCACGTTAGCCCGCCTCTCTTGGGTTCCTCTTCGACAAACACATCTTGTGGCGGCGGCGGAGACGGAGAGAGCGTATAGGCTGGCAGTACCGGTTGACCAGATACCGGCGGTGGAGTGTCTGGCATTGCCGTTGGCATCTGAGGCGCTAATGCGGGAGTGCTCCCAGGAGGGGGTGGTACGGCGCTGCCCGGGTGCCCGACGACCGTCTCGGCAATATCGGCCGCTATACCCACCTCGTAATAGGTCAGCGTCACCCCGTCGCCCAGGCCGATCACGTCGCCGTTGGACATCACGTGAGGTCCTGTCAGCCGCACGCCGTTGGCGAAGGAGCCATTGGTGCTGCCCAGATCCTCGATCACCACCATCTGGCCCTGGCGCGTGATGCGCAAGTGCTGTCGAGAGACCTGTGGGTCATTGATCACGATGTCGTTGCTTGGGTCGCGTCCCACGGTGAGCCAGTCCCGGTCAAGCATAAAGGTCTGCCCGGGTTGGGGACCTTGGCTCATAACCAGCCAGGAACCATCTATCATTGTTATCCTCCTGCCAGTTTTTAAAGCTCTTGTTTAGTATATATCGTTACGCCTGATTGTCAAACGCGCTGCTTGTGGTAAACTTGGTGGAGGTTGGATGGATGGTTGGTTGACGTAGGGGGATGGAGAGTGCATATTGTAGATGGCCATGAGGACATTGCCTGGAACGCCCTCGCCCTGGGACGTGACGTGCGGCTGAGCGCGTTTGAGGTGCGCCGTTTTGAGCAGGGCAGTGACGTGCCCGCGCGTGATGGCATACGCATGCTGGGGTTGCCCGAGTGGCTGGCAGGCGGCGTCGCCGTCGTCTTTGGCACGATCTTTGCAGAACCTGCTAAACGGGCCTATCCAAAGCCACAGGCGTATACCACCGCGGAAGAGGCGCACGAACTGGCTCAAGCGCAGCTCGACTACTATCACCGCCTGGCCGATGAATGCGAGCAAGTCGCGTTGATTGGCTCCCGGACTGACCTCGATGAGGTGCTGACCAGCCAAGAGAGTGAAAAGCCCCAGGTGGGCATCGTCCCGCTGATGGAGGGCGCTGATCCCATCCGCGAGCCCGCCGAGGCCGAGATGTGGTTCGAGCGGGGGTTGCGGATGGTGGGCCTCTCTTGGCGGGCGGGGTCCTCCTACGCCGGCGGCGACGCCTCCCCTGGCCCGCTCACCGACGCAGGACGCGATCTCTTGGAAGTGATGGCTGAACTAGGGATGATTCTGGATGTCAGCCACCTGGCCGAGGAGGCGTTTGCCGAGGCGGTGGATCGGTTCGCGGGCCGGGTCGTGGCCAGCCACGCCAATCCCCGCGCCCGCGTGCCCGGCCGACGCCAGCTCTCCGATGCCATGATCCGCCGCCTGGCCGAGCGGGACGGCGTCATCGGCATCGTGTTGTATAATACCTTTCTCCGTCCCGGTTGGTCGAAGGGTGATCCCAAGGAGGCGGTCACCGCCGCCGACGTGGCCGCTGCCGTCGATCACGTCTGCCAGGTGGTGGGAGATGCGGCCCGCGTGGGACTGGGGTCTGACTTCGACGGCGGCTTTGGAGCCGAGAGCGCACCGTTGGAGATGGACACCGTCGCTGACCTGGGCCGCGTCGTGCCGGCCCTGGGCGAGATGGGGTATGGCGAAGAGGAGATTGCTGCCGTTATGGGAAATAACTGGCTGCGGCTGTTGCAGGAGACGCTTCCAGAGTAGTTGTGGCACGCCAACTTGCTGATTTTGGTACCCAAACGGGGCATAGACATCTGACGTCTTACCTGGTATAATAATGAGGCTTAAAAACTGACCTATGCATTTTGATGTCCTGACGCTGTTTCCCGAAATGTTTCGCGGCCCGCTGGATGAGAGCATTCTCAAACGGGCACAGGAGAGCGGTCGACTTTCTGTCGCGCTGCATGACGTTCGCGACTATACCACGGACAAGCACCACATCACTGACGATACCCCCTATGGCGGGGGAGGTGGTATGGTGATGAAACCGGAGCCCATCTTTGCTGCTGTCGAGGCGATCTTGCCCTCCCCCAGCCCCTCCTGCCTGACGGGAGGGGAGACGGAGGCGCCGATTATCCTCTTGAGCCCCCAGGGGCGACTCTTTACCCAGTCTGTCGCCGCCGAACTCTCCCGTCACCCGCGCATACTTCTCATCTGCGGGCGATACGAGGGAGTGGACGAACGCGTGCGTCGGCATCTGGTGACCGACGAAATCTCCATCGGCGACTATGTGCTCACCGGTGGCGAGCTGGCCGCGATGGTCATCATCGATGCCGTGACCCGACTGTTGCCAGGCGTGTTGGGAGATCCAGGTGCTACGCTGGATGATTCCCACGCCCAGGGATTGCTGGAGGGGCCACACTATACTCGCCCCGCCGTTTTCCGTGGGTGGCAGGTGCCAGAGATATTGACCTCTGGCGACCACGCCGCCATCGCTCGCTGGCGACGGGAGCAGGCCCTGCGCCGCACGTTCGAACGTCGCCCTGATTTGTTAGAGCAAGTTGAGCTGACTTTACAGGACAAAGAGTTCCTGGCTCGTCTGATGGATAGTGCTCGCCCTGGGGCAGGTTGAGCCCTTCCCTTGGTGCGGGCCGGTAGGGCTTCTGATTTCGCTATAGAGCGCAAGGGAGGCATTGAGTGGTCTACTCACCGGGTAGGTGACAGCGAGACGCTGGAAGGGGCAGGATGGAGGCCAAATTGGGAATGAGGCGTGTGTTACTCAGGCGGTGTTAAATTTGTATTTCCAGGAAGTGTATGCTATAATTTTCCGTATTCATCAGTCGAACCACCTGACTCCGGCATACGCGGCAAGCCGGACGAATCCCACCCAAGAGGTTAAACTCTGAACGCTTTACTCGATATAAAGTCCCTTGTTACCCGTTTCTACACTGAGGACGGCGTGGTACACGCTGTCAACGGAGTCTCCTATACCCTTGAAGAAGGAGAGACCCTGGGAGTCGTCGGTGAGAGCGGCTGCGGTAAGAGCGTCCATGCGCTCTCCATCATGCGCTTAATCCCAGATCCCCCGGGCAAGATCGAGGACGGGGAGATCAAGTTCGATGGGCGCGATCTGCTGAAGGTGAGCGAGACAGAGATGCGGGAAGTTCGTGGTGCAGAAATCGCCATGGTCTTTCAGGATCCAATGACTTCGCTCAATCCAGTGTTCACAGTAGGCTTCCAGATCGAGGAGGCCCTCAAGCTCCATTTGCGGATGGACGATAAGGCCGCCCAGGACCGAGCTGCTGAACTGCTGGGGTTGGTCGGCATTCCAGAAGCCCGACAGCGTTTGGATGACTACCCACACCAGTTCTCCGGGGGTATGCGGCAACGGGCTATGCTCGCCATGGCGCTCTCCTGCAATCCCAAGCTTCTCATCGCCGACGAGCCGACCACGGCCCTGGACGTCACTATTCAGGCTCAGATCATCGATCTGACAAAGCGGCTTCAGGAGCGGCTGGGAATGGCCGTGATGTGGATCACACACGATCTCGGCGTCGTGGCCGGACTGGCTCAGAAGGTCAACGTGATGTATGCAGGGTACATTGTCGAACGGGGTGATGTGAAGGATATTTATGCGCGCCCGCGTCACCCCTACACGCTTGGGCTGCTGGGGTCGTTGCCTCGCCTGGACGAAGCGCCTGGCACCAAGTTGATCTCCATCCCTGGTCTGCCGCCCGATTTGCTCGTCATGCCGCCCGGCTGTCCGTTTGCCCCTCGGTGCACCTATGCGATGGGCGCTTGCCTGGAGGCAGTGCCCCCGTTGGAGGAGACGGACGGCGAGGATCACTGGGTAGCTTGCTTCCGGTGGAAGCACGTTGCGGGGAGAGAGACGTGATGGATGCCAACAACGGAACTCCTCTGGTTCAGGTTCGCAACCTGAAAAAGTACTTTCCTATCACCCGAGGCATCGTCCAGCGACACGTCGGTGACATCAAGGCGGTGGACGATGTTAGCTTTGATATCTACAAGGGAGAGACGCTGGGGCTGGTCGGAGAGACCGGCTGTGGCAAGACCACTACGGGCCGAACCATAATCCGGCTATACGAGCCCACGGCGGGTCAAGTCATCTTCGATGACAGGGACCTGGCAACACTCAAAGGCGGCGAGTTACGTCGTCTGCGGCGGCGCATGCAGATGATCTTTCAGGATCCTTACGCCTCGTTGAACCCGCGGATGGCGGTAGGTTCTATCATCGCTGAGCCCTTGGAGGTACACAGGGTTGCCCGCGGACAGGAGAAGAGGGAGCGGGTAAACGAGCTGCTCCATTTGGTAGGGTTGAACCCCCACTTTGCCGGTCGTTACCCCCACGAGTTCTCCGGAGGACAGCGGCAGCGAATCGGTATCGCCCGTGCTTTGGCCCTCAACCCGGCGCTGATCATCTGCGACGAGCCCATCTCTTCGCTCGATGTCTCCATCCAAGCACAGGTGGTCAACCTGTTAGAGCGCCTGCAGGAACATCTCGGCTTGACCTATCTATTCATCGCGCACGACCTGAGCATGGTCCGGCACATCAGCGATCGCATGGCGGTCATGTACCTGGGCAAGATTGTGGAGTTGACCGACCGGGATGAGATATATCTCAACCCGCTACATCCCTATACTCAGGCGCTGATGTCGGCGGTACCCGTGCCGGATCCGGAGATAGAGGAGAAGCAGCAGCGTATCATCCTCGAGGGGGATCTGCCCAGCCCGGCCAATCCTCCAAAGGGATGTAACTTTAACACCCGCTGCCCCAAGGCGGTGGATGTCTGTTTTGAGGAGGAACCGCAGTTCATAGAGATCAAACCAGGACACTTTTGTGCCTGTCACTTGGTAAAGCCCTGAAGGAGAGTGGCTCAGCTACCCGTGTAGCAAAGGCGTATGAAAAAAGGAGGTGGTGTGCAGTCACATTTACTCCCGAGTTCGCCAAGTAACCGATCTATTAGTATGGAGGAGGAAAAATGTCTAGAAACAAAAAGTATTACCTCTTGGTAGCGGTCTTGATGATCGCCACCACCGTGCTGGCAGCCTGTTGCCCGGCTGGTGAAGGGCCAGAGGGCGAGGCGACCGCAGTGCCGGGGGACTTTGCGTCCGCCGATCCAAACACCCTCATGTGGGCGACGCACGGCGACACCGATACTCTCGACCCTGCGTGGAACTATGAGAGCGCCGGTGACGCCATCATCCTGAATATCTATGACCAGTTGGTCACGTACAACGGCCCGGACGCAACTTCGTTCGTGCCGTCCCTGGCGACCGAGTGGGACATCCAGGATGGTGGGCAAACCTACGTCTTTACCATCCGCGAGGGGGTCAAGTTCCACAACGGTAACGACCTGACACCAGAGGACGTGGAGTACACCTTCGAGCGCGGGCTGCTCCAGGGTGGTACGTGGTCGCCCCAGTGGCTGTACACCGAGGCACTGTTCGGCACCGGTATCTACGACGTGGCCGAGCTGGTGGATCCCGAGGGAACCCTGGATGACGACCCCGAGGCGCTGCAGGCAGCGGATGCCGACGCACTGATGGCCGCCTGCCAGCAGGTGACAGATGCTATCGAGGTCGATGGGAACACCGTCGTCTTCAAGTTGAGCCAGTCGTGGAGCCCGTGGTTGGCCACGTTGGCCCAGAGCTGGGGTTCCATCATCGACATGGAGTGGGCCATGGAGCAAGGGGCCTGGGATGGCGACTGCGCCACCTGGCAGAACTACTACGGCATCACCTCAGATACGACCCCGTTGCGTGACGTAGTGAATGGCACCGGCCCCTACAAGCTGGATCACTGGACGCCCGGCGAGGAAACCGTGCTGGCCATGAATGAGGACTACTGGCGGACAGAGCCCGTCTTCGAGGGTGGTCCGACCGGCCCGTCGATCGAGCGCATCGTCGTCAAGGGGGTCGACGAGTGGGGCACTCGCTACGCGATGCTCCAGGCCGGGGACGCGGACATCGCTACCGTGCCGCGCGAGAACGTGGCGCAGGTCGATCCGCTGGTGGGCTTGCTGTGCGAGTGGGATGCCGATGCCGGCACCTTCGCGTGCGAGGAAGCCGAATACCCCAATCAGCCACTACAGCTGTTCAAGGGCCATCCTTCTGTGGTCCGCACCGACGCCTTCTTCGTCTTTGATATCAACGTCGAGGGGGGGAACCCCTACGTGGGCAGTGGTGAACTGGACGGCAACGGGATCCCACCGGATTTCTTCAGCGACATCCACGTGCGCAGGGCGTTCAACTACTGCTTCGACTGGGATGCCTTCATCGCTGACGCGCTCGTCGGTGAGGGCGTGCAGAACGTGGGTCCGCTGATTCCGGGCATGACGGGCTATGACCCCAACGGCCCGCACTACTCCTACGATACGGACAAGTGCGTAGAGGAGTTGCAGCAGGCGTGGGATGGCGAGGTGTGGGAAAAGGGGTTCCGCTTCCAAATTGCCTATAACACGGGCAACGTGACACGTCAGACGGTGGCCCAAATCCTGCAGACCACCTTCTACGAGATCGATCCCAAGTTCCAGGTCGAGGTCATCGGCCTACCGTGGCCCAGCTTCCTGGAGGCCATCCGTGGCAGCCGGATCCCGATCTTTATCAGCGGCTGGCAGGAAGACATCCACGACCCGCACAACTGGGCGCAGCCCTTCCTGGTGGGCACGTACGCAAACCGCCAGGTGATGCCGGACGATATGCACGATGAGTTCAAGGAACTCGTCAGCGCTGGCGTGGCTGCGGGCACCCCGGAGGAGCGGGCCGAGATCTATAAGCAGATCACGCAGAAAGACTACGACTACGCGCCGGGCATCCGCCTGGCGGTGGCAACCGGCCGGCACTACGAGCAACGTTGGCTCGAAGGCTACTACTACAACCCCATCCACCGCTTTGAGGCCAACTGGATGCGCTTCTCAAAGAAGTAACGATGCTTTAGCAGTGAGCGGGAGAGGGCTTTCGAGCCCTCTCCTGCTCCTCCAAATAAATGGACTAGCGGAATGATCAATTACATTATCCGACGTCTATTGCTGGTACCCCTCCTGCTATTTGGGGTCACAGTCCTCATCTTTGGTATGTTGCAGTTTCTCTCGCCCGTACAGAGATCGGCTCTGTACGTGAGGGACATTCCAAGGAATGAGCGGGTCCTGGAAGGCGTCATCAAACGATATGGCTTGGACCAGCCGATCTATGTGCAATACTGGAAGTGGCTGGTCGGAACCCGCGATCCGCGCACGGGCGAGATTACCGGCGGGATCCTGCGCGGTGACTTTGGCTATTCGCGTACGGCCTCTGAGCCGGTAGCGGACATCATCAAGCGACGCTTCCCGGCCACGCTTGAGCTGACGCTGTGGAGCATCGTCCCCGTCGTCGCCGGAGGCGTCATCCTGGGGGTGATCTCTGCCGTCAACCACAACAAACTACCCGACCATCTATCCCGTATCTTTGGCATCGTCGGCTGGTCGTTTCCCACGTTCGTGTTCGGCTTGTTAGTGCTGATGATCTTTTACGCTAACCTGAAGTGGTTCCCCCCCGGGCGAATCTCAGACTGGGCGAACCGAATCGTCCTATCCGAGGAGTTCCACAGTTATACCAGGATGGTTACCATCGACTCGCTGCTCAACCTGCGGTTCGATATCTTTCTGGACGTCGTGCGCCACATGGTTCTGCCGGTGATAACACTCTCCTACCTGTGGTGGGCCATGATGCTGCGCGTGACCCGCTCGTCTATGCTGGAGGTCTTGCGCCAGGACTATATCACCACCGCCCGGGCCAAGGGATTGCACGAACGCATCGTGGTCAATCGGCACGCTTTGCCAAACGCATTGATGCCGGTGGTGACCATCGGTGGTACAATGGTGTTGGGTCTCTTGAGCGGCGTCGTGATCACCGAGACCGTCTTTAACTATCCCGGGATCGGGTCGGCTGCAGCCGCTGCCGCGAGCAACCTCGACGTGGTTACCGTGCTGGGGTTAGCTCTGCTCAACGGTTCAATCCTCGTCTTGGCAAACGTGGTCATAGACGTATTGTATGCGTTTATCGATCCACGCGTGCGGCTCAACTGACGTTCGCTTGGCAGCGTTTGTTCATGGGTATATCCGGGAACGAGAACATTTATGACAGATAGTGCACTTGACACACAAGCCTCACCCAGGCGAATCTCGGGGTGGCTAGAGCAGACCATGGGCATCGAGATCTACCGCATGTTGCGCGGGTTGGTGACCAACCCACTTTCCATCATCGGATTGTTGCTTCTGGCTTTTTTCCTGTTCGTCGCACTGGCTGCTCCTATTCTGGCGCCAACACGTCCCGGCGCCGATTCTTACCAGATCCCGCGCGATGGATATGGTTCTGTTCCCAAGCCACCCGGCACAGAGTGGGGCAACCGTGAGCCCCCTCTGCCCTTCTGGTGGAAGCCTATCGTGGGCACTGACCATTGGCTTCACCTGATGGGCACGGCCAGCGGTCAGTGGGATATCTACTACGGCGTGGTGTGGGGAACGCGCACGGCTTTGCGAGTGGGCGTTGCCATCACCCTGGTCACCGCAATCGTAGGCGTTACCCTCGGCTCTATCTCGGCTTATTACGGCGGCGCCGTGGACATGATCGTGATGCGCATCGTGGATATCTTTTTGGCTTTCCCAAACTTGTTGGCTGCCATGACCTTGTCCGCTGCGCTGACACCCAGACTGGGCAAAGGCATCTACCCGGCGATGATTGCCCTGGCATCCTTCGGCTGGATGGGATACGCACGACTGATCCGCAGCGATATCCTGTCTGTGCGGGAGCGCGAATACGTCCTGGCCGCGCGGGTGATCGGCGTGCGGGACGCCCGTATTCTGCTGCGCCACATTCTGCCTAATGCCATTTTCCCCACCCTGGTCGTCGCCTCCATGCGTTTTGGGGATTACGTGTTGGCGTTTGCCGCCCTTAGCTTCCTTGGCATTGGGGCCGAGGTCGGGTACGCCGACTGGGGGCAGTTGCTCTCCTTTGCCCGCGCTTGGATCACCAACCTGGGTACGTACTGGTACATCGTGATATTCCCCGGGATTGCCCTGGTGCTGTTTGTGCTGTCCTGGAACCTGGTGGGGGATGCCTTGCGCGATATCCTCGATCCACGCCTGCGCGGTTCACGCTGACCGTGATCGTCTGCGAGCCCCTCCGCGACTTGGTGCCGAGGGGGACAACTGAAAAATGTTGCCTCGGAGGGGGTACGAACCGATAAGGGACGTGCCCCTTTGTGTCTTGAACGGTAGGACGCAAGATGACGAATTCTGTGCGGGTGTTGTTGGGGTTGCTTGCCCTCAGCCTGGTGGGCCTGGTGGTGACCGGGTCTCCTCTGTACTTCCGCTTGAGCTCCCTGTGGGGCATCGTGCTGGTAGGAAGCTGGGTCTGGACGCGGGTCGCGTTGCGAGGTGTGGACGTGGAGCGCAGAGCGCGTACCCTGCGCGCCCAGGTGGGAGACATTTTCGAGGAGCGCTTTCGGATTCGAAACGCCGGCCGGCTGCCTCGGCTGTGGCTAGAGGTTGACGATCAATCCATCTTGCCTGGTACGCATGGCTCTCGCGTGCTCTCCACGGTCAGAGGTAGACAGGGGCGATCCTACCTGGCGCGTACCCGCCTGGTGCGGAGGGGCGTCTTCCCGCTAGGGCCGACCGTGCTGGCGACGGGAGATCCGTTTGGATTGTTCCCCGTCAGCCGCGTTGCGCACTCGGATGCATCCCTGCTGGTCTACCCCATGGTCGTGGACCTGCTTGCCTTCCCCGGCCCACAAGGCCTGCTGCCGGGTGGCGAGGCCCTGCGTCGTCGCACCCACGAGGTGACCCCCAACGCGGTGAGCGTGCGCGAGTATGCCCCCGGCGATCCCTTGCACCGCATTCACTGGATGAGCACGGCGCGAAGGAACCGGCTGATGGTCAAAGAGTTCGAACTGGACCCGCTGGCCGACGTGTGGATCTTTGTGGACGCGAAGAGAGATGCACAGGCTGCGCTGCCTTACTCCCTGCCTGCCACTGGGCCGGACGTCCTGTGGCGGCCCCTGGATGAGGCGGTTCTGCTTCCCACCACAGAGGAGTACGCTGTGACCATCGCTGCTTCCCTGGGACAGTATTTCTTGCGCCGCAAGCGCGCGGTTGGCTTGGTGAGCTATGGCCAATCGCTGAGCGTGTTGCCCCCAGACCGGGGCGAGCGGCAATTGGAAAAGATGCTGGAGGCCCTCGCCCTGCTGCGCGCCGAGGGTAGCCTGTCCATCTCGGCCCTCTCTACAGCTCAGGCCAGACACCTGCCGCGCGGCGGCACCGTAATACTCATCACGCCCTCTGTGCAGCGAGAGGGGGCTTTGGCCGTTGGTATTCTGCTGCAACGAGGACTGCGGGTGGTGGCCGTTTTGTTGGACGCCGCCTCCTTTGGCGGTTCGCCTGGTACGGCGGAACTGGCGGGGGCCATCAGGTTGCAGGGCGTGCCCGTGTACCGGGTGGCGAGTGGTGCAAACCTCGCAGCTGCCCTGAGCGGGGAGGTGGGGACCTCGTGAGGATGGAGCCTTCGACCCCGGCCCGCTGGTGGGATCTTCCCGCTGCCTTGCTGTTGATCGCCGTCCTGACCACGGCCGCCGGACGACTGGTTGTTACCCAGTGGAGCGATCATCTGAGCATCGTCCACACCCTGGCTTTCCTGGCGGCCCTGGTTGGCCTGGCGCTGGGGCAGAGTCGCTTCACCTGGCGCGTGGCGGTCGCCTTTGGCGCGGTCTACGGTTTGTTTCTCGTTCCCTGGCAGTTGGGGCTGGTGCTCGGCTATGGCGCTCCTTGGAACGATCGAGTGTCCTATCTGGCCAGCCGGATGAGCATCGCGTTCGGTCAACTGCTGCGGCATGAGACTGTGTCGGACCCGTTGCTTTTTCTAGCACTGGTAGCCTGTCTCTCGTGGGGGCTTGGTGTGCACAGCGGCTACGCTCTGGCCCGCCACGGCTCCCCATGGCGGGCCGTCCTCCCGCCTGGGGCGGCGATGCTCATCGTCCACGAAAGCGACGCTGCCGTGCAGGGCCGCATCTGGATATTGGCCGTCTATCTCTTTTTCTCCCTGTTGTTGCTGGCGCGCATAGCCTACGTGAGGAACCGCGCTCGCTGGCGTAAGGCGGGCACAGCCCTGCCGCCCTACCTCGGCCTGGAGGTGGGCCAGGTTGTCCTGCTGATCGTCGCGCTGCCGGTTTTGGTCGTCTGGGCCACACCTGTGCTGGTTTCCTCCGCCGTGCCTGTCGTCGAGCGGGCGTGGGAGGTAATCATCCGGCCCTTGGAGCCGGTGGGCGAGTTCCTGGGCAATGCCTTTGCGTCCTTTGGAGGTGAGGGGCGCGGCGTGGGGAGCTACTATGGCGTGTCCCTGGCCCTGGGGCGAGGGACCGCACTTGGCGACGCGCCGGTGCTGCACGTTTGGGCGCCCTCTGCCTCTCCCCTCGCAGGCATGCGTTACTATTGGCGCGCGCGCGTCTATGATCGCTATGCCGGCGACCAGTGGGTCAGCACGTTCGCCGACAAACAGTCCATCCAGCCTCCCGCTCTCGATCCTATCCTCGACCCGCAGCTGCCTCAGGGACGCCTGGCGGCGTCCTTCATATTCACTTCCACCGTCGATCTGGTGACCCTCTACGCGGCCCCGCAGCCCTTGTGGGTCAGCCGGCCCGCTCGGGCCGACCTGGCCTACAACCCTGACGGCACCGCGGATCTCGCGGCCTTGCACGCCACGCCTCGTGTGAGCGCTGGAGAGGCCTACGCGGCTCGATCCTCTCTCAGCGCGGCCACGATGGCGCAACTGCGCGAGGCAGGCACTGATTACCCGGTCTGGGTCACCGAACGGTACCTGCAACTGCCTCCCACGGTCACCCCGCGCACTCAAGAGCTGGCCCGTGAGATCGCCACTGGCTTGGATAATCCCTACGACATCGCCGCTGCCATCACCAACTATCTGCGCGCCAACATCGAGTACGTCGAGACCGTCACCCCTCCCCCAGAGGGACAGGATCCCCTGGACTATTTTCTGTTCGACTCGCGCCAGGGCTTTTGCAATTACTATGCCTCTGCTGAGGTCGTCCTTTTGCGTTCCCTCGGCGTTCCCGCCCGCCTGTCTGCCGGCTTTGCTCAGGGTACGCCTCAGGGGCAGAGCGGTGTCTACGTGGTGCGCCAGCGCGATGCCCACGTCTGGCCTGAGGTCTACTTTCCCGGCCTGGGCTGGATCGAGTTTGAACCCACCGTCTCGCAGCCTCCTCTCTCCCGCCCCTCAGGCGAGGAACAGCCACAGACCGAGGCGGAGGCGCCTGTGCCCGGCGAGACTGAGGAAGAGACGCGCGAGGGGGACGATCGATTTGAGGATCGCTTGGAGGAGCTCCTGGCCCTGGGAGAAGAGCCGTCCGCTGCTCCTTCCGCGGTTCAGCGGCTCAAACGCACGGCCAATTGGGCCTTGCCCCTGGCCCTGGGGTTGGGGCTGGCGATGCTCGCCTGGCGTGTCGGTCGTCGTCGGGGATTGCCTGCGCTGCCCGTGTTGCTGGAGAGGGGTCTGCGGCGCTATGACGTAAAGCCGCCCTCTTTCCTGCGCTGGTGGGCGATCTGGGCGACGCATACGCCCGTGGCGCGTGCCTACTTGGCGCTGAACCAGGCCCTGGTGCGGATGGGAGCTCCCCCCGCTCCCTCGAAGACGCCGAGTGAGCGCGCTGTCAATCTGGCCCGCTTGCTTCCCACCGCCTCCGTCCCAATCCAGCGCCTTCTAACCGAGTATCACACCGAGGTCTATGGCCCTAGCGGCGGGGATGTGCGTGTCGCCCGGCAAGCCGGCCGTGCCATACGCGTGCTGTCCTGGCGGACTGTCGTCAGCGCCAGGGTAGAGCGCCTGCTCCGCCCCTTGACCTTTGTGGTCCGCCGCCTGACAGTTTCTCACCACAGCCGCTGGTGAGGCCCGCGGGGGTTCAGCACGCTGTTCAATCCGTCGGCCAGCAGGTTCCACCCGATGCCGAAAAAGATCAGGGCCAGCGTCACCGGCAGGTAGACCCACCAGTATTGGACCAGGTTGCCGTTGGGTCCGATGATCCAATCCCGGCCCATGGCCAGAAGATGGCCCCAGGGCGACCTCGCCCCGATACCGACGAAGGTGAAGGCCGCTCGCAGGATGACCATGCCGCCGACGTCACGCCCAATCAGCACGACCGCCGGGGAGATGGCGTTGGGCAGCAGGTGACGCAGGATGAGGCGCAGGTGCCCCGCGCCGACCGAGCGGGCGGCCTGGACGTAGGCCACCTGCTTCAACTTGGCGATCTCGGCGTTGACCATCCGCACGTAGGACATCCAAGAGAACAGGATCAGCGTCAGCATCACTGGCCCTACGTCTAGGGAGGATAACAGGCTCTGGAGCGGCGTCATCGGATCCTGCGGGTTGACCGGGTACAGAACCAGGCGGAACAACGCCGCGCCGGCGATCACCGGGAAGGCGAGAAATGTATCGGTGAGCCGCAGCGTCAAGCGATTGACCAAGCCCCCAGCGTAGGCGCTGACGGCGCCGATCGAGATGCCGACGCATGCCGTCGTGAGGGCGACGGTGAGGCCAAAGCGCAGCGCCGAGCGCGTGCCCCAGACGAGCGTGTAAAAGACGTCCAGCCGACCAGGGGCAGTTCCCAGCGGCAGGCCCGGCTCGGGCGGCAGCGGGATGTGCCTGGACGTGGTGGTGTCGACGGAGGCCACTCGGAACGGACTGGGATTCTCTGGATCTTGTGGCGGAGCCAGCCGCGGCGCGGCTATGGCAACAAGTGTGTAAAGTGCGATGATCGCCACGGCGAGCAGGTTCTGGATGCGCGAGAAGAATCGCAGTAAGCTCTTCATCGCTCTGCAATCCCCTCTCGAATCCTCGGATCGACGATGCCCTGGATCACATCTAAGGTGAACATCAGCGGCAGCACCAGCAGGACGCTGTAGACTGCAAAGCCCATCGCAGCTGCCGCGCCCGGAGTATATGCCCAGGAGAGAGTCGCCAACTCAGAGATACCGGGGAACTGGAACACGATCTCGACGACGAACACCCCCATAATCAGGGAGGCGGCCGAGAGGGCGGTGCTGTTCAGCCCAGGGATCATCGCGTTGCGCAGCGCGTGTCGCCAGACGACGGTTTGTTTGGGGAGGCCCCGGCCTCGCGCTGCCGTGATGTATTCCTTGGTGCGCTCTTCGATGATGGCAGCGCGCGTCACGCGGCCCAACGTGGCCCAGTGGGCCAGGCCCAGGGTGATGGCCGGCAGTGCCAGGTGGCGGAATGCGTTGAGGGTGATGTCGAGACGTCCGTTGAGCAGTCCGTCGATCGTGAGCAGGCCTGTGACGGTGTTGAAGGAGGGGGACGTGACCACGAAAGAGTCGGCGATGTCGATCCGGCCAGGAGGAAACCATCGCAGTCCCACGTAAAAGATACCCAGAAGCATCAGCCCCAGGATGAACGGAGGAATGGACGTGGCGACGAAGGCGATCAGGCGAAAGCCGTGGTCGGCCGGACGTCCGGGTCGCCAGCCGGCGACCACACCGCTGGCCAACCCCAGTGGGACCAGCAGCAACACGGAGTAGAGCGTGAGTTCCACGGTGGCCGGCGTGCGCGCCACCAGGGCCTCCAGAACGTCGGCGCGCAGCAGTGGGCTCCATCCCCAATCCCCTTGCAGCAGGCGAAAGGCCCAGCGGGCGTACTGGACGGGATAGGGGTCGTTCAGGCCGTATTCCTCGATGATGTGCTGGCGCAATGCTTCTGGATTACGCGACTTGCCCCCGCGTGGCTCGTATAGACTGACCCGCGCCTCAATCGGTGCCAGCATCACGATGCCGTATAGCACGACGGTGATGACCAGAAGTGTGAGGGGTACCGCCAGCAAGCGGCGGATGATGAACTTGAGCATAGGTGGCATACGGGTGTACTCCCGGGGTCGGTGTGACAGGGTGCGGCTCTCTAGGGCACTGACCGGCCCACTTTCTCGCATTGATCGATCTGGACTGACGATGTCCCGTGGAAACGGCAGACCATCTCGAAGCCAGTGTCAAATCGGGCCGACATAAAGACCCAACCTCCCTGCTGCCCCGCCCTGGTTGCCTGGTAGCTTTCACTGAGCTGATCGTTATGGCTCCTCAGCCAGCTTATGACGTCGTCCTCAACGCTCAGGGAGCGCATGGGATCATCGATCCAGCGACGCTCGCCGGTGAGGCTTGCGTGGATCAGGTCGTCCATCCAGCCGGCGTACTTTTTGGAGATGTCGGTGCAGATGAGGACCCTGTGTTCCGGCGAGAGAAACATACCCACCTCTGTCGTCTCGCAGCGCAGGACGAAGCCGTCTTCAAACACTGCATCTACCTGGGTGGAGGTGTAACCACCTATGTCCCGATAGCCCGCCAGGTGAATCAGATAGTTCTGCGACAAGTCATTGTAAAAGGTGTCGATGGCGAAATAGTTCAGGCCGCGTTGTCTGAACGCCTCCTCATCCGCTCCAGAGAGTGCGAGCGCGACCGACTCGCTCACCCGTTGCTGGGGAACCCGCACGCGCTGATAGACCAGGTCCTCGGCGAGCGTCGCCAGGGGGATGACCAAGGGGATGCATACGAGCAGGACAGTCCACGATTGAAGACTCATCCTGCCCTGTGGGGTGGCGCGGTCCCAGGCCCACTGTACGGCCAGGCTTTCGAAAAAGCCCACTGCGATTCCTATCCCGCCTCCTATGAGGAGCAAAAGCTCGGTCCTTGTCTGGGCCGATTCTCCGTAGGGGAACACCAGCAACCCCCACAGACGTCGATCCGCAAGCCACGCGGTCACGTTTCCGCCATCGAAGGGTATGCGTCCTGTCAACCAACCCAGCAGCGCGCCTGCGACTGCCCATAGCGCGATATAGACCGCCGTCGAGGAGAACAAGCTCGCCAGCCAACTGACCAAGCCGGCGATGATCACAACTATCGGGAGGCCGAGGAGCAGCTTGGCCCACGCCATATTCGCCCTGGCCGAAGCCAGCAGCGCGGCATCGCGTCCCCACACGATCAGGGCAAAGCTCAGGCCAAAGACGAGGCCGTATGCTGCCCCGGCGGACCGAGTGAGTTTGCTCGCCTCTGCCTCACGGCGTCGATCTGTCTCAGAATCAGAAAGGGGTCTGTCGCTCATCGTCTGTCATTAGGAATTCTATCGAGGTTGGAGTGATTGTTCTATATTACCACAGGATGGGTGGGCGGCCAAATCGTGCCGGGAAAGGGGTGCGCTTGTGGTTTGAGGCAAAGGCAATCTCGCCACGCAAGATGAAGAGATAGGTACACTCCAGTTGACGGGTTTGACCGTAGATTGTAGAATTGGCGAACTCGCGGCGCAAGAGTTCCGTGTCGGGAGAGCGAACGCTGGGTGCTCACCGGCATTCGAGAGCTATGATTGGGGCACTATGCCTCCTGGCTGGTAGAGTAGGCTCATCCAGAGGTTGCCCTCCGGCCCGTGTGGTGTTATACTCGATTTCTAAGGAGGACGCCTTCTGAAGGAGGATGCCCTCCATAAGGAGGATACAGATAGATGTTGCACCAACGGCAAACCATCTTTTCTGTCTTGGCAGTGGCCACGTTGTTGCTTGCCGCCTGTACTCCCCAGATCGTGACAGTCCAGGTGACGGTGCCGCCGGAGACGGTGGTGGTTACTACGACGCCGACTCGCTCGCCTCGTCCCACACCACTGGGACCCAAGATGGTCACCATCTGTGTGGTCGGCGAGCCAGATACCCTCTACCTGTATGGCGACTCACAGATAGAGGCCACGCAACACGTCATGGAGGCGCTCTACGATGGCCCCATTGACTACCGGGATTACGTTTACCATCCGGTGATTCTCCAAAGGTTGCCCAGTCTGGAAAACGGAGATGCCATCATCCGTACCGCGAGCGTACGAACGGGCAGCACGGTGGTCAACGCTGCAGGAGAGGTCGTGAGCCTGGTCGAGGGGATGCTCGTCCATCCGGCCGGTTGCCGCACGGAAGAGTGCGCGGTCGAGTTTGACGGTGAGCCGTTGCAGATGGACAAGATGGAGGTTAGGTTCTTGCTCCGGGAAGACGTCACCTGGTCCGATGGCGAGCCGCTCACGGCGGACGATTCCGCATTTGCCTTCGAGGTGGCCTCCGATGCCGCCACGCCCGGCCGCCGCTATCTGGTGGAGCGCACGGGCCAGTACTATGCGCAGGGCGACTGGCGCGTCAAATGGATCGGTCTGCCTGGCTTTATCCCCCCCACATATTTCATGAACTTTTTCGTCCCGCTTCCGCGTCACCAGTTGGACGGGCGCTCCCCGGCTTCCTTGTTGCGGACCGAGGAGACGCGACGCGCTCCCTTGGGTTGGGGGCCATTCGTGGTCGACGAGTGGGTAACGGGAGAGTACATCGCGCTTTCGCGTAACCCGCATTACTTTCGGGCGAGCGATGGGCTGCCGTACTTGGATGGGGTCCTGTTCCGCTTCGCCTCCAGCGGACCCGAGATGCTATCGTACATCCTTTCGGGTGAGTGCGACGTCGGCACCCGCGACGCCGAGTTTGAATCGCTCCTGCCGACGTTGGCCCAGGTGGAGGAAGAGGGTCTGTTGCGCATGGTCACCACGCCCAGCGATAGCTGGGAGCAGATCGACTTTGGCATCTCTTCAGTCTCCAGCTACCGGCGTCCCGACTTTTTCGGTGACGTGCGCGTGCGGCAGGCCGTTGCCCAGTGCATCGATCGCTGGGCCATTGTGGATGAAGTCACATATGGCCGCAGCGTCGTGCCCGATGGTTACCTGCCGCCGATGCACCCCCTCTACGCCGTCGACGACCTGGCGTACTGGGATTATGATCCCCTGGCCGGGCAGGCGCTCTTGGAGGAGGTAGGCTGGTTCGATGAGGACGGGGATGGCGTGCGTGAAGCCAGGGGCATATCCGAGATCCGCAACGGCACGCCGTTCGAGGTGACGCTGCTGGTGACTGCAGATAGCGTGGCCTCGACACAAGTAGCCCCCATCGTCAAAACCAATTTGGCGGACTGTGGCATTCGCGTTACCGTGGAGCCTACGCCTGCGTGGAGGCTTTTTGCCGACGGCCCCGAAGGCTCGTTCTTTGGCCGCCAGTTCGACCTGGTCGAAACGAGACGGCAGTTCAACCTGTTCCCGGAATGTGAGTACTATGTATCCTCCGAGATTCCCGACAAGGGACAATGGTACGGAAAGAATGCCAGCGGTTACGCCAGTGAGGATTACGATGCCGCCTGCCAGGCGGCGCTCCAGGCGCTGCCCGGCACCTCCGAATATGAAACCTACCACAGACAGACGCAAACCACCTTTTCTGAGGATCTCCCCGCCATTCCGCTGTTTATGTGGCTACGGGTCGCCCTGGTGCGGCCGAACGTGTTGAACTTTACGCTGGACGCCACCTCACCGAGCGAGTTGTGGAACATCGAGATACTCGACGTCGAATTGGCAGAGTAGGTGTTCTGTGGGGGTATGATCAGTCACGTTACATGAGGAACATGCACGATTACGATCCGGCACGGCAAGCAGGGCGAGGTCCGCTAGCCCAGACTTTTATCTGGGGAGGGCTTTCGCTGCTCCTCATTGGTGGTTTCTTGCTTCATCCCTATGTAGGCTCCCGCCTGGCTGCTCCTCTTCCCACCCCGACAGGTGTATCGCGCACTTGGGTTCCCACAGCTACCCGTGCGCCGCTCACTCATACTCCCACACTCACATCTCAATTCACGTCTACGATCGTTTCCGCGCCCATCCCAACTTCTACTCCCATACCCATCATTCCAGATCGTATCGTCATTCCGGTCATCGACCTGAATGCACCCGTGGTGCCGGTCTCTTGGACGGTGGTCGAGGTGGATGGACAAGAGCAGCCGATGTGGGATCTGCCGGACACGCGCGCCGCCGGCTGGCACGTGACCTCGGCGTCGTTAGGTGTGCCCGGCAACACCGTGCTCAACGGTCACAATACCAACAACGGCGAGATCTTTCGCGATCTCTACAAGCTGGAGACCGGTGACGTGATCGTTCTCTACGCGGACAGGACGGCCTATACCTACGCCGTCACGCAGACGCTGATCCTGCCCGAGGCAGGCCAACCCTTGGAGGTACGCATCGAGAACGCGCATTACATTGAACCTACGGAAGACGAGCGGCTCACGCTGGTCACTTGCCATCCCTATGGCAGTCTGCGCAATCGGTTGATCGTCATTGCGCGTCCGGTCGAACGTTCGACACCGATGGGTCCCTATCCTGAGAGGTGAAAATGACCAGAAACGATTCTTTATTGGATGTCCCTTTGGTCTCCCGCGTGCGCCGCAACCACGCCCTGGAGCACGCGACGATGAACGTTCTCGGCGAGCGGCACAAAGCGCACAGGTTGGTGGGGCGTTCCTCAGTCGGGGGATTCTACATATACGGCGATGTGTCCGCCGGGGACGTGATCGCCGCCGCTCAGGAGGGGTTGCGACGGCTAAAGGCCGGGCGGCGGGAGATGGCCATCCATCCCACCTGTGGCACCAACATGGCCGCCGCCGGGATACTTGCCGGGGTGGGCGCCTTTCTGGCCTTGGGAGGCCTATCGAGGAACCACCCCAAGAATCTTTCCCAGAGTCTCATCCGTCTGCCGCTGGCTTGCGCTGCGGCGATGGTGGGGATTTTCTTGGCACAACCGTTGGGACCGTTGCTCCAGGCCCGCGTGACCACGCAGGCCGACGTCGGCGATATGCGCATCGTCGACGTCGCGCGAGAGCGGCGGGCCGGCGTTCTCGTTCACCACGTCCACACGGGCGGATGAGTACATCCGCAAGATGAGTACATCATCCGTCAGATGAGCACGCCCGAGGGGTAGATGGCTGGATCCGCACCGACTTTTTACGTCTTTCATGGTAGCGACGAGTTCACCCGCGCTGAGACGCTGGCCGAATTCAGGGGCCGCCTCGGCCCGGCCGATACAGCGGACCTGAACACCACGTACCTCGACGGGCGAAAGGCCTCGCTGGCTGAACTGCATCACGCCTGTGACGCCATTCCCTTCCTGGCTGAAAAGAGGCTCGTCATCGTCGAGGGCCTGCTGGCGCGAGCTGCCAAGCAAGAAAAGCTCCTTGACGAGTTAGCCGAGTATCTCCTTCGATTGCCAGAGACGACCCGCTTGGTGTTCGTCGAAGAGGATCCGCTGCCGGACAATCACCCTATTCTTCGACTGGCGAAACAGGACGCGCACGGGTACGCCAAGCGATTCGACCCGCCGGACGCAAAAGCGCTGCCTCACTGGATTGCAGAGCGTGTCGACAAGCACGGCGGCGAGATCGAGCCTCGGGCGGCGGCGCAGCTCGCCGCCGCCGTCGGTGCGGACCTGCGGCTGCTCGACCAGGAGATGGTCAAGCTGGTGACCTACGTCAACGCGGAGCGGCCTATCACGACGGCGGACGTGGACGAGGTCGTGCCCTATGCCCAGGCTGCCGTCATCTTCGACTTGGTGGATGCCCTCGGCCGGCGCGATGGCCGTACCGCCGCCCAGACGCTCCACCGTCTGCTGGACGCGGGCGAGCATCCACTGGGCCTGCTGGCGATGATCGTGCGCCAGTTCCGGCTCTTGATCCAGGTCAAGGAACTGAAGGTGGAGGGAGCCGATTCGCGGGCCATCGCCAAGGAGCTGGGTATCCATCCCTTCCCCGCGCGCAAGCTTCACAATCAGGCCACCTACTTTACTCCCGTCCAACTGGAGGCGGTGTACCGCCACCTGCTTGAAACCGACGTGGACATCAAGAGCGGGGAGATCGAGGCGGAGGTAGCGCTCGACCTGTTGGTGGCGGGGTTGGCGGCGACCGAGTAACGAAAAACGCCGGGGATGTCCCCGGCGCTTTTTTCGCTCAGTATGGAACGTTTCCTCAGCGCGCAGCTTTTCCTAGGCGGCGTTTCCCCTCTCGCCCCAGCCAAAAGTGATGCCGCAGTACAGAGTTGGATGCCATCACACGCACCCCACCCACTTCTTTGACTTTGCCATTGTCCTTTAGAATCGAGGGGTGAACGTAGCAGGCATCGGGTGGCGCGCCGAATTTCTTTCGGTACCTGCGCGCCGCCTGGCCCACTTTATCGGCCAGATCGCGCCCTGAATCATCGTACCACAACAGACCCTCTTCCATCGTTACGCTACCTGCCGCTGCATGTGCCAGGTGTTGTATCGCACATCCTGGTACACCTCGAACGTGCCCTCGGGGCAGCGCACGCGGAAGCAGTGTCGTTCCACCCGGTTGCCCCTGTTGCGTCGCGAGACCGTCCAACAGCGCTCGACGGCGCTGACGCGGTAGCGATGCCCGCGCCACACAAAGAGCTTGGGAAAGTAGCCGTGTCGTCGCTCCCGCATGTCGATAGACTCGCGACGTCTGCAGCGCTTACCATCGCGTTTTGCCCGCGACTTTCGCCCTAGGCTAATAATAGCGCTCATCTGACCTTACCTCCCTATTTTCCGGTGTTCCTCCAACCACGGTGAATTGTCGCTGAGTCGGCGGCGCCAACGAGGGCGGATACCCGCCGTTCCAGTTGAAGGGCTGCTGCTGCGTGTTGGGTGGCGCGACCACGATCACCGGTGGATAGGCCCCTTGCTGCTGCGGGTACATCTGCGATTGTCGCGAGTTGTCCCAGTCCGTTGCCGGCTTGTCCCGTCGACGGGCGATGGCCAGGATGAGCAGGCTGGTTGGGATGGCTGCCCCCACGCCACACACCGCTCCGGCCAGCACCGCCAGCGCCTCGTCACTCAGTCGGTTGCCGACGATCACCGCCAGTGTCACTGCGAACGCCAGCGCCACCAGTCCTAGAGCCGCCTTTGGGCTATGGGATTCAGCCGTCCCGCGATCGTCTGATTGTGCCATTCGCATTGTCTACATGCCTCCTCTGAATGCCTCGGCCAGTCGTGCCAGCGGCCGCGTCCACGATACCGAGGGCGTCACTGCCTCGTTCTGTGCCAGATAGGCCACTACCTCGCGGATCTCTTCCGGTGAAACGTGTGCTGCCTGGAAGCGCATCACCCGTCCCTCGGCTATGGCCACAAAGTCTCCTCGACCCATCAACCGCTCCGCCCCCGTGCCACTCCAGCCGGTGGCCGTGCGGGCGTCGTTGGCGCAGGTCACGCGCCCCACCAGGCGCACCGGGAAATTCGCCTTGATCAGTGGGCCCAGCACCTTTGCCGATGGCTTTTGTGTGGCGGCGATGATGTGGATGCCGGCCTCGCGCCCGCGCTGAGTCAGTCGGGTGAGCGCCCACTCTATCTCTTTGCCCCCCACCATCAGCAAATCCGCCAACTCGTCGATGACTACCACGATGCGGACTATTCCAGTCCGTGGGACTGTTTCACCCTGACTGCCCTGCCTCTCCATCAAGTGTACCAGGCTTTGAAGCGCCTCTGCCGCTTCATCCGCTTCTCGAATGACGTCGCGCGCCAGATGCGGCAATCCCTGGAAAACGCCAAAGGCATATCCCTTGGGATCGATCAGCATCAGCCGCAGCCCGCCGACCAGCTCCCTTGTCTGAAATGGCGATGGCGCAGGGTTGGCCATTGCCAGGCTGAGGATCATGGTCTGCATCAGAACCGTCTTGCCCGACCCAGTGGTGCCGGCCACCAGGATGTGGGCCACGTCTGGAGAGGACAGCCGAATCAGGAGTGGGGCACCATCCTCGCCCAAGCCCAACATGGCGGTCACAGGGGGGATATTGCCGTCTTCCTCATCCAGTTGGCGATAGAGAGGCAGCAACTGCACGGGCATGGGGTCGTTGCGCGGTACCTCGACGTCCACAGCCGCTCCCCGCCGCGACACCCTGCAATTGGGGGCATCAAGTGCGGCGGCCAATTCCTCACTCAACCCTTTGATTTTGGAGATTTTTGTTCCTAGCATAGGCAACACCTGAAAGCGAATCCAGCGTGGCGTCACGGTACCGCCGGTCACTCGCGCCGGTATTTTGTGTAGGGACAGGACCGCTTCGATCCTGTCGGACTGAAACTCTAATCGCTCGCGCATT
>Ga0315550_1000368_pt1 | contig 27536 bp, 21 predicted proteins | sample SalMarSW160190MG_2_FD_203100 | JGI IMG/M metagenome (GOLD analysis project Ga0315550, IMG submission 203100) | Salt marsh sediment microbial communities from the Plum Island Ecosystem LTER, Massachusetts, United States - Salt Marsh Sediment SW1601-90 ... | reverse complement strand
CCCTGGCGTCCAGGCCCAAATCACCCGTGGCGGCACTCACCCATTGGCAAAGCCAAGTACACTAAGCGCTCCGTCGGCTCGGATGCAAAAAACTGACGGCCACCCGGTTTGGTTAGGGGCGGGATGGAGTTGGGTTTGTAGGGTTGGAGGTTGGTTGGAGGGGCGAAGGTAGGGGCGGGTCTCAGACCCGCCCGTACAGAAGGCGGCGCGGACAGGAGCAGGCCTCAGACCCGCCCGCACGATGGGTGGCGCAGGTAGGGGGGTTGAAACCCGCCCCTACGAGGCGTCATCGGTGTTTTCGGCGGCGGGCTCGGGCTCGGGATGGCTGTGGTTGTCCGAGCCGTTGGCGCGGGCAGCGAGCCAGCCGCGGACGGTGCCGGAAAGGCCCTCGCCGCGGGCGGAGAGCCAGTCACGCACGGTACCGAGGGGGCCGCGGGCACGATCCTCCTCATCCCCGGACTGGTAGTCATAGTAGGGCGCATAATAGCCGCCCTGGCGCAGGGAGACGCGGTTGAGAACGGTGCCCAGGACGCGGGCGTCGACGCGAGCCAGCTCGCTCACGGCGCGCTCGGCGAGCGGGATGCGCGTACGCCCGGCGTCGGCGACGAGAATGACGCCGTCGACGCGGGTGGAGAGGATGGCGGCGTCGGTGACGGCCAGGACAGGCGGGGAGTCAAAGAGCACATAGTCGGCGTGCTGGGCCAAGACGCGAAAGAGGGCGTGGGCGCGCTCCGAGCCGAGGAGATCGGCTGGGTTAGGCGGGAGCGGGCCGCTGGTGATGACGCGGAGACCCTCGATGGCGGTCTCTTGTAGGTGATAAGCGCTGAGGGGGGAGCGGGAAGCGGACGACGGCAGGTCGGCGAATGCGCCGGCGGCGCGAGAACCTGCGGTGTCAGGATTGGCGGTTTCGGAGCCGGCAACTCCGGTACCGGCGGCTGAAGACGAGCCGACCGTAAGAGACGCACCAGGAGCAGCACCAACAGCGTTGGGATCGGCCGCGCGAGAGCCAGCGACTGAGGACGAGCTGGCGGCTAAAGGCAAGCCGTCGGCCAACGACGAATCGACAAAGGAGGCGCCGGTGGCAAGGAGCTGGTCGAGGGCCGGGCGCTCGTCGTCGGGGTCGGCGAGGATGGCGCTGCTCAGGCCGTGGTCGTTGGCAAGGCCAAAGATCTTGTGCAAGGTCGGGCGGCGCAGGTCGGCGTCGACTAGGATGACCGAGCGGCCGGATTGGGCGACCGTAACGGCCAGGTTGGCGACGGTGACGCTCTTGCCCTCGTAGGGGCCGGGGCTGGTGACGAGGAGCGTGCGCGCGGGCACGTCGACGGAAGAGAACTGGATGTTGGTGCGCAGGGCACGGTACGCCTCGGCAATGGCCGAGCGCGGCTCTTCGTCGACGATCAGGCGGCGCTCGACGCCGTTGCCGTCGGCCCGGGCGATGACGCCGAGCATGGGCAGGCCGGTGGCGTGGCGCAGCTGATCGGGGGTGCGGACGGTGTTGTCGAGGAACTCAATCAGGAAGGCGCCGCCCACGGCCAGAGCGAGGCCGATCGCAGCGGCGACGCCGACGGTCTGCTCGACGTTGGGGCTGATCGGCCAGCCCGGGAGGGCGGCGTACTCGACGATCGAGATATAGTTGGTGCCGCCCTCAAAGAAGCCGACCAGCGAGGCATAGGTCGCCTGGTAGTTGGAGAGCTTGGTCTGGAGGGCGGCGATGTTGGCCTGGTACTGCTGGATGGCACGGGCGCTGTTGGCGGTATCGAGGCGGGCCTGCTCCTCGAGGATCTCGGCCTCCGTGTCCTGGACGCCCTGCTGCAGCTTGGCGAGCTGCTCCTCGATAAAGGCGCGGCGCGATTGGTCCTCCGCCGACTCGGGAGTCTGGAGAATGAGCTGCTCCGCGATGGCGTCGGCGAGGGCCCGAGCACGCTCGGGGGAGGTGTCGCGGACGCTGATCTCGAGGAGCTGGGTGCCGGCGACGATGGAGGCGGAGACATTGCCGGACCAGGGGACGTAGGAGAGGCCGAGGGTCTCGGCGGCGCCCTCGAGGACCATGCGGCGGCTGACCATGTTGACGTAGGTCTGGGCGAGCTGCTGGGAGATATAGAGGTCCTGCGAGCTTGGGTTGGCGCGCTCGAGGGCCTGGCCGACCATGGTGGTGGTGGTGGCCTGATAGATGCGCGGCTCGCGCTGCACAGCGACATAACTGGAGGCGGCGGCGACGAGGGTCGAGAGGACGAGCAGCCACCACCAGCGCTTGACGACGGTCCAATATTCTTCTAGTGCCATCGTTCCTCCACGGGGGTGGGCAGGGCGCGGTCGTGCTGGACACGGGCGTGCGATGCACGATGCGGCAGGAGCGGCCGCACCCGGCGCGCCAGGTCGACCACGGCCCAGGCGCAGAACGGCATGAGGGCGGCGTCGACGGGGAGGCGATAGCGGACCATGGCCCAGGTCAGGACATGCAAGAACGTGTAAAAGACGGCAAAGAGATAGAGCACTGCATTCTCCACGAGAAAAACCGGCCGGCGGAAAGAGAGATAGAGCCCATAGAGCAAGAAGGGCAGGAAAAGGCCAAAGGAGCCGACGCGGGCGACGTTGTGCAGGAGCGCGGTGCCGGGCGTGGGCCAGAACTCGAAAAAGGCACGGACGCGGCTGAGCGAAAGGAGGAGGTAGCGCCCGGGCTGGTCGAGGACATAGCTGACGCCGAGGCGCATCAGCTCGCGGTCGAGCTCGGGCTCGGGGCGCCCCCAGAAGCCATCGGGCAGGGGCGCAGCGTCGAACTCGCGAAAGTGCGTGCCGTGCATGGGGTGCTGGGCCGAGTACATGGCATAGCCGGCGTTGGAGTTGAGGAGCAGAAACTCGCCATAGACGAGGTAGTTGCGCACGGTCCAGGGGACGATGAAAGCGACGACGACGAGGCCGGCCGCGCCGAGCGCCAGGACCGCGCCGGCGAAGTGTCGGGCGCGTAGCCGGCCGGCACGGCGCCGGCTGGCACGGAGGGCGACGATGAGCAGGTAGACAAAGAGCACGGCGACCCAAGGCAGGATCGACTGGCGGAGGAGCGCGGCCAGGCCGAGGCTGAAGCCGAGGAGTAGGGCAGACCGCCAGAGCCCTGCGGCAGGAGCCGGGCCAGGACGCGCGGCGCGCAGCCGCCGGTCGAGGGCCAGGGCACGCTCGAGCGACCACAGAAGGAGGACCATGTAAAAGGTCTCGGTCATTAACGTGGCGGCATAGAGCGCGAAATAGGCATAGAGGGCGGCGACGAGCGCGGCCACGAGGGGTATCGCGTCGCGCCAAAGGCTGTCGTCCGGGAAGCCTGCGACTTGTTCGGAGACGCCAGTGCCGCCAGAGACATCCGTGCCGGCGGCGACACCGAGGACGCGGGCCAGGCGATAGACCATCCAGGGCAGGAGCAGGCCGCCGAGCACGGCCTGGATGAGGCGCACGGCCAGGGGGTGCGGGCCGGTAAGGGCATAGACGGCGGCGACAAAAAGCGAGTAGAGAAAGGACCAATGCGCGGTCGGCGTATCGGCGGGCGTAAAGGGATACCAGTTGCGGTCGAAGGAGAAGCCGTGGCCGGCGACGAGGCGCGCACCGAGGGCGTGGTACGAGCGCTGGTCAGTCAGCAGAGGAGGTGCGTCGACGACGTCGCCGAGGTAGAGGGCGACGGCGAGGCGCAACACGACCGAGAGCGCAAGGATGGCAGCCAGGTAGCGCCGCGAGCGCGGTGCGGCAGCGTTCGATAGGTCAGGTGTGTTTCCCGATTCTTTCATGCGTTCCCGATTCAAAGTCGATCTGTTCGAAAGTTAATGTATTCCCAAAGTACTGAACGTGCATCGATCCCGGTTCCGTTGCACCGGAACGTTTTTTGTCATCGATCGGGATGCGCCCCGGTGGGCACTGCGACGCTGCGCGCTCCCCGAGGTCGCAGGGAGGATCCTGTAGCGTCATGGTACCAGAGAAAGCATCCGATTGTCAAGAACCGTCGTGCCACTCGTGCGTTACAGTTTCGCATTGAGTTGATGCCCCCACCCGACCTCCCCCATTGTAGGAGGGGAGACGGCCGCTGCTGCGAGCACTCGAGTAGTGCATCGGCGATGCGGTCAGCGGCGTGGCCGTCGCTGTAGGGGTTCGAGGCGCGGGCCATGCGGGCATAGGCCTCCTCGTCGTCGAGGAGGTGGTAGGCCTAGCGCAGGGTCTCGGCGGGATCGGTGCCGACCAGGTACGTCGCGCCGACAGCGAGTGCCTCGGGGCGCTCGGTGGTCTCGCGCAGGATGAGGACGGGCAAGTCCAGGCTGGGCGTCTCTTCCTGAAGGCCGCCCGAGTCGGTCAGGATGAGGCGGGCACGGCGCACGTGCCAGACTATAGCGCGATAATCGACCGGCGGGGAGGAGCGTGATCCCGGGGACGCTGCCCAGCCGCTCGTGCACCGGCCCCCAGACGAGCGGGCTGCGGTGCACGGGATAGATGACGTGCACGTGGTCGCCACTTTCCTCCGCGATGCGGCGCAAGGCGGCACACACGCCCTCCAGCGGGGCACCGTGGTTCTCGCGGCGGCGGGCGGTGACGAGCAGCCAGTCGCGATTGCGCGGCAGCGACGGGAGTGAGAGGTGCGCGTCATCCTCGGACAGGTCGCGGGCGGTGGCCAGCAGGGCGTCGACCACGGTGTTGCCGGTGACCCGGATGTGCTCCTCCGGAATGCCCTCGTGCAGGAGGTTGTCGCGCGCGGCGGCGGTGGGCGCGAAACAGAGGTCGCTGACGTGGTCGGCGACGATGCGGTTCATCTCTTCCGGAAAGGGGTTGCGGCGGTCGCCGGTGCGCAGGCCGGCCTCGACGTCAGCGACGCGCACGTGCCGGTGCTGGGCGGCGATGGCGGCCATGGCCACAGTGGTGGTGTCCCCCTGGAAAGGACCCAGTCGGGCCGCTCGCCGACCAGTAGAGGATCGAGGGCAGAGAGGACGCGCGCGGCGAGGCCGGAGAGGCCCTGTGCGGGGCGCATGACATCGACGTCGACGTCGGGGCGGATGCCAAAGAGAGAAAGGACCTGGTCGAGCATCTCGCGGTGCTGAGCGGTGGCGCAGGCGCGCACGACAAAGGCGCCCGGGCGGGCCTGGAGCGCGCGGACGACAGGAGCCATCTTGATGGCCTCGGGACGGGTGCCGAATGCGATCAGGACGCGCAAGGGGGCGGTCAAGTCACGCCTCCCTGGTGGGTCTCTGCGTTGTCATTGCCAGCGAAGCGAAGCAATCTCCACCTATGATAGAAGGGCAAATTCGGTCCCTCAATGCGCCGTGCAGATCGCTTCGTCAGGGCGGAAAGAGAATCCGCCTCTCCTCGCAATGAGAGACCGGCGACACCGCGGATCGAGCGTCCCGCACCTCCCTGCAATGACGGATCAGCCACGGGGTGGCTCAAGCCATTCCTCCTCATGATGCCATACCCAGCAGGCGGTCGTAGACCTGGTCGACCTTGCGGTAGACGACGGGGTAGGCATAGTGGGACTCGACCCAGGCACGGCCGTTGGCACGGAGGCGGGCGTTGAGGGCGCGGTCGGTGAGGGCGCGCACGGTGGCCTCGGCAAAGGCCGGGGCGCCGTCGGCGATGAGCACGTTGTCGCCGTCGACGACCTCGATGCCCTCGGCGCCGATGGAGGTCGAGACGACGGGTAGGCCCCACAGCCAGGCGTCAAGGATCTTGACGCGCATGCCGCCTCCGGCGTGGAGGGGGACGGCAAAGGCGCAGGTGCGCTCGAGGTAGGCAGCCAGCTCGGCATCCGGAACGTAGCCGGTGACGTCGACGCGCGGGTCGTCGGCCAGGGCGAGCACCTCGGGCGGGGGGTTCTTGCCGACGACGACGAAACGGGCATCGGGTATCTGCCGGCGGACCAGGGGCAGGACCTCGCGCGCGAACCAGAGGACGCCGTGGACGTTGGGCGGCCAGAACATCGTGCCGACGTGGACGATGGAGGGCGGGCCGTCGTCGCGGTAGCCGACGAGCGCGATCTCGTCGGGATCGACAGAGATGGGCACGACCTCGAATTTGGCACTCGCAGCCGCCCGCTCCCTGGGTGGGAGAAGAGCGAGCAGACGCTCCTGGTCCTCGGGGATGACGGTGAGCAGGGCGTCGTAGGCGCGGCACATCGCGGCTTCGAAGCGGGCAAAGGCGCGGGCCTCGCGGCGCATGACGACCCTGCGCAGCGCGTTGGCCTCGGTATCAGCCATGCGCTGGACGAGCAGGTAGATGGCATTGTGCTCGTCGAGGAGCGTGCGCGGCGGCGTGCGCGGGCGGTGCTGCGCACCGGACCGCGCGGCGAGCTGGCCGTAGCGGGCCATGGAGGTCTGGTCGGCGTGGACGACGTCGTAGGGCGTCTCGCGGGCCAGGCGGCGGAGGAGGGCGACCATGTCGCCGATCTCGTCGCGCATGACCGTCATCGGGAGGCCGGTGGCGAGGCCGCGGGCGGCGGCCCAGGCGTTGCGGGCGAGTGAGCGGCGCATGGGCACAGCGTGAACGGCGTGGCAGCAGGTCCGCAGGTGGGCGAGCGCCTCGGGCGGGTCATCGTCCCGGGTAAAGGAGACGAGGGTGAGCTCGTGCCGCTGGGCAAGGTGGCAGAGCACGTGGTAGGCGCGCACCTTGGCGCCCGAGTCCAGAGGGTAGGGGAGCACCTGGGTCAGGAGGAGGATACGGGCCACGGCAGCCTACGCTCCTTTCGGGCCGAGCACGGGGTGCGCGGGGCGAAAGGGTGCCCACGGAAGCGAGTTGGGGATTGCGCCGACGAAGCGTCCGTCGCCGGGGCGGGAAAAGCACCCGCTACTCCTCGCAATGACAGGATATGAACCGGGCTCGCGATGACAGGGCACAGGCCGGTTCGCAATGACGATGCCATAGCCGTGGACACAGCGCGCATCTACTGCCCCTTTAGGCCGAGGACGGTGCGCACGGTGTGCAGGACGGTGAGCAGGTCGAGAAAGAGGCTAGCGTGCTTGACGTAGTAGAGGTCGTACTCGAGCTTGATGCGGGCGTCCTCGACTGTATTGCCGTAGCGATAGTGGACCTGGGCCCAGCCGGTGAGGCCGGGCTTGACGGCGTGGCGAGCGCGGTAGAGGGGCAGGGCGCGGGCGAGCTGGCCGACGAAATTCGGCCGCTCGGGGCGCGGGCCGACGATGCTCATCTCGCCGCGCAGGACGTTGATCACCTGGGGCAGCTCGTCGAGGCGCGTCTTGCGCAGCATGCGCCCGACGGGGGTGATGCGCGCGTCGCCGTCACTGGACCACACGGCACCGGTGCCGGCCTCAGCGTCGGGGACCATGGAGCGGAATTTGTAGACGCCGAAGGAGCGGCCGCCCTTGCCGACGCGCTGCTGACGATAAAAGAGCGGGCCCGGGGACAAGAGGGCGTTGAGTGCTGCCACGGTGGGCAGGACGCAGGCCATGGCACAGAGCCCGACCAGGCCCAGGGCGAGGTCCATCAGCCGCTTGGCGGCGCCATAGAGGCGGGCGGTCAAGTCCTCCTGCGGGGCGAGGAGAAGGTGCAGGTCGCGCTGGGCGTACTCGACCGGGAGGCGGCCGGCCTGCCGCTCATAGACCTCCGAGAGGGAGGTGAGGTTCAGACCGAGCTCGAGACAGTCGAGCAGCACCTCGTGCGCCGCCACAGAGAGGCCGCCCTCACCGAGGGCGAGAACGATCTCGTCAACGCCGTGCTGGCGGGCGAGGTGGACGAGCTGGTCCACGTGACCGAGGGCCGGGATGCCGGCCAAGGGCGCAGCGTCGTTGACAAGGCGGTCGGAGACGATACCGACAACCTTGTAGCCGGTGCCGCGAAAGGGGTTGGCGTCGGCAGCCCGGGCGCCCTGTTGGAGAGCTTCAATCAAGAGCGGCGAGGCGTCGCCCACGCGCAGGACGAGGGCGCGATGGTAAAAGGCAGGCTGGGCGAGGGCGCGGGCATAGAGGACGCGCCAGGCGGCAAGCGAGCCCACGGCCAGCAGGAAAAAGCCGAGAGCGTAAGTGCGAGTGGCGATCGGCGGCGTGAGCCAGGGAATGGCCAGGTAGAGAAAGGCGGCCAGCGCGGCGGCTAGGCCAGCGGTGGCGACGGTGCTGGTGGTGGAGGCGGCGCGGGCCAGGTCATAGGCGTCGAGGACGACGCCGACGGTGAGCCAGACGGCGGTGAGGGTGGCGAACCACTTCCAGCAGGCGACGACAGCGGCCCAGGAGAAAGCAAAGCCGTTCCACAGGGAGACGGCGGCGAGGAGCGCGCCGTTGAGCAGCAGGAGGTCGACGACGAGCAAGAGGGCGCGGCGCTCGCGCGCGGTGAGGCTAAAGGGGGCACGGGCGGTGCGCGCGGGCGGGCGGGCCAGCAGCTCGGCGGCGAGACGTGCACGATCGATCTCTGTTGCCACGTTCTCCTCCTCGGACGATGTGAGGCGACGTACCTCAAACTGTACCACATCCCTATCATACCGCCAGGGCGTCAAGTTTTGGTAGGCAAAATACTAGAACATGGCTAGAAAGGGCACTGCTCTGCTAGTCGGTCGGCGAGGCGCCGGCGGGGTGCTCGGAGAGCCCCCTGGCGGCGGCGGACGCGGCGCGTCGTCGGGCCAGGCGGGCGTACATGGCGCCGAGCTCGCGCTCTTCGAGGGCGCGGTGCTCGTCGTACCAGGCGCGGCCGGCCTCACCCATACGGCGGAGGTGAGCGGGATCAGCAAGCATCTTCTCCAGGCAGCGGGCCAGGGCGGCGGGGGGATCGGCCTCGATCACGCGCCCGGTCACGCCGTCGACGACGTACTCGGGGAGGGCAGCGGAAATTGTAGGCAGCGGCGATGAGCGCCGACTGGGTGGCGTCGACGTAGGGGAGGACGAGGAGTCCGCAGCGGCGAAAGAGGTCGATCGCCTCCTCGTCCTCGATCAGGCGGTCGCGCAGCTCGATCTTGCCCGGGAGGGCACCGGCCCAGAAGGCGGCGGCGTCCCCACTCCCGGCGACGACGACGCAGGGCCGCGCCTCGTCGCGCAGCTGCATCATGTCGCAGGCGGTGAGGAGCGAGCCGACGCCCTTGTACGCCTCGAGACGCCCAAAGAAGAGGGCCCAGGGATCGTAGGTTACCGAGGTGGCGAGGTCGGAAGCGGTCTCGAGGCGCGTGCTGCCGAGAAAGAGGTGTAGGAGCGGCGTCCAGGTAACGCGCCCGGGTGGGAGACCCATGTGCAGCAGGCGCTGGCGGTAGGTCTGCCCGTGGACGAGGAGGTGATCCGAGGCACGGATGATCGATCGGTTCCAGAGGCGGACGAGGAGCCCATAGACGGCGCCCTGGTGCGGGTCGAGGTCGTGCAGAGTGTGGACCACGGGGATGCCGCGGGCGGAAAGCGCGCGCATGAGCCAACCGTTCCAAACGTGCGGCCCGGCGAAATGGACGACATCGGGCTCTAGCTCCTCGATCGCCGCCAGGGCCCAGCTGCACTGCGCGGTGCGCAAGGCCTCGGCAGAAAATCCGGTGCTCGTTGTATCGACGGGGGTGTGGATTTGCACGGCGGCGGAATAGCGGTCACGCGGCGCCTGCGCCGTCGTCACCAGGTGCACGTCGACCGGATCGGGCAATCGAACTTGCGCCAGGCGATTGGCCAGATCGGAAGTATACTGGTGCATCCCGAATGTGGGAGAGAGTAGTACGTAGCAGAGACGCACGGATGAACCCCTTACGATGCCTTGACCTGCAGCGCCCCCCGCTCACGCAGTCCCTACGTGGAGGCACATGGCTGGATGACAAGAACGGCGACGCTTACTACGCTCATCGTACACGGCGAGCGTAAGGATTGCGTATGGAAATAGCTAGAATCGGGCTAGAAAGGCTCGGGAGGGTAGAGAGTGGAGCTTCACATACGTGGCAGCTCGGTCAGGAGGCGACGGTACGTCCGGGCACGGGCGACCAGGTATGGCGACAGGAGGCCTCCGGCCACCGCGACGAGCAACCGTGGAAGGTAGGCCACACTGACTAGAGCCTTGAACCAGGCCGCGCGCCGAGCGCCGCCGAACTTGCGATGGAACTGGGCCTTGCTCCGATAAAGCTGCACGTACATATCTTCGGCCACCTGCCGGGAGCTGGCCTCGCCGTGGTGGGTGACGACCGCCTGCGGCACCCACCACAGCTCCCAGCCGGCCCGGGCCAGGCGGTAGCAGAGGTCCATCTCTTCCGTGTACATAAAGTAGCTCTCGTCGAGGAGCCCGACCTGATCAAGCGCCTCTCGACGCAGGAAGAGACAAGCGCCCTTGATCACTTGCACGGACCGTGGCACTTGCCGACTCCAAGACGCCTGGTTGTAGGTCGCTCGACGCCACAGCCGATCTAGGAAGAGTAGCCGCCAGAACTCGCGACCCGGGGTAAGCACCGGATGACAAGAAGGCTGCAGGGTCCCATCGGTGTTCAGTAAGAGCGGCCCACAGGCGCCGACCCGCGGATACCGATTCATGAAGTCTGTCATCGCCTGAAGCGCACCTGGGTGCACCTCGGTGTCGCTGTTGAGCAAGAGCACGTACCGACCGTGGCTCTTGCGGATGGCCTGGTTGTTTGCACACGCAAAGCCGACGTTGCTAGGGTTCGCGATCAACTGCACCTGAGAAAAGCGCGCGCGCACCATGTTGGCGCTGCCATCGGTCGAGGCATTGTCCACTACCAGGATCTCGTATGTCGGAGGGAAACAGCGCCGGGGCGAAGGCTCAGCCAAGACACCGGCGCGACCGAGCAATGACCGCAGGCATTGCACCAAGAAGCCGCAGGTATTCCAGTTGACGATGACGATCGACATATCCATCGCGCCGCACTACCTTGTGATGACGGGCAGATAGCACTGGTGCGGGTTCACCATAATGGACACCGCACTTGTGTACTCTCCCCAGGCGCCCCCGTCGACGTGCATCTCGTTGGTCAGGGCTGCCGGCTGCTGTGTAGTGACCTGCGCCGTATACACGATCACGACAGGGATGGTGTCAGAGAGTACGCCCTGCCAGGCAATCGACTGCGACGAGCAGATCGGCGCGTGACCCCACGAGGAGATACACAACGTGCCATCGTGGGTCAGCCCAGCGGGCAGTATATCTGTGACCGCGATAGGAACGGTTTGCGTCGGAGGTGCGCCGCTGTCGCAGATAGTGAGGGTGTACGTAAGGATGTCACCCACATCAGCGATCTTGCGCGAGACAGTCTTGGAGACGTCCGGGAACGCGGCGGGTGCTTCGAGTGTGAGGATGAGATTCTGGATGTAGAACAGGTCGCCCCGCGCAAAGCCAGGCACGTCCAAGTAGCGGGCGAGTTCCTCACGCGGCTCGTTGAAGACCATTGCCTTCACCGCGAACAGCGCGTCATAGTCGTAGAGGTGCTGCAGCACGCCCTCGTTGTACGTCGCCTCATAGTTGGTGACGAACCAATAGGGCGCATCGTGCGTGTACTCGTCAACGGCCGCCTGCACTTTGGTCAGCGCATGCTCACGCAGATACTGTCCCAACTCTGGCGTGAGAAAGATGAAATTGCGCGCCACGGCCAAGGCCTGAGCCCAGTTGTGCGAGTCGGGCCCCCATGGGTTGTCCTTCTCGAACGCAGAGGCGCGCAATGCCAGCAAGCGGTCGAGCGCAGCTTGGCGCGCCGCATCTGGCGGATAGCCGGCGAGTTTCTGCAGTTCCAGGTATCCCTGCAGCCCGGCGATCCAGGCATTGTGTGCAAACGGGTACTCGGCCAGCACGACGTCGCTAGGCGGCTCCCACATACGATCCTGGCAGCGGTCGAACAAGGCACGGGCATCGCCAAAGGTCTGGGCATACTTCCACAGCGCATAGAAGGTATGCGGCGTCCACCTCCAGTCTGGCCCGGTCCACCCCTCAAAGTCGTACGTGCTCCACATCGTAGGAGGGTTGTCCGGAAGAGCGGCGACGACCTCGGGGGCCAGATCGAAGGCTTCGCGCCCAGCACCGGTGCTCCATCCGACGTGCGTGACGTCGCAGGGGTCATAGTCCTCGAACTCGTCCTGCAGGTGGGCACGGACTTGGGCCTGCAGCGCAGGCGAGAGGTAGGGATAGGCGCGCGTCAGTACAAGGATGGTATCGAGCGGGTTGTGCCAATAGTCGGTCAGGTTGTCGCCGATCTGCGACTGAGCCGACTCTGAGAACCATCCGCCCAGCCCGAATCCGGGCCGTAGATGGCCTGCGGCGATGATCTGTTGGATCTCGTCGGCCAGGCGCTGCCTCAGCGCGTTCACGTTTGCGGGCTCAGGCTGTCCCGTGACCAGCACCGTATTGGCCCGCGGCAGCGCGTGGGCGCCACCAGATGGTGAGAAGGCGATGACCGCGTTGCTGCGGTGCATATAGACCTTGCCCTGATATGGGATCGGCGGGTTCTGATCGCCGTGATAGCCATAGATGCCGTTCCAGCCGCCAAAGACTTTGACAGCGCCTGCCTCAAGGCTGCCTGTTGTCTCGACGTCGTAGCCCGGGATCAGGTCTACCAGATTATAGCCAAAGAGCCGATAGCTGTTCCCTGCCAGATCATATGCCCCGGCAGCCCGGTCACAGCACTGGTTCCAGTAGATCAGGTCTCCACCGCCCGAGTAGCCGACCGGCTCGTCGGGCGCCGAGATGCCCGAGATCATGGGGGTGAGGATGCTGCTCGTACCGGGGATCCAGCCAGCGACCGCCTGGCCATACTTTTCCTCAGAGTAGCTGTTGAACGTGTATACATTCCCGTCCGGCATGATCAGTGCCGGGTAGCGACTCCCCGAGTGCGTGCCGGCGCTCAAGAGAGGTGGGTACTCCGGCTGACCGTTATGGTTCAGGTCGTACGTGATCTCTCGGCCTGTCGCAGCATCTAGGAGATAGTAGGATCGTAACCAGGGCTTGGTCTCCAGGTAGTTCATCGCCGCGATGCCGTCACGCGTGCCATCGGGCTGCTGGGGGCCAAAGCCCTGATTGAACCCGGGTTCCCCCAGTGTATAGTCGATCTGCGGGCTCAGGTCATCGAGCGGCGGGGTGACGAAGCGATAGGGGCGCTGCGCGGAGAAGATGACCATGTCGCCGCTGACGACAGGCCACCAGGAGTGAAAGCCGCCACTGGGCAGTTTGGCAGACCTCCAGGCCAAGTCCCCGGTGAACGCATCCAGGGCATAGGCGTACGCGTCGTTCGACGCAAAGTAGATCGTCTCGTCGCTGGCGTCCGAGGCCGCGGAAAAGTGGATCGGGCCACCAGTCGCGTACTTCCAGGCAAGTGTGCCTTTGCGCGCCGCATCGTCGTTCGAGTAGATGGCGTAAAAGGTCCCGTCGCGGCAGCCGAGATAGACGCGGTCATTCACCACCAGCGGGTTAGTGTCGAACCCAGCCTGTGCCTCAAAGGTCCACAGGCCAACTCCGGTGGCGGTGTCGACGGCGTGCAGCTTGTGATCCAGGCCGCCGACGTAGGCCACGCCATTCACGATCGTAGGGGAGTTGCCCAGCGGCATCGCGGTAGGATAGACCCAGCGCTGGGCGCCCGTGTTGGCGTCGAGGGCGTACAAGCCAGCAGAAGTGCTGATGAACAGCGTGCCATCGGCAGCAATGACCTGGACCTTGTTGGGGATGTATGGCTCGAACACCTTGTACCATTCAGGCTCCAGAGAGCCCTGCACCTCCTCAGGTGTCCAGGAGGTACGCTGTGGGTTGGCGCCAGCCATCGGCCAACCAGCGTCCGGCCCTTGGGCCGCGACCGAACGCAGAACACTCGCTAGCAGGAGCTGGCAGCTGAGGCACAGACTGACCACTGTCACCGCGAGTATCGCAAAGCGCTGCATCTTTTGCATATGCCCCTCTGAGAGGAACCTCCGGATGGTACAGCATCGCAGGTCGTGCGGTTTCGCTGCCCGCGCACACGGCCTGTTTGCGCCTGTCACACGCTCGTGGACGACCAGTCGAGCTCCCAATCGCGATACGAAGAGGATCGCCCCGAATCACGACAGCCCAGCACTTCGAACGAAGGGCACAACCTCTCACAGAGCGGGACTGCGCCGCTTCTCCGGCCACGTTGGCAGTATACCATCGATATGGCGCGAACGCAAGACAACCAGTGGGCTGCCACTCGTTGACGGCAGAGCTGGGCACGCCCGAGGAGCCGGGAAGCACGAAAGTGATTCCGGCTGTACCAGGCCCACGCGTAGTCACGGATGGAAGTCACTGCCGCGGAATGGGACGCGAAAGGCAAGCTTGCCACGGCGGGGAAAGCGATGACTGGCTCGCCTAGGCGCAACTGAGCCCATATGGAGTCGAAAGGTGCCGTGAGTGACCGTTGTTGGCTCAACCGGGGTCGCCATCGACGACGTTAGGTGTCGCGCGATCGGGTCTATGCGAACCGGATCCGTGGCAGCCAGGCGCACTAGGCAGCGACTTCTGAACCCGGCATGTTCTCCAGCGCCACGAGGCCACCCAGAAACAGCCAGACCAGCAGACTAGCCTGGAAACCGGGAAAGCCAATGTTGTAGACAAAGGGAAGGATCCAGTCGGCGAACAGCATAAGGGCAAGCGAGCCAGCCCCGGCCGCGAGCGCGCCATTGACATAACCGGCAGCAAAGCCCTCGGTGAAGCGCCTGCGGAGCCGGAGGCCGAGCAGCGCCAGCTCGACAGCGAACCAGCCAAAAAGTGCCAGCCCCAGCAAGCCCACATGGGAAAAGAGGTCCACGTAGTTGTTGTGCGAGTTAATCTGGGGGGCAACCCAATAGGCACCGCGATAGAACAAGGGCTCCATACCCGCATAGCGGCGATAGGCGGCTGGTCCCAGCCCGGTTATGGGATTGCGCATGGTCACCTCAAGCACCCGGCCGATGAGGACCAGACGCGAGCCCCCACTCTCCACCCACTCGTCAGCGCCACCGGCAAACTTGTAGATGGCCGAGGACAGTACCCCACTCACCGCCAGCACAGCCACCAGAAGGATCACAGGCCAGCGCAGGCGTGGCCAACGCAACCACACTAAAACGCCCACCGCCGCTCCCACCCCGACCCAGTTAGAGACGACCTCCCGCTGCAGGTAGAACGCGTATAGCGCCACCGCAACCAGGGTCGCTACCAGGAAGAGCCTGCCGCCCCAGGAGATCCGCTGGTTGTGAAGCAGTTGTCCCCCAGCCATGGCCGCCAACAGCATCCAGAAGGGAGCAATGTCTACGGCTCGCGTGGTCACGTGGCCGACCAAGGCGCGGCTAGACGGCGTTACGAGCAGCAGAGCCAGCCCGCCGGCCAAGGCGAGGAAGAAGAAGGTCAGCCGCCGCAACCAGGTCAGGTCCTGGACGAGGTTCCCCGTCAACCAAAAGGCGATGGCGGCGAAGGCAAACATGGCCCACTGAGCCAACTGCACGAGGGTGAAGTTGCTGCTGCGCGGCACCGCAGGGTCCCAATAGGCCGTACCGATCAGCAGGGAGAGCAGACCAGCGAGCAGGAACAGAAGCAGGGGCCGGTTCGTGCGCGAGGGCGCCAGACGGACGCTGCGCTGGCGCACCATACGAAAGAGCCAGACGACCAAGAGAGCCGGCACCGTCAAGGTGGCCGGATTCAGCGCGACCTCGGTGCCCGTGCCGACCTCCATGCGGAGAACCAGGGCAGCAAGCACGAGGCCCACGAGGCCCAGAGAGGGATGCGCAAAGACGAGAGCACCCGCTGCAGCAGACACGAAGAGGGCTAGCCAACGCGTGGAGGCGCGGGCCCCCAGCAAGGCCGCAGCAAGCAGCACAGCCAGTGGCACCGTCCGGAGCACGAGGCGTTGGGCAAGGAACCGAACCCGGATGCTGCTCATCATCCTTCTGCTCCTCTGGCACCATGCTCGCGCACAGCCTGCTCGACGAGGTCCACAAAGCGCTCGCCGATCTGAACCCAGTCATAGCGCTCCTCGACCAAACGGCGAGCGTTCTTCGCCAGGCGTCGGCGGAGGCCTTGGTCGCGCAATAGGCGAAGTACCTGCGCAGCAAAGTCGTCAGGTTCGTCCGCGATAAGGACGTCGTGCCCATGCGTGACGTCGAGCCCCTCGGCTCCCTTGGAGGTAGCCACAACGGGCGTGCCCAGGGCCATGGCTTCGAGGATCTTCAGCCGCGTTCCGCCGCCCTCGCGGATGGGAACCACGCACACGGCGCTTCCGCCGACGACGGGCCGGACATCATCGAGATATCCGGTCAGATGCACGCTCTCGTCGAGTTCCAGCCGCTCCAGAGCGACATCGGTCGTAGCCCCCGTGATTGTCATCGAGATCTCGGGCATCTGGGCGCGGATAGACGGATAGACGCGAGACAGGAAATGCCGCATAGCGTCATAGTTGGCACTGTACGTGAGGGCACCATTGTAGACAAGCGTGTCGGGCTGTATGGGGACCAGGCCAGACTGGTTACGGGCACAATCGACGCCGTTAGGCACCACCTGAACTGGACCCCGGTAACCAGGCAACATGGCAAGTGCGGCTTGTTTGTCCTGTTCAGATACCATTGTGCACAGGTCAAATCGAGGAAGAACACGACCCTCGTAGTGACGTATCTTCTGATAACTGACCCAGCAGCGTGCGCGCTGCAGTGGGGAACGTTGGGCCTCAAAGCGCTCCCGCGCCCACCGGGACATCGAGTTATGCTCTTCGAGCACCTTGGTCACAGGGAGACGATGGTCCAGAAGATACCGAACCATGACCCCGGTGGAAGCGATGGCGACGTCGAACAAGCTCCGGGCTAGAGTGGCATCCACCAAGCCTACCATCTCGGGCAAGCGCCAGCCTACAGTGGGAGACGGTGAGAGAAAAGTGAGCGCTCGCACTACCCGGCCACGCTGGAAAGGGTCGCGGCGCACAGCGCACGCCTGATCACAAAACGGTAACGTGGCCTCGGAAGCAGCCGACTGTGCGGTTCCGAATGCGAACGAGAGCAGCGTGACGTCATGCCTGTCTCCCAGAGCGCGGAGCAGGTGGTGCACTCGGATCTTGGAGCCATTGTCAGGCGGATGGGGGAACCACGTGGAGAGAAAGAGTACATTCATGTATCCCCCTGCATAGGCTCGGAGAGCAGTACCTCCCCAGAGCGGACAGATCGGAACACACTCAGGAGGGCGTCGGCGTGGCGCTCGGCCGTGTAGGCGGCGAGAACCCTCCTCTGTCCGGCTCGTCCCATGGCCGACGCAGTGCCTGGGTCTGCAAGCAACCGACCGATCCTCGCCGCTAGGGCAGCCACATCTCGAGGTGGAACAAGATACCCGTTCTCGCCGTCCGATAGCCAGTCGTGGATGCCTCCGACGTCGAAGGCCACGACAGGGCGACCATGTGCCAGGGCCTCGATCCCCACCTTGGCAAAGGGTTCGGGCCAGATGGAAGGTATGACCACCAAAGCACATCGGGCGTAGGCATCTGCCATGTCACCCTCGGTCAGCCAGCCCAGAAAGTCCACGCGGTCCTCGAGGCCCATCTCATGCACCATGTGCTCGTACTTGTGGCGCAGCGTGCCATCGCCTGCAACAACAAGGCGGGCGTGGCCAGACAACAGACCGACTGCGCGCAGCAGGTAAGCAAGCCCCTTCTCACGTTCCAGGCGTCCAGCGAACAGGATCGCATCTGGGTCGCTAGGTGGTTGAAACGTGGAAGGCGCGTCATCTGCCAGAAAATGCGGCGCCAGTCGCGAAACCCGGTCTGAGCCAAAACCGTTTTGCAGCAGCAGTTCCCTCATGTAATCACTGGCCACAAACACGTGGTCTAGCGCCTGATAGGCACGTCTGAGGCTCAGGGACCGCACGATGAGGCGGGCGACCGTACGGGGACGACACGCATGTGAGCACTTGCTCAGATAGTTCATAGGGAAGCATCCCCATCCGAGGGCACGGTCGCATACTTGGTCTGTCCGTCGAAAGAGCTTTGCCATGCCTGCACAAACGGCCTCAAAGTTGTGTATGTAAGCTACGACAGGGAGTAGCCGCGCAACCGAGGCAACACTGTCCGCCAATGACACCTGGTGCAGGTACGCCACATCAGGTCTCTCTTGATCGATCACGGCCTGGAGTGCGCTGTCACATCCAGTTCCTAGACTAGGCATGTGATGCACTCGCCAGCCGTGTTCCGGTCCGGACTCGGACGTGGATTGTCGACACAGAACAGCCGTCGCATGACCGTGGCGCGATAGGAGGTCTGCAGTAGCTTGCAGATAGTGCTCGACTCCGCCTTTTGCACTGCAGTTGTCGTTAACAAGAAGGACTCTCATTGGCCAACTCCAGAAGCCAGACTTTGATCGCACTGATCGTCGTTCCCACCGCAGTTGCGGGTGCTGCGGTAGCCTCTACGACAGTGGAGGCGATACGCTCCACCGAGACGGAGACGGACAGAGATCCCCCAAGGACAACGGCCCCCGTGCGATGCGACCAGCCGGCGCGCACCTATGAAACGCAATGTCCTACACTCAGGATGCTCGCCTATCTCACCCACAGACATAGGGCGACCACATTTGGCTGCGAGCTCGACCTGCAATGGTAGAGCGGGCGCGCTACACACTTCTGCGAGCGTAGGGCGGCATCCCGATGCCAGCCGGTGGCGCATTGGGATGCGCCACCTACGTTCGGGGAGCCAAATGTGGTCACCCTACCCACAGACAAAGATCAAGCAAGAGAGGCTCTATGCTACTCTACCGATCTTCCGTAGCTTGCCAGCCTGGCGCAGGAGCAGGCTCGCGGAGGTCGCAACCAACGGTAGGGCTGCGCGGTGCGGTAGGATATCGCCAACCTCCTGATAGAACTCTGGTTCGCGAAAGATCGAAGCAGGACAGTGCCGAGCCTTTGAAACCAAGCCCAGCACCCAAGTGTGTTCCTTGCTGAGCTTGTCAAAGCACCCCAGCTGCCAATAGGCAGAGGGCCGATCGTATTGGTAACCGGGCGACGGTAGGTGGATAAGCTTGATGTTGATGCCGTACAGAGATAGCAGCAACATGGCAAAAGCGTAGCCATAGTACCCCTGGTCGACCACCCGTGGTCTACCGACCAGCGTAACGCCCCAGCCAAAGTCAACATAGTGCCAGACTCCCCGCCTGTCCAGGAGGAAATGGTCGGCGTTGACGTCCCACAGACCGATCCCGAGCTGAGACATAAGGTGATGCTGCATCCGGCAGAAGGCACCGATGATGGACTGGCGGAGGCGATCCGACGCCGCCAGAACGCGCGGGTGCATGGCAAAGAGCGGTGTCCATGAATAGTACAGCCCCTCAATATGGTTGGCATTGACCAGCAGATGCACACAAGGCAGGCCGAGAGCATTCGGCGTCACGCCACTAGCGTATGCCGCTAGACCAACAGCCCCATCGCACCGTCTGGGCTCATGGAAGCGCTTCACGACCAATCTAGTGCGGGTCACATCGTCTCTGATCAGATAGACCGTGCCCTCGCCCCCGGCCCCCAGAACTCTGAGCAATGTGTAGTTACCGGTACTCGTTGCAGATGCCAAGAGGCTCTCCAGGGATGACATGCCCCCAACCCTCCATATGCGAGGCCCAGTGGTCAGCCTCACCCCGTCGCTGGTGAAGAGACTATCCTGATGCGACCTCTTCCAGCCAGGCTTCCATCTGGTCTACCATCCGGTCCAGGGCAAAGCGTTCGAGCACGGTACGCCGCCCGGCCTCGGCCAAGCGCGTGCGCAGCGCTGGATCACGATGCAGGCGCAGGATGCACGCCGCAAGTCCGGCGGCATGATCGGGCGGGAAGACAAGGGCATTTATACCATCCTCGAGCATCTCTCGCTGCCCACCCACAGGGGTGCCTGCAACTGTTAGCCCAGCGGCCATTCCTTCCATCACGGTCCTCGCCATAGCCTCCGGGCCGGTGGACGTAAAGAGGAGTACATCATGCTCTTTCAGCATATCGGGGACACCAGACCGAGGGATCCAGTCCTCAAAGCGTACGCACTGTCCTAGGCCGGATTCTGCAACCATCGCATGAAGTCGCTCCACATAGTCAGGGTGCCCTCGCCCCCGGATCGTTAGCACGACCCGGTCCGCCAAGCCTTGTTGTCGCAGCAGCTGCATAGCCTGAATTGCCACATGGACACCTTTGATGGGAATGAGGCCCCCGAAGTAAAGCAGTCGCAGTGGATGTCCCGCCGGCTCGCTCCTATGCGAGTGGGCAGCCACGAAGGGACCGGGCTCAATGCCATTGTACAGCACGCCGGCTGAGGTGGGGATGGCCTGGGCCGCCACTAGGCTGTCACGCAGAAAGGAGCTCACACACATCGCGTGCGCGAAGTCCAGCGATGGGGGATACCCCTCTCGCTGCAGCTGCGACAATGCCAACGCCCGCAAGATGCGCTTCAGCCACTCACTGGACGGGCGTAAGGCGGGTAGGTTCCAGTACTCGTGGTGGATATCGGGATCCATCGGCCACGTGCTGGCGATATAGTACGCCACCCGCCCTGGCAGCCACTGCTCTGCCCAATAGGGCAGACGGCGCGATAGGTTCCACATGTTCCAGACGACAAGAACGTCGGGACGCACGGACTCGATCGCACAGCGTAGCTCCTCGCGGTTGGCTGCCTCTTGCCCCCTGCGCTGGAGGAAGTACGACTGGATGCTGTAGTAATGGATGGGCGCCTCCGCGTACAACGAACGGATGACGTGCTCCTCCTGCTCTCGCGGACTTGCTTGAGCGCCAGAGCGCGTCGTCAACACGCCGACCGCGTGGCCCCGAGTGCGCAACCGTGAGGCCACCTCCCAAGTGAGCTGCTCGAGCCCACCGAGTTCGTACGGCGGGTAATAGTTGGACAAGAACAAACAGTGCATAGTCGGTCGATGCTCCACTACAGTATGAAGAACGACTCCAGCTCGCGCTGAAATCGGCTCCCATCCCAGTCCCCAACTGCCCAACGCCGCAACCGGTATGGGTCATCGCCCGACTCTATGCTACCCGGCACGGTGGTTACTGCACCGTGGAAGCCCACATCGCGCACGATGTCGGCTGTAGCATCCGTCCAATCCACGGCGCTGCCGTAAGGATAGGCGAAAGTGCGGACCTGCCTGCCCAGTATCTGCTCAAGCGCGCTACGGCCTTCGATGATCTCTCTCCGCTGGTCTTGGACAGACAGCAGGGAGAGAACTGGGTGGGTAACCGTATGGCCGCCAATCCGGACGAGACCACTCTCTGACAGACGAGCCAGTTCTTCAGACGCCAGAGTGCGATAGCCTACCCTTCCGATGGGTGGCAGCGTTGCCCAGATCCTAATCTGGTCCACTGCCCGCTCGCGCTCCTCAGTGCGTTGGGCTGACAGCAATCTGTGCAACGACCGATGGGCCTCGCACCGTTGCTCGAGTGTCTCGGTCACCCACCCATACTCCCGCCCGTCGATGTGCAGCTCGAGCTCGCGCGGAGCATCTTCCCCAACCAACAGGATCCGCTCCAGTTCGTCCCACCAGAATTCGCGCTCGCTGTCCACCCACCCGCTCGCGACAAAGACGGTCGCCGGCACGCCTGCTGCCTGAAGCAGCGGATAGGCTCTGGTGAGATTGTCAACGTAGCCGTCATCGAAGGTGACTGCTACGCTTCGGCGCGGAAGTGTGCCACTGATGACGGCGTCGACCAAATCCTCAAGAGGCATGGGAACGCATGTGCGCCGTACAATGTCCATATGTTGGGCAAAGTGATCTGGCTTGACAGCGAGCCCATAGGGATCGGCCGGAAGATCGGCGACCCGGTGATACATCAGGATGATCCCCCCCGGCCTGAAGGTGCGCCGGATAGAGCGAACAGCCTTCCTCAGGCGGCCGATGCCTCTCACCTGTCCGTCCTCGAACCAGATCCTGTCACCAGTACTCGGCCCTCCAACGTCTCAACGCATGCCAGGCCCGACCGCCGAGCAAGGACTTGACATACCGGGAAACCAGCCGACCGTCCGTGGCGAAAGAAGGGGCGATCTGTACAGCCTGTACCATATGCCGACGACTCTCTCGCATGCGCTCGCTACCGTAGGCCAACATGCCGAGGGCCAGGTGTGCATTGGCCCATGCCCTGCGCCTCAGTCTGCTCAGTTCTGGCGATGCGCTCGGGGCGTCGAAAACGCCCTGCAGCATATCCCACACCAACTGCTCGCTCTCCTCAAGGTGATGCGAGGCAAAGTGGCCACGGAACCCCCTTGGCTGAAGCCCGCACGCCAGCTCATAGAAGAGGTCGAGGCGTTCAGCGAACTGAGGATAATACTCGAAGGCTCGCCGGAGATGCGACTGCCCGTCAGCTACATTGTGACTCTCCAGGCATGCAAGGGCGGCGAGGCGATAGGCAGACCCATACGCCCGCCGCTGGATCGCTGGCCAGGTTGCCAAGCTTCCTTTGTCTGGACCAAAGTGCTTGGCAAGTGCGCGCTTTTTGTCGCACAGCATGTGCTCAACGTTCGCAGAGAGGCCACCCTCGTGAATTCGGTAGAGCGCAACGACATCAGGGATGCCTAGGAAGACGTGCTGACGCGCGACACGGAGCCACAGCTCCCAGTCGTCCGTCCCCCTAAGGCTGACGTCAAGGGGTCCCACTGCGTCAAGTACGGCCTTGCGCACAGTGACCACGAGAGGGGGAAACCAGCCACCCTCCACCAAGGTATCGTACATTCGTTCAGGCGGCACGACTCGGGATATCGTCTGGGGCAACCGATTCCCGCTGCTGTCGATCATCTGGCAGGCGGCATACAATGCACCTACCTCAGGTCGCGCCTCGAGGACAGACATAACCGTCTGTAGATAGTTGGGCAGCCACAGATCATCGTCGTCCAGGAAACAGACATACTTGCCGCGCGCGTGCGCAATCCCCGTGTTGCGCGCGCCGCCCTGCCCCTGGTTCTCTTGATACACGTAGTGTATCGGCTCGCCATACCGCGACACGATCTCCTTTGTGCGATCCACTGAGCCGTCATCGACGACGACCAACTCATAGTCCTGCCAAGTCTGGGCGAGGATACTGTCGATGGCCGCACCGATGTACTCAGCGTGGTTGTAGGCTGCCATGATAATGCTGGCTGTTGGGTTTGACATGCCGCGTTCACCTATTCACAGAGCAAGTGGCTGCGGCCGCAAGTGCCGGCCTCCGGTGACCAGGATCTTCAGTAGACCCCGGTTGCTGCGCCAAGAGGGGTCCGCCAGTAGACAGCGATACGCGCAGCGGCGGGCGAACCCGCCGTCCTCGTTCATCGCCGCCGAGAAGGCCATCTCGGCAAAGCTGCGCGCCACAACCAAGCCGCGTTCCTTACGCAGTTGCGCCAGTTCCGACGGCAAGTTGGCCAGAATGCGGTCCATGATAGCCACAAGAGCAGCGACTCGAGCACTGGGCTCTGCGAGGCTGGCATATCCAGTAGCATAGTTGACGATGGTCTGCAGAACCACCTCGGCGTCGGCCGCGTAGCCCGGGCAAAGCCGAATCGCGGTCAACCAGTGCTCGCGTCCAGAGATAGCATTGCCCAATGCGAGATCGACGATCGCATGCCGCAGAGAGATGCGGGCGAATGCCAGATTCTTTAGTTCTTCGCATCGCGGAGGCTCGTGAGGGCAGTCGGCAAACGCTCTTTCCAGTATGGCCCGATGCTCGCCGAACAGGTTCCCCGCCTCCTGGGCGCGCGGCGCCCAGCTACGCGTCCCAAAGCGATGAACACGGAAGAAAACCAAGGGTTCGGGGAGCTGCCTAACCTGATAGTGACGGGCGATCCGAATCCAGAGATCCCACTCTTCGCCAAAGCGGATCTGTGAGTCGAACCCGCCAGCGTGGTCGACACACGTTCGCCGAACGATGGCCGAGCTACCGCCGCCAGCCACGACATTGTCCAGGACGAGGTCATCCCACGAGATCACCTCGTCACTTTGGTCGTGGCCATGTGGCGGCTGCTTCAGCAACAGGCCTTCGTAGTTGATCCAGCTTGCCTGAGTACTGACGATGCCTACGTCAGGGAAGGCCCCGAACACCTCCATCTGGCGCTGCAGCTTCTCGCGATGCCAGAGATCATCAGAGTCCAGGAACGCAATGTATTGGCCGTGAGCTAGCTCAATGCCGTGGTTGCGCGCTGCGGACTCTCCCTGGTTCCTCTGGTAGACATAACGGATGCGAGAGCCGTACCGTTCTGACAGGACGTCGCTCGTGTCATCAGTGGAACCATCGTCCACTACGATCAGCTCCCAATCACGAAACGTCTGCCGAAGAACGCTGTCTATGGTCTGCTGTACCAAGTGCTGTCGGTTATAGGTTGGTATGACGACGGATACTTCTGGCATCAGATGAGTTCTCTTTCGTGAACAGGTAGACGGCCCCAGGGAAACCCTTGCTAGCCGTGACCACCTCGCCTAATCAGCCAGCCCAGCACAAGGAGCAGCAGACCTGTCGCAGATGCCGCCCCAACAAGGAGCGGTGTGGCTAGGCTCGTGGTCCCCATACTGGTTGCGGTATCGTCCAGCCTTGAGAGTAGTTCCACCGGCGTATCTTCGATGTCGGGGGTCGGTGATGCACCTGCATCGGCAGTCAGCGTAGGGCCAACAGCTACGGCTTGCTCCGGGACCGGAATCGGGGACTGGGGGATATGCGGCGCGCTGACCTCCGCGTGTGTGTACCACACAGTCGTATCCTGCTCGACACGATCGTCATACACGACGTGAAGCTGGTTTCCCTGGCAGACTAGAAGCTGTTGGCCATGGGGATCTATGCGCCGGTTGTCAATCTGCACGTAACGCCCCCAGCCAGAGCCGTCCCACTCCATTGTATAGACACCCCCATACACAGAGACGACGGCGTGAAGCCTGCCCGCGCTATCCTTTGCCAAGAAGTTGGCGCCCCCAAAGCCTGCGCCCAGCTCGATCATCTCGACGGGCCTGCTCCAGGTTAGCCCGCCATCGCTCGACCACATGTGCATGCGCCGCGGATCATGCCAGGTGAGGTGGACCTCGTCCTCCCCAAACACAAATGGCGCTAGGACAGAGACGTTCGGAGTGGTCTCGCTCTGCTGGGCGACGAGGACGTATGGGTCCCACGACTGGCCTCCATCGGGGGAGCGGAGATAGCCGACCTCTGAGTAGGCGCCGTACTCCAGGGAGCGGATCGTCACCCCGACGTGCATCCGACCGGCCTCATCGTAAGTGGGCGACAAACCAAGACTACTAGGCACCGGCGCCGTAGCCTCGTAGAGCAGAGTCGGATCGCCCCAGGTGAGTCCACTGTCCACGGACGGCATCTCGTACAACGAGCCTCTGTAACCGCCAGCATCGGACACGGTGTAGAAGACATGGAGCGCCCCGGATCGGTCGACCCCGAGGCCTGCCCCATCTACTTCAGGGACGAGCAACCGCGGTTCATCCCACGCCCTGGCGTCGCCAGCCTCGAACAGGGGAACGCGCGTGTAGAACACGTCTCCTTTGATATAGGCGCTCTGCCAGATCAGATGCAGGACGTCCCCTGGCTCAGATATGGCCGCTGAGAGCCGTACTGCCAATGGATACGGCAATGCCAGCACATCCCTCGGGTATGACAGGGCTCCCGAGGCATCGGTCCGGTAATAGATCTCTGACTCACTCTCGTGACCTTTGCCCCATAGGATATGAAGGTTCTGGTAAGGGTCACAGAGCAACACGCCAAAGAGGTCAAGCCCGTCCCTGAGCGGGGCAGAGATGTCTATCGGCGTTGGCCAGTCTGCTGAGGGACCTTGGGCGCAGACGCCTTTGGTTCCTGCAAGGAGAGTGAATATCAGCAGCAAGCCAAGCGTGACAAGACTGACCGCGCTCGGTGCCCTGAATCGCCCCTGAAGTATCTGTCTAGCCACGCGCTAGCCACCTCCTAGCCGGAGCATCGGAGACACCGGCCTCTCGGCTTCCACTGAGCTCCGCGCGACACCTGGTCGCCCGGAGGCCAACCGGTACGGACTCACACGACAACCATATTCGCCAAGATCCTCGCTCAGGCATTGCCCCAGGATCCGGCTGATGGTCCAGCGCCATGTCCTCTCGTCCAAGCCGAGCGAGCAGCTCTCGTAGGATGGAGACCGCAACCAGACTCGGCAGCCTGCAGCGCTCTCACAACCGGTGCAGCTACGTATCTACACACTGTGAATCGCTCCCCGCACACAAGGTTAGGACTTGGGCTCGAGAGCAGTCAGGCCTAATGCCAGACTCATTCGATCACCGAGCTGTTCGTGCCTTCGTATGCGGCTCGCGTGACCGCGCCCACCGATGACCACTGCCAGGAAGCCGCTCTTGCCAGACCACGCGCTCCCATCTGGGCCAGGTCAGCACTCCCGCTGTGGTCCAATGCCGCCACCAGCGCTGCAGGGTCCTCAGGATCGTAAAGGATCCCCACACCTGCGTCGATCAGTTCTGATAGGCAGCCCACCGCCGGGGCAATGAACGGGCGGCCATAGGACATAGCCAGGACTGCGCTGCTGCTGCTCTGTATCTGCACATAGGGCAAGACCACCGCGTCACAGGCCCCCATGTATAGGGCGAGTTCATCGTCTTCGATCCAACGCAGCTCACAGTGAATGCGTGGATCAGCACCAGCAAGTGCAAGGATCTCCCTACCATATTCAGCAGTCTCAGGTTTGCCTGCGACCAGCAGGACAAGGTCATCAGACGGAAGCCGAGAGAATGCCAGGAGAAGGTGCTCTATTCCTTTATAGGGCTTCACCGCCCCCAGGAAGAGCAGGACTCTCTTTCCCTGAGGCAAGCCAAGACCGCGACGCGCAAGTGCTCTGTCTACTGGAGGGCCGTGTACACCGATGTAGTTCCCGATCGGCACCGTGTATATGTCCCGGTAGCGCCAGAATCGGCGATTCAGGACGTGCCGCGTGTCTTCACAATGGACGACAATGGCCTGGGCGACGATCGCGAGGCCGTGCCACACAGCTATATCTAGAACAGGGTACCTTCGCTGATGGGGGTGCAAGTTGTGCATGGTCCACACAACCCTGTATCCCAGCATCCGTGCCACCAAGAGCTGGAGGGGGAGAAGAAGACCGGAACGGTGCGCCGCGCGAGTCCCGCCATCGTTATATATGGCTTCCGGCCAGTGGATGTGGAGCACATCAATCCTGCCGCGGTTGGCCTTGAGCCAATGGCGATACGGCGCCCGGGGCACGCCCTCTGCAACCGTGATGCCTTGGCATTTCAGAGCGGCCTCAAGAAGGGTCATATAAGGGTTTTCGCAAAAGCCACTTGGAAAAAACGCAACTTGCATCTCTAGACACCGTCTGGTAGCGTTTGTCTCATCGTGATAGGTAACTGACCATCACATAGTATAGGGAACGACCAGGTGGACGTCACTGCCCGCCCATTGGACGAAGGCACACTTTCATGCCACGGACTGCCTGGTGCCCGGCAGGAAAGCTCTGACAATTCGACGGATCGCCGCTGCTGCCTTGGGACCAATGACGGCGGAGACAGAAATGGAGGCCAGACCCAGGTTCCCCAGTAGCCGAGGGTTATGACGCACCGCTTGCCAGGCTGCCCTTCGCACTGCAGCAGGGTCGCCAGACCAGTGGGCGCGGAAGGCGTGCGCGGCATACCACTCTCCCCACAGCCTACGAATCCATGCGGCAGCGAGCGGTTGCGATC
>Ga0315550_1000365_pt1 | contig 27639 bp, 27 predicted proteins | sample SalMarSW160190MG_2_FD_203100 | JGI IMG/M metagenome (GOLD analysis project Ga0315550, IMG submission 203100) | Salt marsh sediment microbial communities from the Plum Island Ecosystem LTER, Massachusetts, United States - Salt Marsh Sediment SW1601-90 ... | reverse complement strand
AACAATAAGAAAAAAATATAAAAAATCTTTTTTGATTGGTTATGTTAAATATTACGACGGAAAAAAATATAAATTTTATGGAGATTATTTAAATTCTAGAAAAATAAAAGATACTTGGTTTAGAGATTTTAAAGTTGCTTTTTATCATAAACCCTTTTGTGAAATTATGAAAAATATTCTTGATTCTGGTTTTGAAATTATTGATTTTCTTGAACCTAAAGCAATTAAAGCCGCAAAAAACAAAGATAATTTTTTCTGGAAATGCCATCAAAAATTTCCTCTATTTATGATTTTTGAATTAAGAAAAAAATAATAATATTTTTTACTAGGATAAACAAATTATTTAATTTCGTTTAATTAGTTGAATTATGCTACAATAAAGTTTATAAAGGATATACTATATGTTGTTATTGTATTCAAAAGAGGCACAAGATATTGTATGTGTTTAAAATAGCTAAAAATTTAAAAATACTTGAAATCAAATAAATAAGTTAAACAAAAAATTAAATAAAAAGAGATAAAATAAAAAATGAGATGTCCATATTGCACAGGTAATACCAGAGTTCTTGACAAAAGAGATACAGAAAATATAACCAGGAGAAGAAGAGAATGCCAAAAATGTAAAAAGAGATTTACAACATATGAAAGAATTGAAACAAATCTTAGAATATTAAAAAAAGACAAGAGAAGAGAGGCATTTGACAGAGAAAAATTATTACTTGGTTTAATGAAAGCGTGCGAGAAAAGACCGGTAAGTCAAGAAACAATTGAAAAAGCTGTTGCTGAAATAGAAGCAAAATTAAGAGGTTATGGTCCTGAAATTCCATCTAAAATTATTGGTGAGATGGTTATGAAAAAACTCAAAAAAATTGATAAAATAGCTTATATTCGATTTGCTTCTGTATATAGGGCGTTTCAAGATATTGGTGATTTTAAAAAAACAATAAAAGAACTGAAATAAGTATCTTGAATAAATATCTAAAATAAATAACTGAAACAAATATCTAAAATAAATAACTGAAACAATTTAGAGGTTTAGAGTTTAAAATGATGAAAAAAATTCGCAAAAGAGATGGATCTATTGTAGATTTTGATGAGAAGAAGATTGTTAATGTTATTGAAAAATCATTTAAAGCTACAAAAGAAGTTGGAGAAGAGGCGGTTGAGATCAAAAAAATTTCTGAAAAACTGACGCATAAAGTTAATGTTATTATTGAAGATCAGCTTGCCCAGGGTCAAATTCCCTCTGTTGAAGGAATTCAAGATGTTGTTGAAAGAGTTTTAATGAGAAGTAATTATATTGAAACAGCTAAAGCTTATATATTATATAGGGAACAACATGCGAAAATAAGAGATATAACTAATAAAGCAAGCACTAATTTAATTTCTAATTATTTGGATAAAAAAGATTGGCAAGTTAATGAAAATAGTAATATGGATTATTCTTTGCAAGGTTTGAATAATTATGTATCCTCGGAAATTAGTAAAATCTATTGGTTAAATAGGGTTTATCCAAGAGAAATCAGAGAAGTTTATATTAATAATCAAATGCATATTCATGATCTAAGTCTTATTTCTGTTTATTGTGTTGGTTGGGATTTATTTGATTTGCTTTTAAAAGGTTTTAGAGGCGTTTCAGGTAAAGTGGAAACCAAACCTGCTAAACATTTAGTTAGTGCATTGGGTCAAGCAGTAAATTTCCTTTATACTTTACAAGGTGAAGCGGCTGGAGCTCAAGCATTTAGTAATTTTGATACTTTGTTGGCCCCTTTTATAAGATATGATAATTTAAGTTATAAACAAGTTAAACAACATCTGCAGTTTTTTTTGTTTAATGTTAATGTTCCTACAAGAGTTGGATTCCAAACCCCTTTTACAAATATAACTTTGGATTTAACTGTTCCTTCTTATTATGCTAAAAGTCCAGTAATTATTGGTGGAAAAACTCAAAAAGAGGTTTATGGAGACTTTCAAAAAGAAATGGATTTATTTAATAAAGCCTTTCTTGAAATAATGGCGGAAGGAGATTTAAAAGGAAGAGTTTTTACATTTCCAATTCCAACTTATAATATTACTAAGGATTTTGATTTTGAGAATCCCACCTTAAAAAAATTATGGGAAATAACTGCTAAATATGGTATTCCTTATTTTTCTAATTTTATAAATTCTGATATGAATCCAGAAGATGCTAGGAGCATGTGCTGCCGTCTTAGAATAGATAATAGACAATTAAATAAAAGGGGAGGGGGTTTATTTGGTTCTTCTCCTAAAACAGGTTCAATAGGTGTTGTTACAATAAATCTGCCACAAATTGGTTATTTATCTAAAAATAAAGAAGAATTTTTTCAAAGATTAGAAAAATTAATGATATTAGCAAAAGAAAGTTTAGAAATAAAAAGAAAAGTGCTTGAGAAATTTACAAATGAGGGTCTTTATCCTTATACAAAATATTATCTAGAAGATATAAAAAATAGATTTAATGAATATTGGAAAAATCATTTTTCAACCATAGGGTTAATTGGAATGAATGAAGCTTGTTTAAATTTGCTAGGTGTCAGCGTAACTAATGAAGAGGGCAAAAAATTTACAATAAAAGTTTTAGATTTTATGAGGAAAAAATTATTAGAATTTCAAGAAGAAACCGGAAATAATTATAACCTAGAGGCCACCCCTGCAGAAGGAACAGCTTACAGATTGGCTAAAAATGATAAAAAAAGATACCCAAATATAATCTGCGCTAATGAAGAAGAATATAAAAAAGGAGCAGAACCTTTTTATACTAATTCAAGTCAATTACCTGTGAATTATACTGATGATGTTTTTGAAGCTTTAGATTTACAAGATGAAATCCAAACAAAATATACTGGAGGAACTGTTTTGCATCTTTTTGCAGGCGAGAAAATTGGAGACGCCAATTCTGTCAAAGCATTAGTTAAAAAAATATGTACTAATTATAGTTTGCCTTATTTTACTATAACCCCAACTTTTAGTGTATGTCCTAGTCATGGCTATATAAGTGGCCAACATGAAAAATGCCCTACTTGCAACACACCCTGCGAAGTTTATTCAAGGGTTGTTGGTTATCTGAGACCAGTAAAGCAATGGAATCGGGGTAAAAAAGAAGAATTTAAACAAAGAAAAACTTTTAAGATGTAAAATTTCTGAATATAAAATTTTAAAATATAATATGCAATAAAATAAAAAATAGAGAACATAAATTATAAAAATGTTAATAGGTGGTTTTCAAAAATTTTCATTAATAGATTATCCTGGAAAGATTTCTTGCATTATTTTTACACAAGGATGTAATTTTAGATGCCCTTATTGTCATAATCCGGAACTTGTGAATAATGAATTATTTCAAAAACCAATGGATGAAAAAGAAATTTTTTCATTTTTAGAAAAGCGAAAAGCAAAACTTGAGGCAGTAGAGATTACTGGGGGTGAGCCAACTTTACAACCTGATTTATTAAGTTTTATAAAAAAAATTAAAGACATGGGTTTTTTAATAAAATTAGATTCAAATGGAAGCAATCCAGAAATAATTAAAAAAGCTATTCAACTTGGATTGGTAGATTATTTTGCAATGGATATAAAAGCTCCTTTAGAAAGATATAAGGAAGTTACTAATTCTTCAATAGAACCAAAAAAAATTAAACAAAGTATTGATCTTATCAAGAATTCTGGTTTAGATTATGAATTTAGGACAACAATTACAAAACAACTTAAAAAAGAAGATATTTTAAAAATTGCTCAACTTATAGAAGGAACAAAAAAATATGTTTTACAGCAATTTATTCCATCAAAGACCCTTGATCCAGAATTTGGAGAGATGAAACAATATTCAAAAGAAGAATTAGAAAATTTTAAGAAAAACTTACAGCCTTTCTGTGAAAGCATTGAATTAAGAATTTAGTAAGGTCTAATTAAAAATAATAAATAAAAAAGAAAAAAAGATTAAAGAAAATCTTCTATGTTTCCAAGTTCTGTGTCATTCATTTCTAAATCAAGATTATTAATGTCATCATTCATATTTTCAAGATTCTCAAGATCTGAATTAAGGTCTTCTGCGCTTACTTCTTTTCCTCCACAACCGGCTCCTGAAACAAGCAAAACCCCTAATAATAGAGCTATAACTAAAAGTGTTGTAATTATCTTAACTGCCATTTTAGTTGTTTATTCTTATTCAGGCTCTTCTTCCTCTTCAGCCCCTGGTTCTTCTGTTTCTTGAACTTCACCTTGACAAGATCTCAACTCAATAATTATTTCTTTAATGGTTGTATGGGCTTCTTTAAGCTTAAGCTGAGCTAATTGGTTCTGGGCATTAGCTTGTCTTAATATCTCTGTATCTGGTTCTTTATTTTCTACAGTTTCTTTAAATTGTTCCCACAAAGTTCTTGACTCTTCATAAATCAGTTTTGTTTCATCTATCTGGCTATTAAATTGTTCTTTAAGTGATTCAAGTTCTTCTGTCTCGCAATCTTCACCATATTTTTCAATTAAATTGTTAAGATTTGTTTCAAGATGTTCAGCTCTTTGAACAATTAAACCAATTCTATTAAGAACAACAAGTCTTTTTGCAATTCTAAATTTAAAATGGCTCTCTGTCATTGTTTGTCTAATTTCTTCAGTAATCTCTTTAATTTCTTCTTCATCTGCATTTTCTACTCTTAAACAAATATCTTCAAGCTTTACTTTTTGATTTTGTAAAGTTTCTTTTAATGCGGTTTTTTCTTCATTACTGATTTTTTTTATGTTATCTATTCTATTCTCAAAATTAACAAAAACATTTTCATTTCTTGAACAAACTCTTAAAAGGACATTTTTAACAAGTTTTTGAACACTGTCTTTTATTAGCAAACATTGCGCATTTTCACTATCCTTACATTTTGCAATTTCTTGTTTAATTCCTTCTCTGAATGAACTTTCTTTAAGTCTTTCTCTTACAGTTTCAACATTTTCTTTTGTCCAACTTATTGAAGATTTTTCATTTGAAGCTACATTTGAAGCTACTGCAACTTGTCTTTCAATAGCAAGAGTTGCAGGAAGCATACCGACTAAAAGGATTATAGCTATTATTAATGCTAAAAATTTCATTTTAAATACCCCCTTTCAAATTTTTTATTTTATTTTTATTTATTTTAATCATTTTCTTGATTGAGTATAGGTTGGCTTTGATTCTAAATTTACTTGGTTTATAAAATAATCAGTCAGGTGTTCAAGAGTTTTCTTTTCTTGTCTTTCCTTTTTTTCATCTTTTACCCCCCATTCTTTATCTGGAAGTTCATTACTTGGCACATCAAGATTCTCTAATGAAAACATTCTTGTGAAATATAATGAATCTTCAATATTTTTAGTATCTTTTCTCTTTTTTTCTTTGATTTTAATACCTAATCCTATTTTTTCAACTAAATTTTTTACATAGTTTCTAAAATTATTTTCAAGTTTAAGATAAATTATTTTATTTTTTTTAATACCCAATTTTTTAGTAATATTTAAAATATTTTCTCTACCAACATCTTTATAATTTCCTAAAATGATGTGGCCATATTTTTCATTAGAATTTTCAGAAATTAATTTTAAAAGGTCTTTAGAATAAATAAATGTTAATGATTTTGCATTTCCTCCAGCAATTTTTTTAATTAAATATTTGGCCCTATGGTTAGGACCTTCATTATAATTAGATTTAAATCTTTCTTCAAGAATGATGATTTTCTTATTTCCAACAATTAAATCAAAATTAATTTCCATTTTTAAATTACTCCAACTTTATAAGGTGATTCAAGATCTTTAATTAGTTCTTGTATTGATAATTTATCTTCTAATTTTGGTAAATGATTTATATTTTCTTGAGTATAAAATAATGTTATTGGTTTGTGTTCTGGCCCTTTTGTATAATTAGAAATATAAGATTTAAATTCATCTTCACTAATACTTTTACTATTATTTTTTGTATCTAAGATTTTACCCCTATAACAATACCAACTTAGAATACTTCCTAAATTAGTTTCTATTCTTATAGATCCCATAAATTTACGCGCATCTAAAATTTGAAAAAATGCTATTAATTGTTCTATTCCATTGTTAAATTTTTTTTCTATTGTTTTTCTATTCAAATTTTCCATTTTATTTTTTTCTTTATTTATCATAAAAGCTGGTACTGGCTTGACCAACTTTTTACATAAATGGGTTGGAAATTTAGTTTATAAGGATACTTTCAAAACATCTTTGAAAAATGCTTTATTAAGCTTTATATCTCACAAATTTGAAAAAGTTTTTAAAGTGTTAGTAATTTTAAATATCATGGCAAAGAAAAAATTTATGATTTTTGCATTATTTTTATTAATTATTTCTTTAATTTTAATTCCGCAGATTCAGGCAGCTAAAGTTTATGGAAATGTTTATGGTCCTGATTTGGAATTATTAACAAAAGCTATTATTGAAGTTAATTCAATCCCTAAACAAGCTGTTGTAACTTCTGATGGTTATTATGCTTTTAATCTTGATTTAGGAAATTATACAATTGAGGCTTTTTACTCTAGTCAAGGAATTTTACTTTACACTAAAGAAAATATAAATATCACAAAAGATGGAGAATATGTTAAAGATATTATTCTTTTTGAAATGGAAGATATTGAAGATATTGAATTTGATGAATCTGATCTTCAAATAATAGAAGAACTTTTGGATGAGAAAAAGATTAATGTTTGGGTAATTGTTTTTGGTATTATAATTATTCTTGTTATTGTTGGAATATCTATAGCTTATCTTTTTTACAAATACAAAAAGATAAAAAGAAAGTCAAAAAAGAAAATAAGAAAGAAAAAAATTAAGAGGAAAAAAACAAAAGTTGAAAAATTAACTGGGGATGAACTTTTTAATAAAGTTCTTGCTTATATCAAAAAAGAAAGAAGAGCTACACAAAAAGATCTAAGAAAGAAATTTAATGTTAGTGAGGCAAAAATGTCTCTTATTTTAGTTGATCTTGAAAACAAGGGAATTGTTCAAAAAATCAAAAGAGGCAGGGGTAATATTATAATTTATAGGGGCTAAATTAGGGCCCATGGTCTAGTGGTTAGGACACTGCTTTCACATGGCAGAGATCGTCAGTTCGATCCTGACTGGGCCCACCATTTTTATATTTCTCTATTTTTATACTTCCATATTTTTTATAGGTAAATTTATATACTTCTTTTTTCTTTTCAAATTTTCAAAATGAAACCTAGTTTAAAATATAAAAGATTAGAGAAAACATTGGTTGATGTTGATTGCCCTATTTGTAAAGAAAATGCTAATTTTGATTTTGTTGGTAATATGACTAATGGGGAGCCCGGCAAAATAATAAGATTATATCATTGTGAAGGGTGTGGTTCAACACCATCATTAAGAAATATCATAGAATATAATCAAAATTATTATTCTTAAAATAATTCTTAGTTAGAATATTATTTTCTATCTTCTAAATTATTGAAAAATAAGTAATTTTTATGTCTTTACTCAATCTTACTTCCTAATTCAATATCTTTTTCTGGTTGAATTAAGATAACTTTGCTTTTATCTTTATTAACAGCAGCCATAATCATACCTTCACTTTTAATACCTCTAATTGTTGCTTGCTCTAAATTGGCAAATATTACGCATCGCTTGCCTTTCAAATCTTTTGACTTATAATGTTTTTTTAAGCCAGCTACAAGAGTCCTCTTTTCTGTTCCTATATCAACTGTTAATAAATAAAGTTTGTCTGCATTTGGATGGTCTTTAATATCTAAAATTTTCCCAACTCTAAGATCTAATTTCTGCCAGTCTTTAAATGGAATTGTTGTCATATTTTATTTCCTCCCTATGGTTTAATTTTTTTAAACAGAATGGATGATTTTTTAATCTTTTGTACTTTTATTGGCGCATCAATTTGCTCTAAAGATTTGATTTCAAAACCAAGAATTTTTGCTATCTTCTCGCTAGTTTCAGGAATAAATGGCCATAATAAAACGGAAAGGGCTTTTATGCTATCAACAAGTTCATACAAAATTTTCTTGTCTTGAGTTTCCCAAACTTTATTTTTCTGGACATATTCATTACATTTATCAATAAATTCAAAAATTAAAAACAAGGCTTTATCAATTTCATAATTCTCAAATTTTTCTTTAATTTCTTTTATTTTTAATTTTTTAAGCAGTTGATTGTCTGTTTTCTCTATACTATATTTTTCTACCAGCGTAGTTACTCTGCTGATAAGATTTCCTAATTTATCTGCTAATTCATTATTGTTTCTTTTAATTAAAATATCTTCACTATAATCAGAATCTTCAAAGACATTACATTTTAATAAGGAATATCTTAAAGAATCAACAGAATAATTTTTAAGCAATTCTAAAGGATCTATAATATTTCCAAGACTCTTACTTATTTTTGTTCCTTTGAGATTTAAGAAACTGTGAACTAATAATTTTTTTGGAAGTTCATAGCCTGCTGAAAGTAATATTGCTGGCCATATTACTGAATGAAACCAATTAATATCCTTGCCAATAATATGTAAATCAGCTGGCCAATTTCCATTAGCTCCAGATATATAATTTATTAGGGCATCAAACCAAACATAAATCTTAAATTTTGGATCAATTGGAGAATTAATTCCCCAATCTAAATTTGTTCTAGAAACACACAAATCTTTCAGCTCTTCTGACTTTAATCTGCTGATAATCTCATTTCTTCTTGATTCTGGAATTATATAATCAGGAATAAATTTTAGAAGCTGTTCTTTATATTTGCTCAACTTAAAAAAATAAGCTTCTTCTTTTAATAATACTACATCACGATTTGGATGTTGTGGACATTTTCCATTAACTAGTTCTCTTTCAGTCTTATATGCTTCACAACCATAACAATAAAGCCCTTCATAAATTCCCTTATAAATATCACCTTTATCATAAACCTTTTTGAAAATTTCTTGAGCTGTTTTGACATGTCTTGCTTCTGTTGTTCTAATAAAATTATTATTACTTATATTCAATTTTTTGTATAATTCAATAAAAAACTGTGAATTTTTATTGACAAATTCCTGTGTTGGAATTCCTGCTTTTTTTGCAGCTTGAGCATTCTTCTGAGCATTCTCATCTGTTCCAGTAAGAAAGAAAACTTTTTTTCCTAAAACTTTGTTCCATCTTGCTATAACATCAGCTAGAACTTTCTCAAATGCGTGGCCAATATGTGGTCTAGCATTTACATAATCTATTGCTGTTGTGATATAAAATTTATTCTTGTTTTTGTTTACCATAAAAATAAAAAGAGAGAGATGCTTAAAAAAGTTCTGTTATAAAAAATTTACTTTTTTGGAATAAGCATTTCTCTTTTAGCATATTCACTAGCTTTGCCTAATTTTTCAGATATAGCAATTATGTGTGGATATACTGAAGAAGCTTCTCTTCTGTCAAATCCCAAATCCATCATAACTCTTACATAATCTTCTTCGCCAAGTTTATAACCTTCTACAAGACCGTATACAATATATTTGTTTTTCTTTAGTCTTTTCTTTGCTATCATACCTTCAAGAATTTTACCGTAGTTAGGATATTCTTTATTAAAAATATTTATACCTTCTCTTAAGGTTCTTGCTTTTTCTATGTCTTTTTTCTCAATTTTTGCAAAGATTCTTTCACCGGTCCCATCTTTATCTTTTATTAGTTCAACTATCCCTTTAGCTGTCTTTTCTGCTCTTCTTTTACCTTTATCTCCTAAGCTAGAAAAGGGCTTGTATAATACATCCAAAGCTATGAGTCTTCTAACATTTTTTTCGATTTCTGTTCTTTCCACCATTTTAATCTCCTATGAAATTTAATTATTTATTATAGAATCTTATAGTTTAGAAAGCAGATAATCTAATGTGGTTACATTTATTACCACAGTCATAAGATATAAAAACTAGAGAATCTTAATTTTATTATGATAATTTCAGTATTAGAAAAATTTGGTCTGACAAAAAATGAATCTAAGATAGTCCTTAGCTTATTAGATCATGGTCCTATGTTGGCTGGAGCTATCTCAAATAAAACAGGAATCCATAGAAGAAATGTTTATGATGCTCTTTCAAGATTAATAGAAAAAGGTGTTGTTAGTTATATTAAAACAAATAATAGGAGATATTTTGAAGCTGTTAATCCATCAAGGTTTTTAGATATTCTAAATGAAAAAAAAGACGCAATAAATGAAATAATGCCAAAACTTCAGAAAAAGTATAAGGGAATTAAAGAAAAAGAGGAAACAACTTTCTATAAAGGAAAAAATGGTCTAAAGACGGTATTTGAAGACCAAATAAGAGAAAATAAGGAAATCTTGATTATAGGGGCTTCTCCAATAGCAAATAAAATGTTAAAATATTATTTTATGTCTTATAATAGAAAGAGAAAAGAAAAGAACATCAAGATAAAAATTGTAACTAGTAAAGATAATGAACTTAAAGGAATTCCTCTAGCTAAAATAAAATATCTGCCTAAAGAATATAATGTTCCTTCTGCAATAAATATCTATGGAAACAAGACAGCAATAATTCTCTGGTCAGAAGAAGAACCACTCGCTATTCTAATCAGGAATAAAGAAATAACCAAAAGCTATAAAAAATATTTTGATTTGTTCTGGAAAATAGCTAAGGAATAATCTAAACATCAGAAGTATATTCTTCTTTTGGGTTTAAAATTTTTCTTAGATATTTTAGTTCTTTTTCATTGGCACCCCAAATCTTGCATTTACAAAATCCATTATTATCTTTGCTTTTTTAAAAAGAAAATATTTTAAATCTGCAACTCTCTGGAAATTTGATAGTCGCATTACAATTACATTCTAATACTCGTTCATCACTATTTTCATCTAGTAAATTTTTTATTGTTTTTTTTGTTACATCAAAAGTAATAAAGTTTTCATCATTAATTTTATCTTTCTTATCTTTTGCAAAACAATAATCCATTACAAAATTATTAACTGGTTCTGATGACATTCTTTAAATAATATGTTTAAATTTATAAGTATTATTACTCTTTAAAATATATAAAGTGCCAGTAGTCTAGTGGTAGGACGTGACCCTCCCAAATCAGAACCAAGGTTCCGATACCCCTGATTAAAGGAGAATCTTTATAACCTAATTAAATCTAATTTATGGAGAAAGGTCACAACGCGGGTTCGAGTCCCGCCTGGCGCATACTTTCATTTAAAAAAATATTTAAATGCCTTTTGGCTTGTCAAAACAATAAAAAAGAGTAAAAAAACTAAGATGTCAGAAATAAGTTTAGTATATGAGGGCAAGGTTGTTCATGAAGGTATTTTTGATTTTAAAGCCATTTATCAGTTTCTTTATGATTGGTTCACTCAATACCAATATGTTGTCATTGAACAAAAATATAGTGAAAAAATAAAAGTTCAAGGAAAGGATCTTGAAGTTATCTGGCTTTGTTTAAGAAAAATAAGTGATTATTTTAGATTTCAAGTAAAAATATTGGTTCATGTTTTTAGAATGAAAGAGGTAGAGGTTGTTGAGAATGGAATTAAGGTTAAAAAAAATCATGGCGAAATGGAAATTATTTTCAAGAGTTTTCTAGAAAGAGATTATGAGCATAAATGGGAGTCAAATCCAATAACTAAGTTTTTTCGTGGTTTATATGATAAATATATAATCAAAACCAGAATTGAAGCTTATGAAGATCAACTTGCTACAGAAGTTGATGAAATGATAGCGCAAACAAAAGCTTATCTTGCTTTAGAAGGAAAACGTTAATATAATTATAATTTTTCTATTTTTTCTCTTATTTGATTAAGTTCTAGTTCATATTCTGACTTAAATTTTATTTTTTTTGGTTTTTCTGATTTTTTTATTTTTGCTTTATTTTTAATAATTATTTTTTTAACTTTTTCTGGTTTTTTTGGAAATTCTGATGGTTGTGGTAGGCTTTCTTTTATCTTTTCAATTTCATTATTAATTTCTTTTATTGCTGTTATTAGACCAATCATAGAATTTTTCTTTTGTCTTTTCAATTTGGAAAACTTTTTACCTGTTTTTTTAAAATTTGTAGTAAAATCTAAGGCTTCAGAAATAGTTTTTTTTATTAGATTTTTTTCTTCAGATCCAAATTTTGCATAGATTGCCATTATAAATTATATTATGTTTCAAGTTGCGATAAATTTTTTTCTATTGTGGAGAGCTTTTCTTTTATATCTTGAATATCTTGCTCCCATCTATACATTTCATCTTTTTCTTTAATATGAATCGCTTTTATTTTTTTAATAACGTTAGAAATTTGGCCAACCCTTTCTTCAATTTGTTCAATACTTTCAAGAATTTCTCTAAATTTATTTATTTTAATAAAAAGAGTTTTTGGTCTTGCTAGTTTTTTTGATTTTTTAATTATTTTGGCTTTTGGTTTACCCATTCTTTTTACAGGCATTTTTGTCATACTTATTTCTTGCGTTAATTTTCTTGGCAATTTATTTTTTAATTGTACTTTTTTTTGTTTTGTTTTAGGCATTTCAGGAATACCCTGCATTTCAGGAAATTCTGGCAAATCGGGAAGCTCTTCTTTAGGAAGAGATTTAATTGCTTTTTTCATTTCTTCGACTTCAGGATAAGAAAATTCTGGAGCTTCTTCTGTATCTTCAAAATCTTCATCATCTTCTAGATTTTTTTCTTTCACCTTTTTTTTCTTTTTTCTAAATACAGACATGATACAAAAAACTTTTCTAATTATTTAAAGATTGCGGCACATAGTTAATTATTAGAAAAGGACAATAAAATAAGATAAACACAATTTATTTAAATAGTAAAGTAGAGGAAATATAAAGACAAAAGAGGAAAAAATAACAATGGTTCAAGTAAAAATAAAAGATAAAAAACTTTATAATTTACTTAAAGAACTTATTAGATTAATAGCTGGTCGAAATTCTGAAGCCATATTGGATATTTTATTTCAAAAGAAAAATATTAATGAATTTAAAATTGCAAGCAAATTAGGAATTACAATAAATCAAACTAGAAATATAATTTATAAGATTTCTAATTTCAACATATTAAACTCAATAAGAAAAAAAGACAAAAAGAAAGGTTGGTATACTTATTTTTGGACACTTGATAATGTTAAGGCTTTAAATGTTCTTGCTAAATTTAAAATCAAAGAAATACGAACAATGTATGCCTTATTAAAAACTAGAAGATTAAAGAATTTCTATTTGTGTGCTGCTGATAATATTGAAATGACTGAAGAGACAGCTATGCATTATGGTTTTTTATGCCCAGAATGTGGCAAACTTCTTGAGCCTATTTCAAAAGAAAAGAAAATTAGGGAAATGACTATAAGAATAGAAAAAACTAAGAGAGAATTGAGAGTAATAAAAGAAGAACTTGAAAGAATAACGCCAAAACCAAAACTGAAAATTAAGAAAAAGAAGAAAAAACCAAAGAAATACAAGAAAAAGACCAAGAAGAAAAAGAAAGGTAAAAAGACCAAGAAGAAAAAGAAAGGTAAAAAGACCAAGAAGAAAAAGAAAGGTAAAAAGACCAAGAAGAAAAAGAAAGGTAAAAAGACCAAGAAAGGACCAAAGAAAAAAGTCAAGAAAAAAAGTAAAAAGAAAAAAAGTAAAAAGAAAAAAAACAAACAGCACAAACCTAAGAAAAAAAAATATAAGAAAAAACAAGTTAAGAAATTAAAAAAGAAGAAAAAATTTCATTTTAAATTTAAATTAAAAAAGAAGAAAATAAATAAGCAAAAGAAAAGAAAAAAGAAGAAAAGATAAAGATGATAAGAAAAAGAAAATCATCAAAAACAAAAAAAGACAAAGATTATTATTCTTATAGCGTTTATAAAATCAAACAAAAACCTGAACCTAAAAGAAGGCCAAATAATGTAATTAGTGCTACACTTATCTTAATTATTCTTAATGTTCTTATTTTCTTTTTTTTAATGATCTTTGGTTTTTTTGAAAATCAAACAGAATGTGTGGGTTTATGTAAATATATAGCACTTCAGCCAGCTTCAATTTTACAAGGAAATTATTTATGGACAATCATAACAAGTATGTTTATGCATGGTGGAATAATGCACCTTTTTGTTAATATGCTTTCTTTATTTTTTTTAGGATCTTTTCTTGAAAGATTAATAGGTAAAAAGAAATTTATTATATTTTATTTTGTTTCTGGAATTATTGCTTCTCTATTTTTTGCGCTTTTTGCTATTCAACCTTTTAATTTAATTCCTGGCATAGGTATAACTCCAGAAAGTTTTGCCGTAGGTGCGAGCGGAGCTATTTTTGGACTTGGCGGACTTCTTGCTATACTTACTCCTAAAGTTCCTGTTTATCTTATGTTTATTCCAATTCCTATGCCTCTTTGGTTTGGTATTATTTTAATGTTTGGATTAATGTGGTTTGCAACTATAGCAATTCATCTACCTGTTGGAAATGCAGCTCATCTTGGTGGCTTGATTGTTGGTTTAATTTATGGTTTTTATTTAAGAGTGCATTATAGAAAAAAAGTCGCGAAATTAGATAAGTATTTTAGATTTAGAAGATAGTTATAATTATCTATATTTAATAAGCTCGATTTGTGTTCCATCTCCTAAAGTCTTGTATCCCAATTCTTTATAATTATTTTTCATCGCTTTTGGAGATTCTCTGAACTTAACAGAATCAAAAAATCCTCTTAGAATTTTGATTCCTCTTCCTTCATTTTCTTCTTTTATTTCTCCGCCAACTCCAAAATCAGCAAAAGTGAAAATGACTTTTCTCCCATTATTTTCATAAGAAGCAATCATTACCCCTCCATCTTGTTTTTTATAACCATGTTCAAAACTATTGTTTGTTATTTCTTTTGCAAGTAATTCTATTCTTTCTCTGTTTGTTTTATTTTTTATTGCTTTCAAACCAGTATTTAAAACAGTATAAGTAGCTGCTGAATACATTGGTTCAGCATAATAATTTATCATCCCAGTATTCTTAAGATTAGCTCTTAGTGATTCAATTTCTTTGACAGCTGTAATTCTGTTTTTATCCTTGTAATCCCGTATAATTTTAATATAATAATGTTCATCAGTCTTTATTTCTAAATATCTTTTATATTGTCTTGTAATTTCTTTCAAATGTTTTTTTTCTTCGGTTAAAATCTTAATTAATTCTTTAGGAATCTTCTTTTTTGATAAATCATCTAAAGTATTATAAGAATTTTTTTGAAGATCAAAAGCATCTATGTATTCTAAGGATTTAAGAGATTGAATATTTTTTTGGAAGGGGGATATTAAGAACCATTTTTTTACATTATTTGTTAAACAAATTAGTTGACTAATCCCTCTTGAACTTATGTGGTTAACTTCTTCTAAATCAATAACATAGTTATATTTCTGATCAAAACAAGTTTTTTTAATTGTGTTTTGCATTTCATCATCATCAATAAAAAGGGTTTCCATGGAACCACCGAAAAGAATAGCACAAAAATCTTTAGCACCACCTTTTACTATTCTTGTTTCTAAATTTCCCTTAATAAAACTGGCTTTTGAAATCGGTTTCATTTTCTCTTTTTTATCAGTTAAAATGATTTTTTAAATTTTAGCCTTTTTTTATATCATTTATCACTAACTAATAGTAATATTTATATATAAGCTCTTCTTTAATATTTTATGAGAAAAAATACTTTAGCATCAATTATTGCTGGAATATTATTCACTTTATTTAGTGTAACAAAATTAGATAACCCCATAATATCAAAAAAATATGCTTTATTAGTTGATGGGGATTTTTATAATCCACACACCGCTGGACTTAGCCTAAAAAATATTGCAGAAGCCACTCTTCTGTTATATAAAAATAATTATAATATTTTTACATTATATCCTTCTAAATCTTCTAAAAAAACATTAGATTCTTTAATTAATCATATAGCAAATATTACAAAGAAAAATGATCTTGTATTTTTTTATGCTGTTGGCCACGGTGATACAACAAATAATGGGAAAAGCATCTTACATTTCAAAGATTCTGATATTAAAGCAGGAAGTCTTTATAAATCACTTAAAAAAATTCCAGCACAAAATTTTATTTTAATTTATGATTTTTGTCATTCTGGAGATTTTTCTTTATTAGCTTACAATTTAAAAAGAAATGTGGTTGCTATGTCTAATACTTCAAGAGATAAACCAGGATATGTAAGATTTTTTTCTAGACCTTTGTTTGAAGCTCTTAATAAAGAAAATACAATAAGAAAAGCCTTTGAATTTGCTGAAAAAGAACAAGATAAAAAACTTAAAGAAAAAACATATAAAGAATTTAAACCAATTTATTTTGAGACTGGAAATTCTCCTAAAACCCTATAATTTTTACTCCGACGAGGCCTTTAAAAACCTTTAAAAAGGGCATTTTCTTTGAAATTTAATGGCAAAGGATAAAAAATTAAAAAATCAAAAACTAAAGAAAAAGAAATCTAAAAAATCTAAGAAACCAACAAGCGCCTCTAAAAAAGGAAATCTAAAGATACAGAATATTGTAGCAACAACCAGTCTTTTTACAAAAGTCCCTCTTGTTAAGCTTGTAAGAAGCCAGTCAAATACAGAATATAATCCTGAGCAGTTTCCTGGTCTTGTTCTAAGAATAAAGAAACCAAAATCTGCTGTTTTAGTATTTAGTTCTGGAAATCTTGTTTGTACAGGAACTAAAAGTGTTAAGCAAGTTGGCGAGGTAATTAAACAAGTTATAAAACAACTTAGAAAGATAGGTGTTCATGTCAAGGAAAAACCAAAAATAACTGTACAAAATATTGTTGCAAGTGGTTCTATAAATGTTGTTATGAATCTTAATGAACTTGCATTAAAACTGGAAAATACAGAATATGAACCAGAACAATTTCCTGGTTTGGTCTATAAACTTGATGAGCCTAATGCTACTTTTCTTTTATTTAGTAATGGTAAGCTAGTATGTACTGGAACAAAAAATAAAAAGCAATTAGATGAAGCAATGAAAAAACTGATTAAAAATACTAAAAATATTATTACAAGAAGAAAGCATTAAAGCACTAAAATCTTTAAAACCGAATAATCAAAATATTTTATAACTTTTATCTTATTTAGATTGGATTTTGCACTAAATTATAGTAATATTTATATCAGAATACAATAAAATATAAATAGCAAGAGAGTTAGTTATTAGTCGAGGTTAAAATTGGGGAAAAAGAATGCCTGAAGATTTACTTATTGAAGCAAAGGAATTTTTTGAATATTACAAACAAGAAGTGGGTAAATATGCAAAAAAAAGTAAGAAAGCTATCGAGGTTTCTTTTGAAGATATAGCCTCTTTTTCACATGTATTAGCTAATCAAATTCTACTTAAACCCGAAGAAGTTCTTTCTATTCTTGAGATAGCTCTTGATGAAATTGGACTTATTAAAAAGGCAAAAGTTAGATTAAAAAACCTGCCTAAATCTCAAAGTCTTAAAATTAGAGAAATTAGAGCAAAACATCTTAATCAATTAATTTTTGTTGAAGGTCTAATTAGACAGGCTTCTGATGTTAGACCGCAGATAGTTAATGCTAAATTTGAGTGTCCATCTTGCGGAACTGTTATATCTGTTCTTCAAATAGACAAACGTTTTAGTGAACCAACAAGATGTTCTTGCGGTCGTCGAACAGGTTTTAGGCTTATAAGTAAGGAAATGGTTGATGCTCAAAGGGTCGTAATAGAAGAAACTCCAGAAAGTCTTTCAGGAGGAGAACAACCAAGGCGTCTTAGTGTTTTTTTAAAAGAAGATCTTGTTGAGCCAAGAATGGAGGAAAAAACAACTCCAGGAAGTAAGGTTAAAATTATTGGTATTTTAAAAGAAGTTCCTATTCCATTAAGGAGCGGAGGAGTAAGCACAAGATTTGATTTGGCTCTTGAAGCAAATAATGTTATTTCACTTGAGGAGACCTTTCAGGAGCTTGAAATCTCTGAAGAAGAAGAAAGACAAATTAAAGAATTAGCAACCGATCCTGAAATTTATAATAAGCTGGCTGGGAGTATTGCTCCAAGCATTTTTGGTTATGATGATATAAAGCTTGCTATAGCCTTACAATTACTTGGAGGGGTAAAAAAAGAAAGAAGTGATGGAACCCATTCAAGAGGAGATATTCATATTCTTCTTGTTGGAGATCCTGGAGTGGCTAAATCTGTTATGTTGACTTTTGTTTCTAATATTGCTCCTAAAGGAAGATATATTGTTGGAAAAGCAGCAACAGGAGCAGGAATCACAGCAACAGTAGTAAGAGATGAATTTCTTAGAGGTTGGGCTTTAGAAGCTGGAGCCATGGTTCTTGCTAATAAAGGAATTGCTTGTCTTGATGAAATGGAAAAAATGACAGAACAAGATAGAAGTGCAATGCATGAAGCAATGGAGCAACAAACAGTAACAATAAGTAAGGCAAATGTTCAAGCAACCTTGAGAGCTGAAACTTCTGTTCTTGGCGCAGCAAATCCAAAATTTGGACGTTTCAACCCTTATGAACCTATAGCCCAACAAATTAGCATGGTTCCAACTTTAATAAACAGATTTGATTTAATTTTTATGATGAAAGATATTCCTGAAAGAATGAAAGATGAAGCTATAGCAACTCATGTTCTTTTGGAACATAGAAAAGAAGGAAAAAAACCACCAGTAGATCCCGCATTATTTAAAAAATATGTTGCTTATGCCAAACAAAAAGTTTTTCCAAAGCTGTCAGAAAAAGCTGTAGAAGAAATTAAAAAATTTTATGTTGATTTAAGAAATTCCCCTGCTGTAACTGAAGAGATGGTTAGACCAATTCCTATTTCAGCTAGACAATTAGAAGCATTAATCAGACTTAGCGAGGCAAGTGCAAGAGCCAGGCTAAGTAAAAAGATAACAAAAGAAGACGCAAAAAGAGCAATTCAACTTATGCACCTTTATCTTCTCCAAGTTGGTTTAGACAAAGAAACAGGGTCTATTGACATAGATAGAATAGTAACAGGAATTCCAGCAAGTCAAAGAGGAAAAATTGTTCTTGTTAGAGAAGCCATAATAAAACTTGAATCAAGAACAGGAAAATTAATTCCACTTACTGAATTAAAAATAGAATTAACTGATAAAATTTCAGAAATAGAATTAGATGATATTATTGATAAACTTAAAAGAAGCGGAGATATTTTTGAACCAAAAAAAGGTTTCATCCAAAGAATTTAAAAATAAAAGAACCAAAATAAAATAATAACTAACAAATAAGAAAATAAGAAAAAACAATAAGAAAAATGGCAGGTGAAATTAAAAGATTTACAGCATATAAAGTTTCTATAGGTTTAATTGGAAAAGGTCATGCGCGATTAGAAAAAGATAAAGATGACCCAACAAAAGAAAGATTTCGTTATCTAACACTTAAGGATAAAGAAATTAATCGAATAAATCTTATTGCAAACATAATAGATAGATTTCAATCAGATCAAAAAAACTATGTTACTCTTACTTTAGATGATGGAACAGGCCAAATTAGAATCAAGGCTTTTTCAGATCATATAAAATTAATAGAAAATATCCAGTTAGGCGAGACTATTCTTGTCATAGGAACATTAAGATATTTTGCAAACGAATTATACATACTTCCAGAAATAGTTAAACCACTTGATACAAGATGGCTCTTAGTTAGAAAATTAGAATTAGAAAAAGAATATGGTGAGCTTTATACGAATTTAGAGCAAAAACCAGAGCAAAAAATACAACAACAACCACAAACACAACCAACACAATCAGAGCAAAAAATACAACAACAACCACAATCTCAGCAATCAACATCGCCAGAATCAAAACCAGAACTAAAACCAATAAATAAAAAACCCGTTATTGAAAAACCAAAAATAGAAGAAGAAAAAATTGGGGATGCAAATAAAAAAAAGACATTAAGAGAGCAAATGGTTGAAAATATAAAACAAGCAGAATCAGAAGAAGGAATAGATATAGATAAGATAATTATGCATTTCAATACTTATGCTGTTGAAGAAATCAATAATTTAATAACTTCTTTGCTTGAAGAAGGAACAATATACGAGCCAAAACCAGGAAGATTAAGAATTCTTTAATCTTTAATCAAAAAAGATTGTTTTAATTAAATAACCAAAAACAGCATAATTACTATACAAAGCAATTCTAAAACCAATTGTTGCATAAAGAGCACTTCTTTCATTATATCTAATTTCTTTGTCAGTTTTATCTTTATCATTAGAAATATAAGGATCATAAGAAAACCAAATATGATTCAATTTTTCAGTAAAAGGAAAAAAACTTAGAATCTTATCTGCCAGAGTTGGTGGTCTTAATGTTTTCATTTTCCTTAGCCTAATTTTTAAAACAGCGCTTTTTTATATTATTTTCGATAGCTTTTTAAATTTCATAATTTAGATTAAATACATAGAAATAGGAAAATGGCTAAGAAAATATTGTTGTTGATATTAATAACTTTAATGCTAATTTTTTCTATTTCATTTATTTCTGTTTCTGCTCAACAAACAAAAGATACTTGTGCAATCTATTTTACAGGGGTTGGATGTCCTCATTGTGCAAATGTAGATCCTGTTGTTTTTATTGATACATTAAATAATTATTCAAATCTTATTATAATTGAATATGAAATTTATCAAGATTCAGAAAATGCCCCTCTTTTGATTGATTATAATGAAAAATATTCAACAGGTTTGGGAATTCCATTAATAATTTTTGAGCAAGGTTATGAAATAGGAGACAGACCAATTTTAGAAAATATTAATCTTATAATTGAATATGGTCCAAGTAAATGTATCTTGCTAGATGGTTCTAAAACTTTTGAAAATCTTATTATAAATGAATTACAAGGAAAACCAAAAATATGGACAAAAGATAGAATCTTAATTAAAGATTCGGATAGCACTAATAAAAATATTAAAAATTTAATGACAACAGAAAATTTTTTAGAAGTTCTTGAAGGTTCTGATTATTCTATTGTTATACCTCAAAAAATTGCTATTTCTGGACAAAATATTGAATTTGAAAATGCAATACAAGTTGATGGTTGGATTTTTCAATGGAATGGTCCTTCAATAGAATCAAAATGTCCTTCTTGTCCACAACCAGAAGAATGGTCTACATGCATTAATAGCCAAAAAACAAGAACAAATTATAAATGTTCAGCAGAAACAGAATATGAATGTGTTTCTTATACTGAAACAGATACATGTGATGGTCAGCAACAAAAATTGACAATAGCCAAGTTAATCTCATTAGCTGCAGTAGATGCTATTAACCCTTGCGCTTTAGCTGTATTGACTTTAATGTTAATAGCAATTCTAACATACAACCCTAAAAATAAAAAGAACATTCTTCTTGCTGGTCTGGCATTTGCTAGCTCTGTTTTTATTATGTATTTAATTTATGGTTTAATTATTATCAAATTTTTCCAGGTTATTCAGTTTCTTACTATTACTAAAATTTGGCTTTATAAAATACTTGGGTTTGCTGCAATGATTTTTGGAATTCTTAATATTAAAGATTTTGTTAAATACAGGCCTGGAGGAGCATGTACAGAAATGCCTATGAAGATGAGACCGAAAGTTCAACAAATAATTTCAAAAATCACCAGTCCAAGAGGAGCATTTGGAGTTGGAATTTTTGTTACTATTTTCCTTTTGCCATGCACAATAGGACCATATGTTATTGCTGGAGGAATCCTTTCAGCTTTTGAGTTAGTCAAAACAATTCCACCACTCTTACTTTATAATTTAATTTTTATTCTTCCAATGTTAATAATAACTTTTGTTGTTTATACTGGATTTGCCAAAGTTGAAGATGTTGGTGGATGGAAAGATAAAAACATAAAAATGCTCCATCTTATAGCAGGAATCATTATGTTTGCTCTTGGTTTAGCCATGGTTGTTGGTTGGGTCTAAACATAAAAAACCTTTTAAACATCTTTTTCTTTATTATAACGATAAAAGAGATAAAATGAATAGGAAATTTTTGTTAATGTTTGTAATTTTAATATTTGTATGCTTTTTTATTCTAAATTCTGTAAAAGCAGATTGCATCGGAGCAACAACAAACTTCACTTGTGGAGATACTGTTACAGAATCTTGCACATTAAATCAGTCAGAATCTTGTAATGGAAATGGATTCAATATTACAACAGCAAGCGTAATCCTTAACTGCAGTAATTATAATATTACAGGGAATGGAACAGAAAAAAACTATTATGGAATTATTACAAAAGATGTTGATAATGTAACAGTAAAAAATTGTCAAATCAAAAACTTTACATGGGGAATTCATTTTGATACAAGTAATTCTAGCACTGCTTTTAATAATACAGTTAATATAACAAATAAAACAGGAATAAGTTCTGAAGATTCTTATAATGTTAATATCTCAAAAAATTATGTTGAGAAAGCACGTGCAGGAACGGCTTATGATCCAACCCTTAATAATTTTTGTAATGTTAGTAAAACTAGTGGAGATGAATCTGGAATCTTATTAATTAGGGGAAATGGCACAATTGAAAATAATACCTTTATTGGTAATGAATTTGGCAGCGGAGCATTTTATCATGATGGTACAGAAACAGGAATAACTGTATGTTATTCAAATAATAGCTTAGTTCAAAGTAATAACATTTATTATTCAGATACATATGGATTTTTATTTGTAAATTCATCAAATAATAATATATTCTATAATTATAATGATGGGAATATTCTTACAAATGATGGAATTAAAGTAAGTAATAGCCATTATAATAATTTGAGTTTTAATATTTTTTATAATAATGGAGAATGGGGAATTTTTACTGTTACAAATAGTAGAAATAATTATATTTTTAATAATACTTGTAGCTTTAATAAAGCTGTTGGAATAAGGATAGGTTCTGATAATAATGATATAATAAAAAATGTAGCAAATAATAATACATTTAATTATGGAATTTATATTTATCCTGGTTCAGATAATAATATAATGAATAACATAGCAAATAATAATGGAAAATTTGGAATTTATCTTCGTTTTGGTACAGATAATAATGTTACAAATAATACTTTTAAGAATAATGGCGAGTATGATTTTTATATTGATAGTTGTGGTTATGCTGATAATGTAGAAAACAACATAGGTTCAGGAAATAGACCAATAGTTTATTATGATACTGCAGTAACTCTTCAAAATGATAGCAATATATCGGAATTAATATTATGTAATGCGGATAACTCAAATATAGATAATATAACTGTGAAAGGAATGGAAAATCCACAAAATAATGGTATTATATTATTAAATACCGATAATTCTAATTTTACAAATATTAATTCATCATTAAATGAAAACGGAATCTATCTTACATCAAGTTCAAACAACAAAATAGCTAATAGTTTGTTTAATTATAATAATTTAGATGGTGTTGGGGATGTAAATTATGGAATTTATCTTTATTCTTCTTCAAATAATAATTTAACTAATAACACAGCAAATTATAATAAACAATATGGCATATATCTTTATGAAAGTTCAAATAATAACAATATAACAAATAGCGCAATCAATAATAATAATAATACTGGAATTTATCTAGGAGAAGCTTCAGATAATAATAGAATAGAAAATAATAATTTATACAATGATTGTTATTATGGTATTTATATATCTCACGGATATTATAATAATATAATAAATAATTCAATAAATAATTCAATCTGGTATGGTTTAAAATTAAACCAAAATGTCACTGTAATAAATACTACCATAACTAATACTGCTTATGGTATTAGTCTTAATTCATATAATAATCTAATAAATAACATTCTACAAAATAATAATTATAGTATATATTTGCCAACAAACTCAAAAAATAATCTATTTCAAGATTCAATTATAACAAATTCAATAATTACAGATTATTATTCTGTTAATCCAAATTCTGAAAATATTTTTTTAAATGTCTCGTTTAATAAAAGCAAGACTCAAATTACTGGCGGTTTACTTTATGTCAAAAGGTATGCTGACGTTTATGTTAATGATAGTAAAGGAAATGCTGTTCCAAATGCGGATGTAACTATTTATGCTAATCGTGCTGGTTGTGAGGGAACTGCAACATCCTGTTCTTCTTTTAGTAATGAAACAGCTTGTGGTAATCAAACTGGTTGTTCTTGGAATATAAAAGAATGTATAGGAACTGCAACATCCTGTTCTTCTTTTAGTAATGAAACAGCTTGTGGTAATCAAACTGGTTGTTATTGGTCATTAAATCCATTAATGTTTAATATTACAACTAATAATTCGGGCTATATTCAACGACAGAACCTTACAGAATATTTTGAAAATTCTACAACTAAATACTATTATACAAATTATTCAATTAATGCAACAGTAAATCCAATCAGTCAAACAGAATTAGTTAATTTAACAACAAATAAAATAACAGATGACAACACAGAAATTGTTTTGACAATAACACAAGAGCCAACAACCCTTACAGCAATCTATGAATCATCAATCTACACAAACACTTATTTTAATATTAGGGCAAATTATTCAACAACAACAGGAACTCCAATTAGTGGAGCAACTTGCAATTTATCAATAACTCCAGGATTAGATGGTGGGGTATCTTCTTTTTATGTTATGGGCTATAATTCAGGAACAGGACTTTATGAAACCCTCGGACTTGCAACATCAATTGCAGACACATATACAATAGTTATAAAATGTGGAAAACAATATTATCAATTTCAATCAGGAGCAGGATCCTTCACTGTAAATGAACAGTCTGGTGGAGGTGGTGGAGGTGGTAGTAGTCCAGGACAAGAACCTGTTTGTGGAAATAAGATATGTGAAGAAGGAGAAACTTGTATTAATTGCCCTGAAGATTGTATATGCATTTGTGGAAATGGAATCTGCGAGCCAGGAGAAACTTATAAAACATGTAATGAAGATTGTTGTGCTCCAGAGGGAATTCAAGTTAGTCCTCCATATAATTGCTGTCCTGGTTTAATTGCTGTTTCAGACTGCTTATTTGGACCTTGCCCTATTTCAATTAGATATTGCATAAGATGTGGAGATGGTTTATGTAAAGAACATGAAAACATTAAAAATTGTCCCCAAGATTGCGGCGTTTGTAATTTTAATATTCCAATTAAAATAAGATTTGTTAAAGGAACTGGTGGGTGGGGGTTATTCCAGAACAACTAACAATAAGATAAAAAGAGGTAAAATGAACAAGAAATTTTTGTTAATATTTATAATTGTAACTTTCGCTCTGATTTTTATGTTCAATTCTTCTCAAATTAAGGCAGATTGTATCGGAGCAACAACAAACTTCACTTGTGGAGATACTGTTACAGAATCTTGCACATTAAATCAGTCAGAAGCGGTTAATGGAACTTGTTTTACAATTGGTACGGCAAGTGTGGTTCTTGATTGTGATAATTATAATATTACAGGAAATGGATCAAAAACATCATCTGGTTATGGTATAATTACTCAAGATGTCAATAGTGTTATAGTTAAAAATTGTATTGTCAGTTATTTCAGTTGGGGCATTTTTTTTGATAATAGTAATGATAGCATAGCTTTTAATAATACTCTTAACATGACAAATAAGTTTGGAGTTGGTTTTGAAGATTCTTATAATGTCAATATATCGAGTAATTTGGTTGCAAAAACAGAAGTTGGAACTTATCTAAGTTCGGATTTAACTACTTTTTGTGTTGTTGGTTCTTTGGCTGGCGATGAATCAGGAATTTTATTGATTAGGGGAAATGGAACAATAGAAAATAATACTTTTATTGGAAATGAAAGCGGATATGGATCTAGTCATTATGGAACAGAATCTGGAATAACTTTGTGCTATTCTAATGACACTTTAATTAAAAATAATACAATCTATTATTCAGATACTTATGGTATTTTATTTATGAATTCATCATCTAATGAAATGTTTTATAATTTTATTAATGGAAGCACTCCTTCTGGTACTGTGAGTACAAATGATGGGGTAAAAGTAAGTGGCAGTTATTTTAACAATCTTTCTTATAATCAAATTCATTACCTTACTGAATGGGGCATTTTTGTTATGTATTTAAGCAGTTATAATTATTTTATTAATAACACTGTGACAGGCGCCCTAAGAGGAATAGAATTAAGAACGTCAGAAAATACTGATAATTACATTGCTAAAAATGTTGTTTATAATAATAATGTGGGAATTTATTTAGAACATGGAAATAATAATACATTAACAAAAAATATAGTATTTTCAAATTCTAATGGTATTACCTTATATAATACATCAGATAGTTCAGTAAAAAATAATATAGTAACTTCAAATACAGGTAGTGGAATTTTTATTTATGCAAATATAGCAGGCACGGCTGCAAATAATAATAATATAACAAATAATACAGCAAATTCAAATTATGCAGGCATTTATATAAGGGATGTTTTAAATACCAATGTAATAAATAATACCTTAACAGAAAATTCTTATTTGGATCTCTTGATTTCTGCATCTTCAGAAACTTACTGTAGTAATAATGTATCAGATAATCTTGGTTCAGGAAATAGAAAGATTTTATTTTATAATAAAACAACAACTTTTCAGGATGATAATAATATTTCGGAATTAATTTTGTGTAATGCTGATAATTCTAGTATAATTAATATAACAGTTGAAGGATCAACAAGTATAAAAAATAATGGCTTGATTATTCTTCTTACTAATGGTTCAAATTTTACTAAAATAAATTCTTCAAATAATTATGTTGGTTTTCATTTTGATTTAGCCACTAATAATTTCATTTTAGATTCTTTTTTACAAGGTTCAAGTTTTGCAGATATTTATTCAGATGGATCAATAAGTAACAACAGTTTTCTTAATGCAACTTTTCGTACATCTAATACAACTATTTCTAACGGATATATTTATGTTAAAAGATATGTTGATGTTTATGTTAATTATACAGACGGCAACCCCATAAATGGTGCTTATGTTACTGCTTATAGAAAAAATGTGAGCGCTTGTGAAGGTACAGCCACCTCTTGTGGTAGTATTACAAATCAAACAGGATGTGAGTTACAAATGGGTTGTACTTGGCCTTTTATTAATTGTAATGGAGCTGCCGTAGCTTGTGAAAATATTGATAATAAATCTGCTTGTTCTGATCAGTTCGGATGTTATTGGAATGGTATGAATTTGGAATTTAATGAAACAACAAATGCATCTGGTTACATAGAGAGACAAAATGTTACAGAATATTTTGAAAATTCTACAGGAATAACGTTTTACACAAACTATAGTATAAATGCAAGTATAAATCCAATCAGCCAGACAGAATTAGTTAATTTAACAACAAATAAAATAACAGATGACAACACAGAAATTATTTTAACAATAACACAAGAGCCAACAACCCTAACAGCAATCTACCAACCATCTGTCTACACAAGCACATATTTTGACATAAGAGCAAATTATTCAACAACAGGAGGAGAATTCATCAGTGGAGCAACTTGCAATTTATCAATAACTCCAGGATTAGATGGTGGGGTATCTTCTTTTTATGTTATGGGCTATAATTCAGGAACAGGACTTTATGAAACCCTCGGACTTGCAACATCAATTGCAG
>Ga0315550_1000364_pt1 | contig 27678 bp, 23 predicted proteins | sample SalMarSW160190MG_2_FD_203100 | JGI IMG/M metagenome (GOLD analysis project Ga0315550, IMG submission 203100) | Salt marsh sediment microbial communities from the Plum Island Ecosystem LTER, Massachusetts, United States - Salt Marsh Sediment SW1601-90 ... | reverse complement strand
CGGTTGTTACCGGAAATGGATAGAATCTCCCGTACGGGAGGATTGGAGATAAGTGGCAGGTAAAAAGTACGCGCACCATATCGTCACTGAATTCAAGCGTGGGCTGGCGCTGCCCGAGTTCCGGGGTGGGGCAAAATTCGATGGGACTTCCACCAGCCGGTCGCATTTTATGATGCACCTGGGTGAGCAGGTCGTTAAAGGGAGCCCGTACCTCGAGGCTGTCTGGCTCTGGCCGGGCGCCGCCGACCCCAAAGGGGGGTTCCCGCAGCACGTCCATGAACACGACGAGTCCATCGGTTTCTTCGGGACAGATACGAAAAACGTCTACGACCTTGGGGGAGAGATCGAGTTCTGGCTGGAGGACGAGAAATACCTGCTGACAAAGAGCTGCCTCATCTTCGTCCCCGGGGGTATGAAGCACTGTCCCATCAGGTTCATCAAAATAGAAAGACCTATTTTCCATTTCCTGATGGTGACCGGCGGCAAATACGACTAGAAAAAGCGCCAGGATTATAACGGCCAAGGAATTCTTGTAGGACTCGCCGGGTCTTATCCAGAAGCCCAACGACTTTAAATAACCTCGGAAAGATAGTCTCATACAGACAGAAAGAAGGTGGGTCATGAAGCTGGAAGAGATGGAAAAGCGGCTCAGGACGATGGAGGAAATCGAGGCCATCAAGAATCTGCAAAACGAGTATCTCTTCTACGTGCTCAACCGCCAGTGGACGGAGATACCGGACTTTTTCACTGATGATGCCTTTATCATCGTCGGGAAATATGGGACATGCCACGGTAAAAAGGAAATCAAGAAGTTCTTTATGGAGGTCGTCTCCAAGGCGAACGCCGGCAAAGACCGCGATACTCACTTTGCGGTCATGCCGGTCATTACCGTCGACGGTGACAGGGCCAGCGGCCACTGGATGTTGTATATATTCATTGCCGATCCGGCGACAGGCGGCGTCTCCAGTTTTAACCAGGGCAGGTACGACTGCGAGTACCTGAAGCGGGACGGGAAATGGAAGTTCAGTAAGCTGATCTGGACAAATCCCTGGCCGCTGACACCCGAGTCGATGCCCAGGCCCGAGGACTGGCAGTAGCAGGTCGGCCCCGGCATTAAAAGTCGGCCAGAAATTCGCGGAACGGCGTGGCCGCGAGCGTCTCGGTCTCGGATTGTCCTAGTGCCCGCATGATCATGATCGCCTTCTCAAGCTGATTCGTGTCTTCGGTCTCAATGATGTCGACGTAGTCGAAGCGGCCCAGGGTGGCGTAGCTGTCCTTGAAAACGATGCCGGGGCAATCGCTTTTGATACGGTCCAACACCGATGCCACGACCCTCTTGAAATCGGCCGGGTCCCGAAACGCCCCTGGCGTCATCCGGCTGAGGATAACATAGGTCGCCATTTCCTTTGCCTCCTTTTCGGGTATACCATGATTTACATGACCCGCCTCATTATATCAGAAGTAGTTATGGCTGGATAATAGCCATTTTTTACACTGCCGGCCGTGATAATGAAAGAACTCTTCAAACAAAACCTCACCTGAATGGCAACGCTATTGGGGCATAATTATTCGAAAGGCCGATATGCATGTATCGCTGGCTTTAAAGGATTCTTATTTATATATTTATAACCTGAGTAACGTAACATTCACTCACATCCCGATGTTCGTTCAATGGAAAACAGGGTTCATGATTACAAGATAACGTGGTTGTCAGCTTGATTGTTTAAAAACTGAAGATATTTTAAGCCGATTCCAGCTTCAAAAACGCCCTGAAAATCGGGAAAATGTAAGGATTACTTTTAATCAGGGTGTCACAGGTTCGAGACCTGTACGGCCTACACTCGACTCCCTCACCATTTGCTAACATTAGTGTCTGATTTTTTATTAGCATCCGCCTCAAAAATCATATCGAACTTCTCAGCCTCCAAGACATATTTAAGTAACTTAACCATTTGGTAACATGAGCTAAACAATCACAGTAATACAAACAAGTGTGATATGTTTGTGATGTTTTACCCGTATTTTGTGATATGTTTGTGATTCGGATTCTGTATATTTGAGACTTATAAAGACTTCTCAAGCCATGCTAAGAAGCGTCATACTTGGGGGATTAATTTATGCCGATAGAAATCGATGGGCAGACGTATTACAGGACACTAGAAGTGTGCCGTAAGGCTGGTGTTAGTCGGGCTACACTTTTCCGGTGGATCAACCAGGGTATATTCTCAACATTACTCAGGGACAGAAGAGGGTGGAGGCTGTTTACCGAGGACGACCTGAATAAAATCATAGCTGAAAATGGAAAAATCGAGGTTGAAAGAGTGCCCCGAGCCAAAAAACCCGGTAAATGAGTTTACCGTGAAATTGGTGAACCGGTACGAAAGAGGAACACGCACTAAACTAATACTCCCGTCATTTGCTTCGCCATCATGATACCGGAGGGTCAGACATGAAGGATACTGAAAAGACAAAAGAGCAATTGATAGATGAATTGGTAACCATGCGCCAACAGATTGCTGAATCAAAAGTATCACAAGCCAAGCACAGGGAGCGAGCCCTTCAGGAGTCCAGTGAATACGCTGATAATATTGTGGCTACGGTGCGTGAGCCTTTGCTGGTGCTGGATACTGACCTGAGTGTAATCCTGGCCAACCGCTCCTTCTATAGTACCTTTCAAGTGACACCTGAAGACACCGAGGGGAAGCTCGTCTATAATCTGGGCAACCGACAGTGGGACATCCCCAGACTGCGGGAGCTTCTGGAGGAGATTCTTCCCAAGAACACCTCCTTTGATGACTTCGAGGTGGAGCACAGCTTCGAGACCATTGGATACAAGGCGATGCTGCTTAATGCCCGACGGATTTACCAGAAGGATAACCGAACCCGCATGATACTCCTCGCCATTGAGGACATCACCGAGCGCAGGCAGATGCAGGAAAGGCTGCTTGCCTCGGAGCGGTTAGCCACCCTGGGGCAGTTCTCGGGGAATATCGCCCATGAGCTAAGGAACCCCTTGAGCGTTATCGACAGCTCGGTATACTACCTGAAGACAAAGCTTAAAGATACCGATACGAAAGTGCAGGAACACCTTGACCGCATCAAGTCCAGTGTGGTCAGCTCCATAGCGATTATCGAGAGCCTGCTTAACCTGACCCGAATGGAGAAACCCCGTTTGGGGAGGCTTAACCTTATCGCCATCACTGCTGATGCCATTGCCAACTCTAAAGTACCGCCTGAAGTAAGCATCATAAATAAGCTCTCGGAAGATGAGGTTGCCATCAATGCCGATGGAGAGCAACTCCGCATGGCATTCAAGAACGCTATCAAGAACGCGGTTGAGGCGATGGATGGCGAAGGCACACTCACGGTAACCGCCCACACCACGGCTGATGGAAAAGCCGAGGTATCCTTCGCCGATACCGGTTCTGGCATTGCCGCGGAGAACCTGGAGAGGGTCTTTCAGCCGCTTTTCAGCACCAAAGCCAAGGGCATCGGCTTTGGTCTGTCCATCGCCAAGACGATTATAAATAAGCACGGTGGCACCATAGAGGCCAAATCAGCCCCGGGTAAAGGGGCAAATATTATCATAAAGTTCCCTCTCTTTGTAGATAAAGATGAGGAGGTATAAAAATGTCAGTAAAATCAAAAATACTGGTCGTAGATGACAATGAGGAGTTCTGCCGGAACATGACCGATATTCTGGAGCTACGGGGTTATAAAGTAACAACTGCCTCTGATGGGCTCAAAGCCTTAGAGCTGATAAAACAGGACGACTTTATACTGGTGCTGCTGGATATCAAGCTGCCGGTAATGGGTGGCGTGGAAACTTTCAAGAAGATTAAAGAGATAGTGCCGAACACCCCGGTAATTATGATAACCGCCCAGGCTGTTGAGGACCTCATCAGGGAGGCGTTGCGGGAAGGAGCCTTCGGTGTCCTCAAGAAGCCGCTGGACTTAGACAGCCTATTCGCACTTATTGAGAAAGCTGTTGCTGAAGGGGCGCTGATATTGGTGGTGGACGATGACGAGAATCTCTGCACCAATTTGAAAGACAACCTAAGTGATAAGGGTTACCAGGTGAGCGTTGCCTATGATGGCAATATGGCAATAGAGATGGCACGCGAAAGCACCTTTGACATCATGCTCATTGACCTGAAGCTGCCTTCATTGAATGGGTTGGAGACCTACCTCGCCATCCGGGATATCCGCCCAAACGTGGTGGCAATCATCGTTAGCGGCTATCTGCAGACGATGAGTGATCTGGCACAACAAGCACATCGGGAGAGCGCCTACGCTTGCCTGGAGAAGCCCATAGATATGGACAAGCTGGTGGCGCTCCTGGAGCGGATTCAAGAGCAGAAAGCCAGAGGCTTTCTTGAGAAACCCGGATAGAGCTTGGGAAGTTCCGGAGTAGTAGTGTCATGGAGGAGAGATTCGACATACTGGTTGTAGATGATGACGTGAACCTATCGTCAAATCTGCAGGATGTCCTGGAGGCGGAAGGGTACAGAACTGCGGTATCTTTTAACGCCGAAACCGCGCTCGCCCTCTGCCGTGAGAAGATATTTGACCTTGCGATTGTCGATATTTATCTACCTGACATATCCGGGATAGAGCTAACCAAGGAGTTGACCAGTCTGTCACCTGAAATGACGTTTATCATCATGACTGGTTATGCTTCACTGGGTAGCGCTATTAAAGTCGCCGGACGGAGGGACATAGTAGCCTATGTAACCAAGCCGGTTAATATAGATAATCTGCTGTCTCTCATCAGAGTGGCGAGGGATAGCGTAAGCAGGCAGGAAAAGTAAAATAACCCCGAGATGAAAACACGCTATAGACCAAGCCCCGGCTCTCCGGCAGTTCCATCACGTCTTCCTTCCTGACGATTCACATATAACCACATCCCATCTGTGATAATTTTGTAAGGTTTTGCCCTCATTTTGTGATGAGATTGTAAGTAGACCCCCCTAAAATTTTACGAGACACTCGTTACATTCGTTAATACCTTACCAGACGCCAGGTCATGATAAAGTAAAGGCAGCCTGTAAAAATCTCTGTAAAACCAAATTTTAATTAAGGAAGTGTAATGGAACGAAATTTGGACCTGCTCGTTGTGGATGATGATGTAGACCTAGCTTCAAACCTGCGGGATATCCTGGAGATAGAAGGCTATAGCACGGCTGTAGCCCATGATGGCCAGACGGCTCTCGCCCTCTGCCATAGAAAGCCAGCCTCCCTTGCCCTTGTAGACATCATGTTGCCTGACATATCGGGGGTAGAGTTGATAGAGAGGTTAACTGAATTAGCCCCCGGAATGGAGTCCATCATCATTACCGGCCATGCTTCATTGGAGACGGCTATCGAAGCCGTCAAGCAGAAGCTTATAGTCGCCTACGAAGTTAAACCACTTGATATGGACAATATTCTAGCTCTTACAACTCAAATTATTGAACGTAAAAAGATGGAGAAGAAACTGATTGAGTATGAGGAGTTAAACAAGCTCAAGAGCGATCTTCTCGCCAAGGTCTCCCACGAACTGCGCACCCCCCTGGCTACTATCAAGGGGTATTCCACCATGCTGCTGAACTACGAACCGAGGCTCTGGCGTAAGGAAAGACACGAATACTTGAAGTCCATAGATAGTGCTACTGACCGACTAACTACGCTGGTAAGCCATCTACTGGATATGTCCCGGCTTGAGACAGGCCTGCTTAAACTGGACAAAGCGCCGACCAATATCTCGAAGCTGCTGGAGGCGATAGTGGCTGAAGCCCAACTTAGAACACCCGGGCACAATATAGTAAGGCATACGCTGAAAAGGCCACTGAAGGTCAATATTGATTCCAGCCGCATCAGGCAAATAATGGATAATCTAATCGACAACGCCTGTAAGTATTCACAGGAGGGAACGGAAGTGGTGGTCTCGGACCAGCGAAGTGATCACAAACTCATGATAAGCGTTACTGACCAAGGAGTGGGCATCCCTGCTGATAAACTGGAGAGAGTGTTTGAGCGGATGTATCGTATAGAGCAGGTACCCTCCCCCGGGACAGGTGGGCTGGGACTGGGACTGGCAATCTGCAAAGGGTTGGTGGAGGCACATAGCGGGCGCATCTGGGTAGAAAGTAAAGTGGACGAGGGCAGCACGTTCTACTTTAGTATTCCGCTATAAAATCGAGCTATTGCGTGTAACTGGTTTGACGGAGACTTCTGCCCGAATTCTGCACTCCAGGAGGTAACACTACTCTAATGCCGGTAATAAAAGAGTCCGTACTGGTGGTTGATGATGATATCCGCATACTCCGTATGATGCATCGTATTATGGAACTGGAGGGATACCGCGTACTCACAGCCGAGGATGCTGAAGGTGCCCTCAAAGTGTTCGACGAGGAGGTACCAAGTTTAGTGTTGCTCGATATCATGATGCCTGGCATGGACGGGGTTACCGCCTGTCGCCGCATACGAGAATTCTCGCAGGTACCGGTGATTATGGTTACCGCTAAGGATAGTGTCGAAGATAAGGTTGAGGGGTTGGAAGTCGGTGCCGATGACTATATAACCAAGCCCTTATCTACTGAGGAACTGGCGGCGCGGGTCAGAGCGGTATTGCGCCGCGCCAATTTCCCGGATAAGCCTTCTAAACCTGTTTTCTGTTCCGGTGACCTGGTAGTAGACTTTGTCCGGCACCGAGTCAGCCTCGGTGGAGAAGAGGTACACCTGACCGTCACCGAGTATGCATTGTTGTCCTATCTGGCGGTGAACTCCAGCAGGGTGGTCACACCCGACCAGCTACTAAAGAAGGTGTGGGGTGAGGAGTACGTCGGTGCCACCCATATTCTTCAGGTAAATATCGCACGGATCAGGCAGAAGCTGAATGACCATACTCAAAAACCGAAATACATCCTGACCAGGCCTGGTATAGGATACATGCTATCGACGCCAGCATAATCACCTGACAACTATTCTGCAAAAAGAGACAAAATGGGGGGGGACCACTTAATTTTACGGTTAATAATGTCCGCCGCTTGAGACCCAGGGCTAAACCTCATTCTGTTTATGACTAACCAGTACAGGTTTACGTTCTTTGCGAGACATAAGGCTAGCATAAGGACCCATCAAACTCTCATATTGTTGGTGATAATATTCCGGTAAAATATCCGTTTCATGTTCGTGAAAAGCTCTGAATTGTCTATCATTATTCAATAAATTCAATATATATCGTAGTCTCCCGATTATTTGACGGTTACTCAGAGTTTTAACTATGTTGTATCCGGATGCGAACGGGGCAGGTGCTTTCTTTAATTTTTTTTGGAGCATGCTTCCGGAAGAAATGTAATCAACCATATCAATGAGTTTCTCATAAAAGACCGTCGTACTATAATTCTTCACCGTGTATACCAGGTACGGCATGTAATAGAAAGTAAACGGCATGGCTGTCAAAATACGGTCTTCGCTTAAATATCTTTCATATAGCGGAGTATTTCCAAAGGGGACCGGAATATTAAAATTCGGCATAACGAAGGGAACCCGGGATGCGAATTCCTTGGTCAACTCTACAGGTTCATCCCCTGTATCCACATCCAGACCGAAGATGAAATTGGCTTGAATTCCGGTAACGTAAGGTCGCATGATATTTAACTGCTCTATTACTTTTTCCAGTTTTTCCCGTGGAGTTATTTTAGAGCCGGCGCTAACCTTGTTTGAATAAGCTGTCCATGACTCGATGCCGGGAACGATATAGAATTTCCCCATGTTTTTCAGCCGCTCCAATCTGGAACCTCGCAGGATGGAGAGTGAAGTCTCTATTATATAAGTGTTGCGCCTGCGCCTGGGTATCTTTTCCAGCACATTGAAGACCTGCTCAAAATTCACGGCGAAGTTGGGGTCATGGAAACTGATCATCACCTTCGGGAAATGTTGAAAGATATAACGCATATCTGTTTCCAGCTGGTCTAAAGATAAAAGTACATAAGGATTATTCCAATCAATACAGAAATCACAAGAATTAGGACAGCCAATGCTGGTTAACAGCGGAATCGAAGTAAAAGGAAAGGGCTTACCCATCAGGAAAGTGGATGCGCGGATTTCCGGCATCCTTTCCTCTACACCGGGAATACTACTAAGGACACGCCCACTGGTGAGGATTTCTCCCCGGGGGGCATCTCTTAGAATTTCAGTTACCAGAGTCTTGTCACAGTCACGCACGACGATATCAAAGAAACGCAGACAATCCTCGGGAAATTGTTTAGCATGAGGCCCCCCCATGACCGTAAGCGTTTTCTCCTGGCGATACAGCTTTGCCAGCGCGTATGCCAGTGCACTTGCTTGAGTATAAGTTGAGATGAACACAACATCCAGATCGTCAGGTAGCAGTTGCTTGGGGTCCTTATTACCAAAATAGGTAGCATAGAAAACTTCGTGGCCCAGATTACGGCACCAGACGCTTATAGCTTGAGGCATGATGCTGGCATATTGCTTGGTGACCAGGTAGTTATAGGCTTTCTGGTCCCATCTTCGGCTGGATCCGACTCTCAATATTTCAAGGATTCCTATTCTCATATCCCTCTATCCCCGTGGATTTTACCGTAAATGGGGTTTCTATGCATAACGATTTTAACATTAATCTAAAGCGCCAAAAAACCAACCCATCAACCAAAAATAGATAGATTCGTGCTAAATCGGGACAAAATCACGAAATACCTATCCCTTTGGCTTATATTATACCTGTTTCTTCAAAGGTAACAAAATGACATTTCGTTGAGTCCCCCGTCTTTCCAAGTCATCCAACCCCATTAGCTATCATGGTTCGGCTGAACCTCATCAACCTTTTGACCTTTGATCAGGCGGGCCCAGGTTAGTGCCTCATCCAGGTGAGTTCGAAGCACATCGAAGCTGAAGTATCTCTTCCCTATCATAATATTGTGGTCAGTGATACCCAGCAACTTTTCAGGACACGTAAGGATTGCCATTATCTCGCGGGCCGCTCGCGTCAGCACTTCCACGGGAATTTGAACAAGCCCCAGGTGGTCTCTCTCCGGCAGAAGTGTGTCTCCAAGAGACACGACCTCAACGCCCTTCGGGGCGATATCCTCCTTAAAAACGGGATACTCGAAGACTGCCACGGGCAGCCCGGAGGCGAGTGCCTCGAGAAGCTGGTTTCCAAATCCTTCCCATCCCGTGGGGTAAAGGACAAAGTCGGCCATAGCATAGAAATCGGGATACAGGGCATAGAGCCCTTCATCTTCGGAACGGTAAGGGCGAACATCGCCACCTGTATATTTCCAGGCAATCTTCAATGTGTCGAACAGCTCAAATACCTTTTTTTCATAGTCAATAAAGGCCCGCTCCGGTCGACCTGCGAGAACCAGCACTACTCGATTGAGGTCAGAAAACACCTCGCCGGTGTACAGCCTCTTCCCGACCATCTCCTGACTCAACCTCTGTAAAACCTCGGTCAGGCGCCCGGCCAATTCAGTCTGCTTGTTGGGCACAATGCGAGCTCCGGCAAAGAGAACGATGTCATTTGGCTTGATACCGTATTTCCCACGAAGATCGGCTCGAATCCCGGCTTGCTCTGCCGTGTCAAGTTTTTGATTGAAATCCATGGTATCATGAATCACTTCGGCTCGGATGCCTTTATTCTTGAGAGCCGTCTGATTGCGAGAGTTGATCGTCCAATGTCTAAGATTCGGTAATACTGGAGGAAAGTATCCCTCAAGAATTGATTTTGCGAAATCGCATGTCGGGGTAAATTTGTAGGCGCCTTCGCTTAGAACGTCATGGTGGATGGCAGCGCAAGGCAACCCGGTCTCTCCGAGCAGGTCGGTTAAAGCTACGGTCGCGACGGGATGCACAGGAAGAGATAACATATTGTGGACAAATAGTATGTCCGGCTTGAAATCCGTAATCACCTTGCCTAATTCCCGTCTCAACTCCAGTAAGGAGGCATCAAATGCGCTTTTCAACTCTGCCTCGCTGGCAAAGTCCACCAGCCCAGGTCCGAATAAATTCCGCATCATCAGCATTACTTCTTCAGAGTCAAACTCCAATGCCGGTATCGCGAAGTCTGCCCAATCGTAGGCTGAACAAATCGCTACCTTATGGCCCATTGCTTCGAGGGAAGCCTGGCGTTTGGCTATTTCCAGGGAAACGCCATCAGTACCCGCCGAGTCGAGGGAATCCACATTTACCCGGTGTTTTTGCAGTCCCCCGGCGGGAGCGGAGCGAAAATGAACAATAAGCACTTTCATCTTGCGGTCTCCTTTGGATAGCTTCCTATCGGCCTCCTCTTCAGTATAAACATTCTGGCTTGTTAAGGGAAACGGCGTTGCCGGTACGAAAGATAGTAACAATGGCCACCGGAAACAATATTGTACAGGCGATGGCATACATGCTAACATTTCAATTAGGTTCATAGCATTACCAGATATGTCGCCGTTGAGACAAGGATGAGACTTGAAAGAGACTGAAAAGAACAGCTCATTAGCGGAGAAAGACTATGCAGAATCCCTAAATAAACCCCTCGAGCAAGCCGAGAGGATAGGAAATGCCGACATTGTGGTGGGCATCCCCTTCCAAAACGAAGTCGATACAATTGGGCACGTATGCAAAATCACGGCAAAGGGGCTTTCAGAATTCTTCCCTGATAAGAAATGCGTAATTGTGTGCGCTGGCGCGCCGGAAGGTAAGGATGCTTTAGACATTATCCAAAAAGTGCCTCCGGGACATGCAATAGAGATGATAGCCTTCCTCATGAAGGATGAAAATGCGGGGGGTAAAGCTTCGACCCTTAAGGCAATAGTAGAGATAGCGAACAGGCTTAACGCCGATTTAGCTTTATTTGAGCCCGACCTTGATAGCAGAAAGGTGAATACTGAAATCGAAGGCCTGGCTCCGGAATGGGTAAGTCGTCTCATCATACCGATAGAGAAAGAGGGTGTAGACCTCGTTATACCCAGGTTCAATAGTCACTACCTTGATAATACGGTCTCCAATCACTTCGTGAGTCCTTTGCTCGCTTCCGTCTTTAATCTGAAAGCAGGGGGACTTCCAGGCAAAATACTTGGTATCTCAAGCGAGCTCCTCCGGATTTATTTGGCAGATCTCAACATCTGGAGTGATGAAGTTGGTGAGTATGGCATGGACAGCCAGTTCATCACGACGGCCATCATCCACGAAGCGAAGATTTGCGAAACCAGCCTTGGTGTGAAGATTCGTAGATTCCACCCGGACAAAGAAAATATGTGGAGGCAGCAAACCAAAGTAATCTTTGAGCGGATTGCCGCCAGCCAAGACTGGTGGCGGCAAAGAGGAGACATAATCTACCCCCTGGCTATTTTCGGAGACAGAAAGTCCCACTGCCCGGCGGAAATAGCACCAGACCCCCCTGCAATAGAGCGATACAGACAAGGTTTCATTGAGTTCCAGGGCTTATATGAAGAGATCCTTTCCAGAGAAGCTTTAATAGAACTACAGAGGCTGGCAGGGACTGAACAAGAGTCTTTCAGGTTGCCTGCACACCTCTGGGCCGAGATTGTTTATGACTTTTTATTAATTTACTGTCTGGAGCAGGAATACGACAAGGACGCTGTCCTGGATGCTTTCATCGCCATCGGCTATGCAAGGGAGGCCGGGTTTACCCAGGAGCTTGAAGTATTCAAGCAACGGTCAGAGGCTGCTATCCCCGACCAGGCGGAGCAACTCACGGCTCTGGTGGCGGAGCGGGAGATTCAGCAGCAGATCGAGGAATTCATCAAACGGAAGGCCGGCTTCCTGGCGGCATGGAGGGACAGGGAAGATACTCTCAAGCCACTTCTGCCTATGGTGACTTACCGCGAGTTCATACCCGGAGTTCCCTTAATACTGCCTAAAGAGCTTACCTCTCCTACCAGAGAGATCGTAAATACCGAGAGCATCTATAACGATATTCTTCAAAGGCACTACCAGGAATTTAAGGTGTTCTATCATGAACAGCTCAAGATCCCTCACGAGCTGAATTCCAACGATATCGCCGAAAGTATAGAAAAGCTTATGCTCCAGGTGGAGCATGATATGAATGAATTCCTTTTGAGCGGGAATCTTTCAACCCTGGATGGAACCAAGAAAGTTGTTGAGGCCATAATGCAAAACTTCCCTTGTTCGGAAGCCTTCACTCTAAAACCTGAAGTGGCCTCGTGGATTCTGCGGCGAAATCCGCCCTCCAACTTGCTCATAAGATTCGGCGCGGCCAACCTGGCCGAGCTTGAACAACACTATGGGCCAAAGGATATCCTGGCTTTGTCCAGCCTGTCGGAGGAGACAGAACATACGGAAAGAGTGTGGGAATGGATAGCCGGAAATGCACGGCCCGAGCATTTTGCCTGCCTGCCTCTGGAGCCACTGGTAGTGAGATATGAGGATTTCTCCACGCTCGCACTTCCCAAGGAGCCTTCAACCTTGAGCAAGCTCGCAGGAAGGCTTGTCATCGGCACTTTACGCCGGGGAGCCGGTGGTGAATTTCCCAAACTGCGCTATTTCCTGACAATGGCCAAGAATGTTGTGGAAGCTGAAAGATTTGGGGAGATATGGGAACAGTTTGCGCGAGAGAGAAAGGAATTCGGGACCAGGGTAATGAACTCGCTGAAAGGCCATTGGGGAGGAGATCCCCTATCCGCCCACAACATTTTTGAAAGCAAGGTTCAGAGAATACTGGTCGAGCGGGTAAGAAAGATGATCCGGAATTTAAAGATAGAGGAAGACCCCTCATTGCCGCGTCTTGCCCAAAGCTTGAGCCATATCATGGATTGCTACCACCTTGCTTTGTCTTCACCTGAAGGTAAATTTATACCCTGCTCTGCCTGGACATGGGCCAGTTACAGCTTCAAGGGAGGGAAAGGCGTGCCTACGCCTCTTTCACTACATGTTGAGAGAGATTGGGCATCACGTGAATTTCTGGTGGAACTGGTTACGGCCCTGGGGGGTAGTGAGAAGAACATGGATAACAGGATTACAGAACTAATGGGCCACGGGAGGGAATCGGAAAACCTGGCCCGGCTGATCCTTCCCGGCTGGCAAACGGTGCAGCAGGTAATACCAAAGCAACTGCCTCGTCATGCGGAGCCTGAAGCAGGCAAGCTAAGCAGGTTTGAAGGGAATCCCATCCTCAAGGCGATAGCAGAACACCCCTGGGAATCCAAATACGTGTTCAATCCTGGTGCGATAATGCTCAAAGGTAAAATCTACATCCTGTATCGCGCCTGTGGAGAGGATGAGGTTTCCCGAATCGGACTCGCCATAAGCTCAGACGGCTTGCACATTGAGGAGAGGTTGGAAAGGCCGGTATTTGAGCCGGAGGGGGAGTGGGAGACAAGAGGCTGTGAGGACCCCAGACTTATCCTCATCGGAGAGCGCATCTATATGCTGTATACTGCCTATAATAGTGTTACCGCTCAAATCGCCCTGGCTTCAATCGGTCTGGAGGACTTCTTGAATCGTCGCTGGAACAAGTGGAGAAGACATGGCCTCGCTTTCCCCGGCCTTGACGACAAGGATGCCACTGTATTTCCGGAGGCGTTCAACGGACGATATGTCATGTATCACAGGATCGAGCCGAGTATTTGGATTTCTTACTCCGGGGGTCTTGACTGTCCCTGGTCCCGAGAAGACCACCGGATATTGATGGGCCCGGGAGCGGGAATGGCTTGGGATGGGTTCAAGATTGGCGGCGGGTCCCAGCCTATCAGGACAAAATATGGTTGGCTTCTCATCTACCACGCTGTTGACCGTTCCTTCATATACCGGCTTGGTGTTCTGCTGGTAGCACTGGACGACCCGGGACAGCTGCTCTATCGCTCGCCTAATCCTGTATTGGAGCCCGAGGAAAGCTACGAGCTTGGCGAGGAGGGACGCTACGTTCCTAATGTGGTCTTCAGCTGCGGCGCTGTTCCCCGAGTGGACAAGGAAATGCTTGACGATGATGATGAGGTTCTTGTTTACTATGGCGCAGCAGACACAGTAGCGTGCGTTGCTATAGCGAAGGTATCCGACCTTGTTCCCGAAGAGATCAGGCGAGGTAATAACCGCGGCGGCTATTTGAGATAATACCCATCTAGAAGTCGCTATTAAAGTAAGCCTGCCACGGCGGCGTTCTCGACACTGCCGAGCAGAGTGCATCAAGAAAGGATTGATGCGGCGTTCATCACCTTTGTTCTTGCACTCATTTGACAAAGAGGTTCTTTTTATTGTATTATATATTTACTAGTTTCAGTTTTGTTATTACAAACTAATTCGAATAACTTCAGACTATTGAAGTGTTGGGTGACCGAGCTCTAACTAAGGTTCAGAAGAGAGGAGGTCATCCAGTGATTTTTCAGGAAAAGTCCATCCAATGTTCCGATTGTGGAACCACCTTTAGTTTCAGCGCCGGGGAACAAGAATTCTACGCATCTAAAGGCTTTACTAACGAGCCCAAGCGATGTCCCTCATGCCGCCGAGCCAACAAAACACGGCGGTCTGAAAGTGGCGACTACAGCTACAGTTCCAGATACTAGTATCAAACGCCTTCGGCTAATTGGTACATCTGTACATGGTATGAACAAAGAGATAAAAGGGGAGTGGTGAAATGGCGTCTATTTACTTCGTGGGACCATATAAGCCCATAATGTGCGGGATAGCTGACTACACGAGCTTTATAACCCGTAAGAGCCCTGCTGGAAGGTGGGGAATGATATCCTTTGACTTGGAGAAATACGGGGTGCCGTTAACGGCTGACCGCGAGTCGGCAACGGGTCGTGTTTGGTATGGCATACCTGACCGTCGTAGCTTTAGCGCGCCAGTGATTCGAGATGGACTCAACGCACTCGTTGCGAATAAAGAGGACTCTGTCCTGTGGTTTCAACACGAATTCGGTATCTGGCCAGACAACGCCAAATTCGTTGATATGCTCAAGGACCTGGACCAGATAAAGGTGGTTTCCCTACATACACTTCATTTTCAAAGTAATGAAACCACCTGCGGGCTGCGAAGAAACGAATACTTATTCCTGCGCTTGATACTACCTCACACGGATGCGATCACCGTGTTTAGTGATGGCGTATACCAGGCAGTAATTCGAGCCTTCCCGGAACATCGTGACAAGGTTCACGTGCTAAGGCATGGTATTCATCTCAATCCTAAAATAGCCAGGATGAGCAGGGCAGAGGCCAAGATGAGGATTCACGAGTATCTGGTATATGAATCCGGACTGGGCCAAGCTTACAAGGATAATCTGAAGCAGCAACGTGTGTTCCTTGACACCGATACGATCGTGATGGGCGGAACTGGATTCATCACCGCCAGTAAAGGTACTGAACTCCTCTATCGTGCCCAAGATTTGCTGCAGCAGATGCTGCCTCGAAGGAGAATCGTTGCGGTTTATGCCGGCGCCTTGCGGGAAGCCGACAGCAGTGTCGATAGCAAGTATGCGGCGGAATTGAGAACCAGCCATAACAGTTCAAGTCAGTTCTTTCTGGAGACTTATCTACCTGAAGATGTCCTCCCTATCCTGCTGAGAGCGTTAGACATCTACTCTTATTGGCCAAGCGACTGCACGCAGAGCGGAATTCTGGCACATGCCTTAGGTGCCGGGGCTACAATTGCCTGCCGGGATATGGAGGGTGTTGGCGAAACTGTGAAGATGGCCGGAGGTCTGGCTTGTGTGGACTTTGAACAAGCAATTGCCGGCCTCAAAGGACTCGTACTCAATCCCGAGATCAGGAACGAAATATCAGAAAGAGCTGTGATGTATGCGGAGGAGTTCTCGTGGAGAAATCAGGCCTTGGAGCACTTCGAGCTGGCAGAGCGACTCTGTTATTCCAGGGTTCAGCGTTTTCACCCGGCTTTGCCTCTTAGCATCCATACCGGTGCGACCGGGGAACTAGCTTTTCCTGTGTCTGACAAAACACCTGCTGTTGTCTAAAGGTGGCCTCTCTCCGCGGCACGTTAAAGGTATAGTAGTGGTTCCCGAAGGAATGGTTATAGGACTGGACTGATGGGATTAAGAACGAGAATTAACGATTTATTCAATGGGGTTCAAAAAAACCTAGTTTATCAAGCCGGTCAAAGTTGTGCCAGGCATCTATCCAGCGGACGGTGCCAGAACGGCAGCGCATCGCTATAGACTGAGTCTGTGCCCCGCCACTAAAGTAACGTACCCCCTTTAGTAATTCGCCGCTACTAACCCCGGTAGCAGCAAAAAACACATCGTCACTGTCAATTAGATCCTGTGTCTTATAGACCTTATCAACATCAAGACCGGCGGCTATGGCGGACTTTCTTTCGCTGTCATCGCGGGGCCATGCTTTACATTGAATACCGCCTCCAATGCAGTGTATCGCCGCCGCGGAGAGGACACCCTCCGGCGTGCCCCCGACACCCATAAGGGCATCAACTTCTCTTTCAGGCAGAGCTGCGTCTATGCTCGCGGAAACATCACCGTCAGAAATCAATTTGACCCTGGCGCCGGCACTTCTGATATCCGACAATAACTGTTCGTGACGCGGCCTGTCCAAAACTACCACCGTGAGATCTGATACCTTTCTTTTCTTGGCTCGCGCTATATTCTTCAGGTTTTCCGCCACGGGTGCATTTATATCTATATAGTCTTTTGCTTCCGGCCCGGTGACTATTTTATCCATATAAAAAAATTCCCTGGGGCAGTTCATCGTGCCCTTAGCCGAAAGCGCCACTACGGAGATAGCTCCGGGAAGACCTCTGGCAACCGAGGTAGTCCCATCGATAGGATCGACGGCGATATCAACCTGTAAATCCGAGCCATCACCAATGCGTTCCCCTATATATAACATTGGAGCTTCGTCTTTTTCCCCTTCGCCTATGACCACGATTCCGTCCATACTGATATAGCCCAAGACATAACGCATGGCAGCTACCGCTGCCTCGTCTACCAGTGTTTTATCACCCCTACCTAAATAACGCGAAGCGGCCATAGCTGCCGCTTCGGTGACACGAACCAGCTCCATCGCTATATTACGTTCAATTGGATGGTGAGAATGCGTAATTTTCATATACAATTGTTCACGTTCAAACGAAAAAAGGATATCGTACGAATAATTAGTATTACTACTATATTAATTCAAGGGCGTTGATAACGTCAACAACAAATCAGTTAACAGCAAAATGCACAACGTAACCGGTCTGTTGGCCATAAGGTGATACACATGTTACATTCACTCATTTTGTTATCTTTGAAGGAGCAGGTATAACATAAGTCAAAGGGAGGTCGGCTGCCATTGAAGAAACCCGATTAGTCACACGTTGCTGCTTTCCTAACTAAAGGCCCCAATCTACTACAATGTAACATCATACGCTCATCCTGGCTTCACCGTCACTGGCTGTGAGCACCCGGTAACCCTCCAGTTCCAGAGTACGCTTCATCATACGTAATATCCGAATATCGTCGTCAACTGCGAGTATGGTTGCTTTAAGTGATGCCATCCTACTGATACCAATTTTCCTTATTATCTTTATTATCTTGCCGGCTAAACACCCGTGACGTGAAGAACTGCATGTTGTTTTCCGTGTTGATGACCCAGAACTACAAGAGCCCTCCTCCGGTCACGCTATGGAACCCCGTTTACCCTGTTGAGCACTACTGGCCGGGCGAGAACTGCGCCGTCCAGCTCATCGCCGCCGCCGTGGGGTTGCTTGCGGGGGTTACCATTATTGAGATATAATCACCGGCGGCAAAGCTCACAGAGTTAGTGAGGTCGGAGCCAGTGGTATCCGTTTCCGAGATGGTGCAGGTCACTGGTGTGTCGGCACCATTCTTGCGGACAAGAAAAGTGTACGAATTGCCACTGCCGGGGCTTCCATCCAGTGTGACGTAGAAGTTAGATATGGTACCGGCCACAGGCATGTACTGCCGAACATCGATCTCATCCCGGCTTCTGTCGGCGTTGAACATGGGCACATAGTTAACTTGGTTATTTTCCAGGTTGTTGCCACCGGTGCCACCGCCGATGATGAATGCGGGCTCGGACACGGATGTGGTACTGAAGTCAATCATACCGGCATACAATGCCTCCGCGGTCACTTCGCCCGTGGGGAAGCTGATTTGCCGTATAGCCGTGCTTTCAATAATAATCTCGCCTTCGTCAAGGTCAACCTGCGCAATAGACCCTGTGATATGTGTGTGCTCAACCTCCAGGTTGTCAACGTATAAATAGTCTTGGTTACCGGACATGCCAGTCTCAAAGGCAACCCAGAATGTGCTGGAAAGCTCGTATGGAGACAGGTCTATGTCGCAGAAATGATATATATTATCATCAAAACCATCACCGCCCTCGCCATCATCAGTCCAGGTATAAACCGTGGTCCAGTCTTCATCGTTAGCACTTACCAAGCAGTATGCCTCCTCACCGGATTCAAAGGAATCAGCCTTCGCCCAAAACTGGAGATGGGCACTTGTCGCTCCGGAGAGGTTGACAGCCCGGTCCACATAGGCGGTATCATCTCTCAGCATCAAGTGGTAGCTCCCTTCGTAAGGAGTGCCATCGGTGGTGATTTGGGCGTCACTGCCACCCGTGTGATACCAGTTGTCAAGCCAGCCGGTGCCGCCGGTCCAGCCCTCGCTTTCAAAATCGTCACTGGCCGTAGACGTCTCTACAGTACCCGTCGCGGCGAGAAGGTCTGCCCAGACCTCCGGGTAGTCTGTATCGAGCGTGATTGTCACCGATTCAATATTGGTGAGGCTATCTGACTGGGAGAGCGGTTTTAACGCAATCGACTCTGTTTCCATGGATGAAGATGCCGTCAAGTTACCGGTTAAAACCGGTAGATAAATCTCGTCACCTATGATTAGCGACTGCTCGTCCGCGGTGGCGTATTCATTCCCGTAGTCCCTGATTATCACTCCGTGTTCATAGACCAGCTTGGGGCTATCAACAGTGCCCTGCGCCTCATAGATTATCCGGTTTGTTTCATAGCTTGTGGCAACCGCCGGATAGCCCTCAATGTTGTATTCAATGGTGATTGTCATATTATCCGAGGTCAGCGAGCCGGCTATCCCGGTACCCGGGTTCGCCAGGAACATCCGGTTGGGATAGCGTACTCCCATGTGAAAATTGCTCGACTTCGGTTCCCCAGATGAAGCCACATCCTCCACATCCGATTTGAAGGTCATCATGTCATCATGTACCTTGTTAAGGTGCTCGTATTCCACATCCTTGTTCCAGTTTGGCACGTGGTACGCCTGTATAGTGCCCCACATCCCCCCCACGACTAAAAACATCAGCAGGGCACCAATCACTACAGAGACACCTCTTTCATCTTTTAACAGGCTTTTGATATCAGACCTCATCTCTGCCACACCTCCCGGAACACCCTTATCAGTCTTCCAAACATCTTCTCTTCCTGACTGCGGAATATAAAGTCGGCAAACAGAGCCACCATTCCCGCCAGGAAGAGAGCATCCAGGATACTGCCGCCACCTATCGATACCAGCGTAGGCTTTCCCCAGTCATGGTTAGCCAGCTTGTACATATTAAGGAGGTCGGCTCCGACCAGCACCCCGATTGTCGCTCCGGCATAGGCCAGCAGAGCCGTATTTATATTGCCGCCCTCTTTCATTTTCCGGAACATGAAGGCAATTGCCGCCGCCAGAATCGGTGGAATGGCAAAGAGGTAGATAACCACGCCCAGCCCGGGCTGGAAAAAGGAGTAGAGATAACTTACCCCGGCAATAATGACCGCAAGGATACAAAACTTCTTCTGCGGGATGCGTTTATGTAACAGCATATTGAGCGTAATGAGGGTGGGAATGAAAAAGCCCACGGCGTTGACCCCGATTACGGCACGACCGAGACTCATTATTGGTATATCAAACATCTTCGCAGTAGCTAAAACAGTGCCGGATAAGCCATCAGTTAATCCGGTAATAGTGCTGCCCACCACGGGCAGGGCGGAGAAAAAGGCAAGCAGCGGAAAGACCACCAGCAATATCACCTCTATCAGTGTGAATCCGGCCACATGAAGGTAGAATGCCAGAAGGCCGGCAAGGATTAGAATGAAAAACATCAGGACGAAGATAATAACAAAATTATTAGCGAATTGTCCGAACATCTCTTATCTCACTTCGGTACGGCTGACCTACATCAGCAGGATATAGGCGATAACCGACACTACGATAAAGAAAACCGAGTGCTTAAGCCCGGCAACCGCCTTCCCTTCACCCAGCTTCCCGGTAACTATACCGCCAAGAAAGCCCTGTATCACCAGAGCATGGAAGAACAGCCTGTTGTATAGCGCCAGGTCTTCTTCAGACACGGCGAACTGTCCCACCCCACTTGGTAGAGCTCCGCCAGAAGCAACTTCGGACGCCTCCTGCATCATAGGAAGAAATACATAGCTCATAATCAGTATCACCGCCAGGAAAACGAAGTAGCTGATATAACAGACCATAATGTATGGCTTGGTCTCCGAGCTTCTTTTTCCTTCCAGAGCCTTGGTCTCTTCCACGTCGGTGGCAACGCCCTCCAGTATCTCGCCCAACTGACCACCCATCCTGGATGCCTCAATCAGGGTAAAGACCGTTCTTCGGATAAGCAACGTGGGGTATTTCCTGGCGAAGTGAAGTAAAGCCTCCTCAAAGGAAACCCCCCATGAGATCATATTATCAATCTGTTTTATAGCCAGGGTGAGCGCGCCGTACTGCCCTTCCGCAGCGATGTTCATTGCTCCATTCAGAGTCATGCCCGACTTAACGGACAGGCTGATATCGCGCACCATAGCCGGAAACTCTGCCTCTAATCTCCCGGTCCTTCTCGTCTCGAAGAAGTTAAACAAGGTCGGGGGCATAACAGCCACGAGAAAGACCAGAATCCCGATATTCATCGGGTCGACGCCCAGGTAGAAGGCAACAGCGGCACAAGATATCGCGCTTACCGCCGAGAGAAGATACAGCAAATAACGGCGCTCTCTTATCGTAGGCAGTGGCGATTCAATGAATCGCTGCAAGGTAGATTTCCTTCGGCTGTGCTCTATCGCCTCAAGAACCGTGTCCCTGTTCATTCTACTTTATCCCTTCCGGTGTCAAAGCATCGGTAAGCAGCAGAAATAGCAGAGAGCCTAACGGAATATATCCGTATATAATCGCCATGAGCATCATCGGGCTTGCCCCTCCCAACATCATCATGGCGGCGAACATGACAATAATAAGGAGCGGCGCCGCCACCATCCCGATGATATAAACTTCAGAAATCAGGCTTAGATTCGAAATGAACTCGTTAAACTTCTTTCTATTCTCTTCCATGGCTTCCCGCGCCTTGCTGACGAAGTAGGTCCCCATGTCGCCCCCCGAGAGGGCGTTCGTTATCGCCCCCTGGATGAATGTTCTCAGGTTTGGGGAAGGAGTAACGGAGGCCAGGTTGCGCAAAGCGCCGATAAAATCAAAACCGAGAAGCTCAACGTCTTTTACTACCAGCTTCGCTTCATGGCTTACTTCGCCGAAGAACCCTTCAGCCTCGGAAAGCTTCTTGAAAATCATATAGGGAATGACACCTGTGGTAGCCATGAACGACATCCAGCTGATGGCATAGGGCAGGTGGCCGTCTATCCCCTTTTTCCTTTCCCATCCCCTGACCCTGGGATAGAGGATAAAGAGGAGAAACATAGCCATAAAGCAGGCAAGCACTATGAAAATAACCAGACCGAAGTCAGCCAGAATCCCAACCAGGTCGGTTACCACCATGTCCCCGGCGAAGACGAATCTCCAAATGGGCACATAGTTGAAGAGGAGGGCCGCCACCGCCAGCCCCAGGGTGACGCAGACTGACGAGACCACGAGGGAATACAGGGTAGCTGTAGACAATAATCTTTCTACGGTGACATATATCCTTGCCTTTACCAAGTCGTTGGTCAGGAACGAGAAACGAGGGCGCCTGCTTCTGTAGTAGCCACCGAAGAGAGTTAGAGCCATTGTGCCCGTGTTCATTTCATCTCTCCCTGCAATAATTCCTTTTCTACCTTATCCGGGTTTACACTATATTCGAATAGCAGACGGCTTAATGTATAGAAGTCATTCACCTTGTTTTCACATAGCCGATTCATTACTCTCAACCTTCGGGCAAACTCCGCCGAAAGCTCTTCCTCGTTCATGTTCAGCTTTTCCATAATCTCCAGGAAAACCCTGGACTCCCCGCTGAATTGAAAGCTGTTGGTAGCGCTTCGGAAGACCGTGTTCGTCTTGAGGGTCTCGTTATCAAAGTCAACATCGGTCACCTCTACCACATTCGTGCACCGCCTGGTTCTTTTATCACCGACCTTTACCATGCTGACCAGCGCCACGATGTCTATGCTATCGAGCAGCATTAGCGGAATATCGATGGGAGGCTTGGTCAGACGCTTCACCAGCGACGGCACAGAGTCGGCATGAACCGTGGAGAAGGTAATGTGGCCGGTGGACATAGCCTGGAAAAGCGTATAGGCTTCCCGTCCTCGCACCTCGCCAACCAGCAGGTATTCAGGTCGCTGTCGGAGAGCAGTCCGGAGCAGGTCAAACATCTCTATTGAACCGCGCTCTTCAGTTTCTCTGGTGACAGAGGGTATCCAGTTCTGGTGGAGCAGGTTTATTTCTCTGGTATCCTCAAGGCTGACCACTTTGCTGTTGGGTGGTATGAACATGGAGATGGTATTGAGGAAGGTGGTCTTCCCTGATGCCGTGCCGCCGGCTATGAGGATGTTGAACCCGTTTTCCACCGCCAGCCAGAAATAGACAGCCATTTCCACTGATATAGTCCCGAGGTTTATCAGGTCAATCGGAGTGAACGGTACTTCTCTGAATTTCCTTATAGTAAAGGTGGAGCCTTTGGTGGTGACTTGACTCCCTATGCTCAACTGCAGCCGGTCATGGTTAGGTAGCGAGGCATCCAGAAGAGGCGCAGCCACAGAGATATGCCTGCCTGACCTCTGCGCCAGCTTATAAATCAAGGAGTCCAACTCCTCCGTGTTAAAGACGATATTCGTCTCTATGGAACCATAGGTCTGGTGGTAGATATACACCGGAATCCCGGGACCATCGGCCGATATATCTTCAGCCTTCTTGTCCCGCAGCATCGGATCAAGCCTGCCATAACCTATCAGGTCTCTGGTCAGGTAGTACATTAATTTTTCCATGCTCAAAGCGTCCAGGCGAATACCAAATTCCCCGGTGATTTCCTGGACCTTTTGCCTCAGGAAGTCCTCGGTCTTATCCAGTGAGGCAAAATCCACATTAATTACCTCGTAGAGCCATGCCCGTATCTCCTTCAGCAACTCCTCCTCACCCCTGGTCAGGCCAACCTCGCATACCTGATAGATAGGAGGCTGGCTCGCTACAATGGCAATGTAGGCGTAAGGTTCGTTCACCGGATACGTTTCTAAGCAACTTTTCCATCTATCTCCGGCGCCCAGTCCTGATTGAGAGGCATCCTCTGTTTCTCCAACCTTTCTCACTCCATATTCTTTTATCCTGGCCTGTCTCTGTAGGCGCTGCTCGGCGAGTATTGTCTGCTGGTTCTCTTGAGACTTCTTTCTTGTCTCCCCTGTAGTCGCCAGGTCTTCACCTTGCGGGCGTCTCACCTCGCTATCCTTGAGCAGTGGAGACCCGCACCGCATACAGTGGCCAAGACCACTGTTTTTCTGGCCGCAATCGGGACATATTACAGCTTTGCTTGTATGTTGTGCTTTTCTAGTTACAGTCATAAGTGAATCTACCTCGCCTGACAAATCCGACTCCAGCGCGGGTCATTGCTTTCAACTGTGTGCAAACCTGCTCGGGACACCCTGTTAATTATGTGAATCTCCCGGTTAAATAGTTTTACTGTTTGGTTTTTACTTTTATCGCACCAGCGTATTGGTATCAAGTAATATCGTATCACTCCCTATATGGACAGCGACCACGTGATACCATCCCGGGGCTATGGGGGTAGAACCATCATTTGTTATATAGTCCACATCCAGAACAGTACCGGTTGATATAGTCACGTTGCCCGTTTCGGTCTGCGATGTAAAGCTCGCGCTACTCTCTTTACCCACTGTTACCGAGCACTTCCATGCATCGGCAGATACGCTTTCCCCGCCATTGTGCTTCACCAGCAGCGAGGCCTGGTCAGTCGGGTCATCAATCACAGACAGGCCAACGTTGGGTGCCTTTGAGGTTGTCCCGAGGTACCCGTAGGCAAACCCGGCTATTACCGCCCCCATCACCACGGTTATGGCTACCATCAGTATTACGCCAATTATCGGGGACACGCCTCTCTGGTCACTTTGGAATTCCTTTAAGTATTTCATTTATCCAGCCTCCTCGTTTGATTAGAGTCGTTGTAACTGTTATTCAATAATCTCCAAATACCATGAGTCACCACCTCCTTACCGGCCGCAGCGCCCTTAGGGGTCTTTTCTTATACCCCTGCCATTGTCATCAGCGTATCCAGAATCGTCGTTGGATTCGCTCCTTTGTTGAGAAAGAGAGCCGACTTCGTCAAGTAGCTCTCGGCTCCCTCCTGATAGCTACTGATTATGTCCTTTCCTTCATCCGAGGCAGTAAGCACCACCACCGGGATATCGCTCAACCGTTCCTCGCCTTTTAGTTGTTTCAGTACCTCCAGCCCGCTTACTTTAGGCAGCTTCAGGTCAAGCAGGATTAAATCCGGCCTGGGATTAGCCTTTCTGTCGGCATAGTCGCCCCGGTTATGCAGGAAATCGAGCGCTGCCTGGCCATCTTTAACCCAGAATAGCCGCGGTTTCAGCTGCCCGTTCTCCAGTGCCCTCTTCATGAGGACGGCATGCTCCTCGGTGTCTTCTACCAGCAATGTGTTTGGTTCCCTTTGTGTGTTCATTCTTCATCCCCCCTTCTCATCAGTTTGCTTAGTCGTTTACTGATTTCTTCACCTGATAAAGGCTTCTTGATAAAAGACTTTGCCCCTGCCCTGACGGCTTCAACGATTACGTCCGGGTCATCCATTTTCTCCGGTATCAGCAAGACAATAGCCGCTGAAGGGTCCTGTTTTGTTAATGTGCGTACCACGTCGATACCATCGATCCCTGCCAGTGCCAGGTCTATAAGGGCGATATCAGGGCTATGCTCCGCAAACTCGTCCAAAGCCTCTCTACCGTCTTTGGCTATAGCAACGACTTCGAATCCGAGCGTTTCCAGCGCATTGGTGAGAAGGATTCGCGTAAAGGTGGAGCTATCGGCTAAAAGTATCTTAACCTTTTCCATTGCCACCTCCGCTACCTGTCCCATTCTTGTGAGGCAACGTAAAGCACAGGGTAGTTCCCTCACGACTTTGGTCCTGTACCCATACCCTTCCACCGTGGGCTTCAATAATTCTCTTCACAATCGCCAGGCCGGCGCCGCTGCCCTCACCATCTAACGTGCCCCGATAAAAGAGAGCGAAGACCTTTTCCACTTCGCCCGCATCAATCCCAATTCCGTTATCACGTACGAAGAAGGCGGATTCGTCCCCTGAAGACTGGTAACCTATCTCAATTTCCAGGGGTCTGGTTTCGTCCCGATATTTAATGCTGTTCTGAATCAGATTTGTCAGCACCTGTACTATTCTCATCCTGTCTGCGTAAATTCTAGGAAATTTTTTTGCGACGGTAATAGTGGCCCCAGTCGAGCACACCTGCTCACCAAACTCTGCAACCACTTCCCGGACAATTTTACCGAAAGAGACATTGCCGGTCTGCTTTACCTGGTAGCCGGCACGGGAATATTCCAGGGTACTGTTCAAGAGTTGTCTCATCTTGGTGACCCCGGTTTCGATTAGCCGGATATCCTCTTCCACGTTTTCCGTCTTCCGGTTTTTTAAGTCCTCCCGGAGCAAGCGACTGAAGCCTTCAACGCTTACCAGCGGACTCCTTAAGTCATGCGCGATACCGTAGCTAAATGCCTCCAGCTCGCTGACTTTTTCCTGAAGCTCCCGGGTAAACCTTTCCTGTGCCGCTTGAGCCTTCTTGCGCTCGCTGATGTTCCGAATGTTGCATTGAATCACCGGTATGTGGTCAACGTCGTAGACATTGCTGATAAATTCCACATCAACCAGCTTGCCATTTTTCGTTCGGAGCGGCAGGTCTTCGTAGCGAATGTATTGCTCCCTTAGTAATTCATCATAAGCTGACCTGGCTAGCCTAATGTCATTAAATGCTCCGATTTCCCAGAGTTTCTTTCCCAAAAAATCTTCCCTGGGATATCCGAGAATTTCAATTAAGTAGGGATTTACGTCTTCAATTTCCCCGCTCTCCCTGTTAAGAATCAATATCCCGTCTCTGGCTGCTTCAAAAAGTCGTCGATAGCGAAGTTCGGAAGATTTTACTGCCTCCCTGCCCTGCGTGCGCTCGGTGACATCGCGAAGAGATAACAGGTAGGCGGGTCCCCCTTCCCACTCTGTTTTGACCACATGCATTTCAGCGACTTGTGGTGCGCCATCTTTGCGAATAATATCAATCTCCGTCGTTTCCCCGGATATAAAGGGATAGCCAAACTGCTTACCCATGAACTTTTCTGCTTTGCGGGAAAAGATGGATTCCGCGGCCGGGTTAACAAAGGACACGATTCCTTCCTTGTTTGTGATGATGATGCCATCGGCGTTATCAGTTATAACCTTATGGAAATTCTCCAGGTTATTCAGCAGTTGCTGCTGCATGCGCTGGCGCTCGGTGAGGTCTTGTACTATCTCGACAAAGCCAACCAACTTGCTGTTTTTATCCCTGGTAACATTGAACAGAATCTGGGCAGGAAATCTTTTTCCGTTTTTTCTGACCTTCTCCCCTTCATATGAGTAATTCTCTTTCTCCATGAGTCTGCCGATTATCTGATGCAGCTTGCCGGCTTCAATGAAATCTTCCGGGAAAAATATCTCCATATTCTGCCTGCCAATTATTTCTTCAGGAGCATAGCCGTATATCTGGTGGGCACCCTCGTTATAAGCGATGATGTTACCGTCGAAGTCCGAGGCAATGATGGCATAGCCGACCAGACTCTCCAGCAGAGTGGAGACAAAGTCCGTATTCTCACGGAGTTCCTTTTTCCGCCCTTGAATCAACTGCTTATGGGTAATTTCCGCATCTATTGCGGCTTTACTCTCGGCAGACCTTATTGAAACCTTGCTACGTGAAATCACCATTATACTTTTCCTTATGGGATATGGTCATTTTGTATTCTGCCAGAAATGCAATGAAATCATTCCTGCATATCCGGTAATGACCTTTCGGAAGCCTGAATGATGCCAGCCGCCCTTCTTCAATCCAGTTCAGCACCGTTACTGTGCTGACACCGCAGTGCTCGGCAATAAAACTGGTAGTAACATATCTAGGACACCAATGTTGTTCTCTTGTCTTCAAGCTAGTCCCCTAATCAGTATTTTGGGTATTTTATTAATTATTGAATATCTTAGGTTTCTTATGATTTTTACGTATTTACTCTACGTAACTTGAATCACAATAGCATCATGAAAAGCACATAACTATTCTCAAAATCATCACAATCATGGGGGAGCGGCATGAGATATGCCCGGTTGGTTGGATGGCATCTGATAAGGGAAGGGGGAAATGGGAAGGGGGGCTACCGGCGATAACCCCCCTTTACTAAATGCTATTTAATTAATGTTTACTTATCTCATATGTCCTGTTATTAGCTGTGCCTGGCAGGCTTACAGCCTC
>Ga0315550_1000363_pt1 | contig 27717 bp, 25 predicted proteins | sample SalMarSW160190MG_2_FD_203100 | JGI IMG/M metagenome (GOLD analysis project Ga0315550, IMG submission 203100) | Salt marsh sediment microbial communities from the Plum Island Ecosystem LTER, Massachusetts, United States - Salt Marsh Sediment SW1601-90 ... | reverse complement strand
AACGCGGCGGCCACAAGGCCGACGCCTATTCGGCGCCCATTCCGCGGCAAGAGGTTCATGTCCGGCAATGTCCCAAGATGCGTGGCGTCCCCGGCGCGATTCGAACGCGCGACCCCAGGTTTAGGAATCAACCGATCCCATATATAAGCCATTGATATAAAAAGAAGAAAATTTTAAAATTGTGAAAGTGTGTAAGGAAGTGTGTAAATTTTGACGATTCGGGGAGGGGGTGGCCTCCCCGGGCGGACTCGAACCGCCGGCCTACGGTTTAGGAAACCGTCGCTCTATCCAACTGAGCTACGGGGAGTTTGGATTCCACCATACCTGTCAACGCCTGATTTTGGAAGGATAGACCCAAAAATCAACACAAATGCAACGGGATAAGTCACCACGCCGGACACCGGGTTGGCGCGCAGGCCAAGCGGCCATCGCGGATGCTCCATCTGGCCGATCTGCCGCCGCACGGCCAGTAGCTTCGGGAACCTTAGCTGCTGCGTTCCCGCGCCTCGCTCCGGTCGTCACGCCCGCGCTCCTTCTCTTCGGCTTTTTCCTTTTCTTTGACCCTGGCAATAGCGCGGGCAACCGCTTTCTCCTTGGCGGGATCAAGCTTGGCGGTCTTCCGAGATTCCGTCTTGGCTTTGCTATCCGTGGCGGCGCGGGCAAACTGATTGCGCGCTTGCGGACGCTCTTTCGCGGCAACCGCACGGCTAAATTCCGGCGACGCCCTGCCGCGTGTCTTCCGCTGGGTATCGTCGCGGTCCTGCGCAAGCTTTTCTTGTCGTTGCTCGGCCTTCCTGATCTGCGCGTTACGCCCTTGCTCCAGCTTTTCGAGAAAACGCAGCCGGTTGTCGAGCTGGGTGAGAGCGAGGCTCGCGACCTTGTAGTGCTCGGCCTCGGCGTCCATCGCCATCTTGCGCAAGTAAGGGTCTTTGATCTTAACCGGCGGATCATAGTTCCTGACCGCGCCCGGCCGTTTTTCCTTTGCCTGATCGTATTCGGCTTTGAGCCGCGCAGCCTTGCGCTTTTGTTCGTCCTTGTCCTTTTCCTGCTTGCTCAGGAAGGCCGCATATTGCGCTTTTTCGGCTTCGGAGAGCTGCGCGGCCAGAAACGCAATCCTGTCCCGCGCCTCCTTAAAGGCCGGTCCTGCCAGGTGGTCGGGCTGTTTCATGGCGCTAAAGCCGTTGCCATAGCCGTATCGGTATCCTCAGTGTAGCCCCGCGCCCGCTGGCGCGGCAATCACCGGCTGCGATCCCGGCCCTTACCGCCGCCTGAGCGCTGGCGTTCCTCATCTTCCTTTTCCTTGAGCTTGGCGATGGCGCGGGCGATGGGGTCGCTCTTTGCCTTATCGCCTGACGCGGCTTGCTTGAATTCCTCCCGTGCGCGCGGCGCACCCGCCGGACGGTCCTCGGCAATCCGTTTCTTCCACTGCTGGATTTTCGTTTCGGTCAGCGCGTACTGCTGCTCGCGCTCGGCCTCGCGCCGCTGGCGCTGCACATCGGCAAAGCCCTGCGCCTGCCGGTGGTGTTCTTCCAGGACGGCCAAGTGGGCCGTGCGCCGTGATTCGATCTGTTCGTATTGCGCGCTATAGCGCAGCATCAGCGCCGTCCGCGCCTGATCCATCGCATAGCGGTAAGCCTCGCTCAACAGCCGCCGTTCTTCCCGGTGCGTTTCGATCTGGCGGGCGCGCTCGGCAAGTTGTTTCGCTCTCACATTGCGCGAGAGTCTGCGCGCGATGCGGGCGATGAAGCCTTTGTGTTTTTGGCGGAGAACTTGGCGCTGTTCGTTATGCCGCGCGCGCATGGCGTCGCGGCGTTGCTGGAATTTACCCTGAATCTGCTTGCCCGACTGGCGCGATTTGAGCTTGTGTTCGGCGGCGGCGCGCCGGCGCTGCGCAGTGTAATTCCGGGAGGCGTTGCGCATTTCCCTGGTACGGGCGCGGCGTTCTTGCTTGAGCTGCTTTTCCAGCGCGCGGTCTGCGGCGGCTTGTTCCTTCTCGAACTGCGCCCAGGCTGCGGCTTCGGGTTTGCCGGAACGGATCGCGCGTTCAAGATTGAGGTCGATGATGTGGGCATTGAATTCGCGGCGGGTCTGGCCCTTGTCGATCTGCGGATAATCGATCACGCGGCCTGCACCGTTGGTGACGGATTTGGATTTCGGGCGCTTGACGTGGTCGTTGATGTGGCTGGCGCGCGGGCCTTCGTGAATGGTCGGCAGCCGGTCGATCCCCTGCGCTTCAAGGGTGCGGCGGTCGATGCGCGCATCAACGCCTGCTTTTTCCAGGGCGCGGTTGCCGACGAATTCCCAGCGCTCCCTGATCCACTGCACCGCCTTGGGGCCGGGGAGCCCCGCCTTGATGCGGTCGCGCGTGGAATCCGACAGGCGCAGGACGCGCTGCCCGGTATCCAGGCCACGGTCGTGAATGTCGATATGGACATGGGGATTGTGGGCGTCCTCGCCGCTCTGATGGATGGCGGCAAACCACGGCACGCGCGCATCCCCTGTCAGGTCGGCCATGAAGTCCCGCACGAGCTGGGCGCGCTGCGCCTCGTCAAGCTCGCGCGGCAGGGCGATCCTGATCTTGTCCAGGACGCGGGCATTCTTGCGCGAGGCCCGTTCGGCGCGGTCAATCCAGTTGCGGGCCTGGGCGGGATCGGTCGGCATGTGCTGCGCCAGGATCGTCGGCGAGGCTTGGGGCCGGGCGATATAGCGGATATGCGCCCCGGCGGTGCCGGCGGTATGGGTCGTGCGCCCGATGCTTTTCAGGTTGCAGCTATATATCGCCATAGCCCGCCTTTCGCCCGCCGCGCCGTAACGTGGGTCCAGAGCCGCCGCCTCTGGCCGGGATCGTTAAGGGCGGGTAGCCCTTGACCACCGGCCCCAGCCGGTTGCTCCAATCGCCGACTCGCAGCACCATTGCGCCCGGCGATTGCGCCGCCCCCAAGGGCGGCTTTTGCGCGCTCGTCACCCATGACGGGCGCTCCCGCCGCTGCTCCGGTCGATCCGGCACGCGGCGGGATGGAGGGGGGTGGCCCTGCGGCCAGGGGGAGCCTTCCCCCGGTGAGCTGCGCACAGGGTTTGGAACAAACCCAAAAGTGCGCCCTCCATACCTACTTTAAGTTTAACACAATAATTTTAGGGCTATCAACACAGGTCAATCCGCCCGCACTGTGGTAGAAGAATCCGCTCTCTCAAACCGCGATGTCAGTGCCGGTTTGATCGCGGTCTATCCGCTGGCCGGGCCTGATCCTTAGCCGCAAGTATGGCAGGGATCGGTGGTTGCATTGCACAACAGGGGGGTGTCACGAAAAACTTTGGCACGTAAGATGACAATGGCTCTGTAAGGCCGTCCGGTCATGGCAGGAGGCGGCGTCATGGGAATGCTCGATGATCTGCCGCGCGGGGTACGCGAGCGTAAATCGCTGCGTAAACAGGATACGCCGCTCTCGGCTTTCGTCGATCCGGCGCAGCTCGCCGCGAGCGACACTTTCCGCTATGGCCCGTCGAAAATCTTCCTGGGCACGGTTGGCGGCACGGTCCGGTTCGAAGAGGACAGATTAGGCCCCGGCGGCGAGGTCGAAAGGCCCGGCGAATATTACGTCACCGGCGGGCAGCCGCTGGGAATCGGCGATGACCGGCATGTGGTTCTGTGCGCCGGGTCGCGCGCGGGTAAGGGGCGCTCCTGCCTGATCCCGACATTGCTGGGCTATGCCGGTTCGGTGCTGGCGCTCGATCCCAAGGGCGAGCTGGCCAATGTCACCGCCCGTCGCCGCGCGCAAGGCGGGCAGCAAGTTTGCATCGTCGATCCGTTCAAAATTTGCGCGGAAAGGCTGACGCCATTCCGCGCCGGTTTTAATCCGATGGCGATTTTAACGCCGGACAGTCCGACGCTGGTCGTCGATGCCGGGCTGATCGCAGACGCGCTTGTTCTCGCCGCCACCGGCGGGACCGATCCGCATTGGGACGATTCCGCCCGCAACTTCATCGAAGGGATCATCCTGCATGTCGCGGCCTGGCCCGGCTATGAGGGGGCACGGACGCTGGTCACGGTGCGCGACCTGCTCACGCGCGGGACTACTTTCAGCCACGACGATGAAGAAGTCACCGGGATGCGCGGGCTGCGCTGGGAAATGGAAGCCTGCGCCGCCGTGCTTGAAGACGAACACCCGGACCTTGGCGCGCTGATCGGCGCGGCGGCGGCGGATTTCTTCGAAAAGCCCGATAACGAACGCGGGTCGGTGCTCTCGACCGCCCGTCGCCATACGAAGTTTTTGGACTATGCGCAGCTTCGCGAATCGCTCGCGCCGGATTCGGCGCAAGAGCAATTCGCGCTCACCGATCTTAAAACCGCGCCCCACGGCCTTACCGTCTATCTGTGCCTGCCGGCAGGGCGCATGGCGACCTGCAACAGGTGGTTCCGGCTGTTCGTCAATCTCGCATTAGAGGCGATGGAGCGCGAGAAAACGAAGCCGAAAGTCCCGGTGCTCGCGGTTCTGGAAGAATTTCATGTGCTGGGGCACATGCAGCAAATCGAAGTCGCGGCGGCGCTCGTCGCGGGCTTTGGCATGAAGCTGCTGATCGTGTTGCAGGACCTGACGCAACTCAAGCGCCATTACAAAGAAGGCTGGGAAACGTTCCTTGGCAATGCGGGCTGCTCGCTGTTTTTCGGCAACGCCGATGTCACCACGCTCAAATATATCAGCGAGCGCTGCGGGCAGACTTCGCTGATCGTCGATAAGGGCAGCGAGGTAACGCAAAAGCAGCGCGAAGGCGGCGCGACCGGCGCGTCGTGGTCGCTCGAAGTGCGCGACCTGCTGACCGCCGAAGAAGTGTGCCGATTTTTCGGGCGCGACGATGAGCAGCAGCGTGCGCTCGTTCTACGGCCAGGCATGTCCCCGGCGGTGATTCAGCGCATCAAATACGACAAGCACGAATTTTTCAGGGATGGACAAGGGAAGGAGATATTCGATGGCCCGTAATGAAACTGTCAGTATTGAGCAACCCTTTTCCGACTGGCCGCGACTGGATGTAGCCGACGGCGGACGTGCCATGCGCATGTCTGGACGATACAGGGCGCCATCATGGTGGTGGTCGTGGGGTTTTGGCATAACTTTGATTGTGCTGATCCCGCCCGTCTTGATGCCCGTCTCATGTTCACTTGTAGCCGATCTGAGCTACGGCGGTCGAACGAATCAAGTGCCGGACGGCGTCTTACTGAACATTGTTATCGCCTGGGTCATTGGCTGGTTTGCCCTTGTGGTGCTTGGTGAGATATTCGGACCACGACGCCAGCTTGACGTGAAGGTGACCCCCGAAGTCTTCGTGATCAACGGCAAATCCTATGCGCGCGGGGAAGGGCTGAATCAGTTCGCGATTGAGGAACATGAAAAGGCGCATAATGAGGAAATGTCAGCGCGGCGCGGCCAGGCTGGCGGGCGCTTCTTCCGCGACGCAGTGCAGGTAGTGATGCGCTACGGTGAAAGGCGCGTGCCGATAGCGGCCTTCGGACGCAAGGACGTGCGCAAGGCCGAAGCGCTTCTCGTGCGGCTGCAAATGCTCAATGAGAACATCGAACAAATGCTCGGCATGGCGGCGCAAGGTGATGACGCCGCAGCGCCGGGCGCGCGGGACGATTTTGGCCCGGCGCGGCCAATCCGGTAACGCGAGTGCACCGCTAACAGCGCCGGAATTGCCGATAGAAGCCCGCAGATAGGGTTTTCATAATGCGGCGGGGAAAATAACCCCGAAAAATCGCCGCCCTCAGCGGGCTTCTATGGGCAAAGAATCAACGCCTTATGCGTCATTCTCATCGGCGGCGCTTTTGTAGGGATAGATCGTCCATTCGCCTTGCTTGTTCAGAAGCATCTCGCGCCCGTCTTCATCGACCAGCGTCAGATAGACCGTGACCCATTTGGCGCGGTACGCGGCGAACGGCTCCAGCTCGCGGGCGATGTCGTAGAATCCCTGCCGCAAATCCTGCATCGAAAGCGGCGCGTCGTCCTTGCCGCGAATCTTGATTTTGGAGCCGGTGTTCTTGCGTTTGGCGGGGGGTGACATTCCGTGCTGCGTGTAACTCATAACCGAAGATTCCATCGTAGCGGCGCATCGCCAGCGGCAAAGAAAAAGGGACCATGCGGCCCCTTTTTCCTGTGGAAAAGGAACGAGCGCTTACGCGCTCGCCCCTTCTGCGGCCTGCCCTTCGGTTGCGGTTTGCTCTTCGTCGGCTGCGGGTTCGCGCAGAACGATGCGCCCGCCATTCACCGGCACCAGGTCGAGCTGGACCGTCAGGCCCTTGGCGTCTTCGTGATCCCAGGCCGCGCCGATGCGGGTCCAGAAGGATTTCTCGCCGCGCTCGGTCACATGGTAGGCAATCAGAGCCGGGGGCTGGGTTTCGCGGGTCTTTTGCTTGGCTTTGTAGTTGCGGTTACGTGTCGTCATTGTCTTCTCCTATTCGTCTAAGGGTTGTTACTCGGTACGCTTAACCGTCGATCCGGGCGGACAAGCCGGCGATGCACCACTTCGGGGAACGGGCAACACGGACACTTGGAGCGGGCCACCCGTTGCATCACCGGCGCGCCCGGTCAGGTTGGCGTGAACATCGAGAAACAAAACCCGGCGATATAGGGGAAGCGGCGAAACGGATCATCCGCATACAAGGAAGCGGCATGACCTCGCGTTTCAGCCCACGCTTATTGCCGCGTTATCTGTGACCGCGCGAAATTGATCCGGCATTGGACGCGCAAGCGCGGCTTCGATCACAGCAACGCAAGGGCGGCGACTGCGGAACGTCATTGCTGCCGATGACGGGCGGCTTGTGTTCTGGCTTGCGCACGGGCGACCGGCGCACCGGATGGCGGACGTTGGGCAGGCTGCGGGAGTGCGTTCGTCTTGCGCTCTTCTTGTTCCACGGCGCGCGTCATTCAGGCGGCATTGCGATCAAACACGCAAAAAGCGCCGAACCGGATTCCAATCGGCCTCGCGCGATGCGCTTCGGTTCATTCCTTTTTTCATCTTCCGTCTTTGTCCGGCCCCGGCCAGCCGAACCTTTTTCATTCCACGGGTTAGCAGACAGCGACTTTGCAGACGCAACCTGATCCTGCGGGTCAGGTCCTTCTCTGGCGTTGCGGTCCCTGAGGGGATGCGTCTTCGTCCCTGCCTGCTCCTTCCGTAGCGACATGAAAGGTCCGGGTTGGCCGGGCCTTAAAGCAAATACGGAGGAAAAAATGACATCACTGCGAAACACATTCGGCAAGGCCGCTTTCGGAACGCCCGGTTCCGACACGTTCTGGCTGCTGATCTGGGCAATTTTTATCCTGGATGACACAAAGCGCCGCGAACAAGAGCGCCGCAAGAAGCGCGAACGCGCCGCAGCACTGGCCAGCGCGCCAAAGCCGCCCGCCGGCCCGCGCCCCTTCTAGGGCGCACGCGCTCCGGCTCCACCTGCGAGCCGGAGCGTTCCGCGCAGCGCTCATGGCGCGGCCCGTTCACGGTAGCGCTCGTCAATCGTAACGAGCGTGCCCTTAAGGTCGCGCGCGACATAGGCGGCGATGACCTTGCCCGCGAATTCGTCCGGCGCGAGGTTCGGCACCGGATCGGCATGGATGCCAAGAAAGCTCCGGTAGCCGGTCTCGCTTAAGAAGGGTTGGTCGCAATCAACGGCGTGCGCGTTGAATCCGGGCCAGTAGCCAAAGCCGCTGCCGATGCCAAACATGCCTTCGAGTTCGATCCGCACGCGCATCTTGGCGACCGTGATAACGAACGCGCCGCTCTGGCCCCACAGCGGGACCGCGCCATCGGATGCCGCGCTCTCGCGCTCAAGCACGCAGCCCGGCGCGTCGGGACCGGCAAGGATTCCGGGCTCGCCGCCATTCAGGCGCAGAGCGAGTTTGCAGGATTCCTCGCGCAGCCGGAACGCCTCGTCCACGTCCGCTGCCAGCATGGCCGCGTGGTGCTGCCGCAGCAGCATACGATAGTATGGCAAGCCCGCTTCCATCGTGTCCGGCAAATGCGAGGTTTCGCGCAGGAATTTGCGCAGGCGGTTATCGGTTTCGGTCTCGCGCAACAGCGCATCGAAGCCAAGCTGGTCTGTGGGATGGCGCGTCATAACGCACCTTCCTTCGCCGTTGCAGCGGCTGCCTGCGCAAGCGCCGTTTCGTTTTCGGTGATCGCCGCCGCGTTCCACGCGGCGCGGGCGTAAACGGAAAGCGTATGGCTTGCCACGAAATAGCGGTCGCGCTCGACCGGCAGGCCCAGCTTGCCGCGCACGGATTCCAGTTCTGAAATCCGTACACTGCCAAGCTCGGGACAGCCCATGCCGAGATCACATAGACCGAAGGCGATGTCCGAATCTTCGGGGTCAAGCTCGGACAGCAGCCAGGTACATCCGGCGTCGGGTGTGAAGAGTTTCACGACGGGCGGAAAGTCTGATGCGGCTTCGCCGTTTGCATTGGCGCGCCCATTGCGCAAAAGCTGTTGGCGAATGGATATGGTCAGAAGTTTCATGTTCGTCTCCTTGTGCTTACGGTTTTTCTCAACACGGAGACAAACAGCCGGGGGAATGAGCCGGATGGTCATGCCCAACACGGTCCTGTGTAGCCTTGGCGAAACAGGGTGGTGCGGGCAGGGCATTGACCGGACGGCGCGCCCGGCTATGACGTAGTGTTAGATGGTGAGGAAAACCGGCAAGGAGACGGACCGGATGAACCTAGACGGATCGGTGTTCGGTCAGCGCGGGGAAATGGGTCTGTAGCGGCATGCAGTGAATTATCAGTGGATGTCGTCTGAAAAATGAAGGACGCCATCGTCTATGAGCATAGATGCAATGTGCTCTGGAGTATGGCGTAAAGGGCGGGCAATCGGATCGAGGATTTCGTGGCCACGGTCTGTCAGTACAAGCTGAAACAGCCTGCCACCGCTCGGAAGCTCAACACAATCAATCTGCGCATCTTCTGAATCCAAAAGTTTGAGAAGGGCCTGATGGAATAAGTCGAATAGTTCAGAGGGCGTTGCTTTGTCGTAGTCTATGTCTGTTTCTTGTGAACACATTCTGTTGGTTTGCATAATAAAGTTTGATAACGGCCATTGGGGAAAAGAGGGGTGGCGTCTACTGCTCAAAGCAATAGAGTCTATTGGAACTACCACAATTCGTGCTGCCGGCGTCAGTCCATCGATTATCAGTCTGAGCGGTGGTTCCCTTCTCGCCACTGCCGGCAGTATCCGTCCAACCGGTACAGTCGGTAGTGCCCTTGTAGGTTCCGTTCGTCTGCACATTGGTCCAGACATTTATTGCTGCAACGGCGTTATTGTTCTCATCCCTGTCGATAAAGTTATCGATAATGCCGTCAGTCAAGTCTGCCCAGCCGTTAGCGATCACGGTGCCGTCGAGTAACTGGTAATCGTACGTGGACTGTGTAAACGTGCTTTCCGGATCATTCGCGGCGGAAGTCGCAATCCACGCCTTATATGTGCCCAACAATCCCGCAGCAGAGGCAAGTGTCTGGCATTTGGTTGTTGCCGCGGCGTAACCACCAATGGTGAGGCCGGTGTAGGTTTGGGAGGTAACGAAGACAATCCGGTTTCCTGTTGTCGTCACATCCCAGTTGTAGGATACGATTCCAATCCCGAGCGTGCCCGTAAACGTGGTCAGGGAAGCTGGCGAAGAGGTCAGGCGAAGCTGTAGATAATCACCGTCGCTGACCATGCCGGCGGCACTGGTATAGGCCGGTGCCCCCGAACAGGTGGCATCAGCACAGATGCGATATGCCGGGCTGCCGTCACCGCTGATCGTGACGGAAGCGCCGCCGCCTGTGCTGTCGTAAAGCTCGATATTCGATTCGATCACCGTGGACAGCGCAATGCCGGTCTGATCGACAAAGTTCATCGCGATGTGAGGCGCGCCACCGATTGTGCCGATCCCTACAGCGCGCCAGTCGTCGCCGTCACAATATTGCAGGACGTGGTAATTGCCGTTGTAAAGGACAGTCCCTTCGTCGCCGGCGGGGTTACTGCAGCCAGGACCACCTGCAGCGGGATTGAGGATGCCGAACGGAATCCACTGTGTTCCGTTGCAATATTCCGGCATGTGGTAAACTGAACTGTAAATGACGGCGCCTTCTTCATACGCGGGGTTGGCGCAGGCGGCATAAGCGGACGCGAACGGAAGGAGGTTAAGGCCCGCAGCAAGGACGATGACAATGAAAAGTCTATATCTCATTCGTCACCGTTGCCGTGTGCGGGTTGAGAGGGCATCGGGGTATTTGAATCTAGGGGGCTGGTTTCGGCCGTCTGCGAGCAATTTGGTGTGGCGCACAACGGGGCGGGCAGGTTTTCATGCAGTTTGAAACGGACTCCTTTACCGGACATTTTGATGTGCTCATGACCGTTGAGCACATCGACGAAAATGATTTCGGATGCGGTGGTATCGGCGCGCCAGCTATCGGCCAGTGCGGGGGATAGCAAGCATAGAAAAAGACTAAATGTTGTTATTAGCAGCCTCGTCATTAAGGTTCCTTTTGTCTATATCCCATTTTAACCATTATATTCTTGTAAGAAAGTTAATTTTTATAATTTTTACATAATAATCACTTATAAGGGCTGTCTTTTGATTGAAGGCGCGGTAACGTCGCGCCGGCCGCCCGACTAGGGAAAAAGGGAAGCCTTTCGAGCGAGAATCTCTGGGTAACTAAGTGTTTGATCTGATTGAGGCTTCAATCGGGCAAAAGGGCGTGGACAGAAAAAATCGACGAAAACTGGTGGATGGTTTGCGGGGAAACACTCCCTCAGGGAGAACGTTGCGCGGCGGGGATTAAATCCGGGCTTAGGTCATTCAGCGCGCGTCGCTTGCGATTTCATCGTACCAGTGCGGGAGTATCCCATAGCCTTCGAGATAGTCCTCGATCAGCTTGCAGAGCGCGGCGCTAGTGGGCCGAGTTGGATAAATGATGTAAGCGGACAGACCTTTGTTTTCGATCTCCAGCGTCCTTTCGACGTAGGAATACAGTTGGTGCTGGTGGCGCCAGAGATTCTTTTTGATGTTTTTTGGTTTGATCCTGTCCCAGTCGGTCGCCTTGATTTCCAGGACGGCAACAATGTCACCGGCTTCGCTAATGAGTATGTCAGCGCGGCCCCATTTTTTCCGCGCTGCCTTTGTGAGCAGCAATTCTATGGGGGCTTCGCATCGCACCGATCCGTCGCCGGGGTCTTTGCCGAAATCGGCCTGGACGATTTTCTGAAACCGCTTCCCGCGCCTGAGTGGTTCCGGTTCGTTCATTAGACATCGAGGTGCGGTGGCGCCTAAAACAGGAGGCGCACAGGCACATGACAGTGGTTGGTTTCAGCGGCGCGGCGCGCCTTGGCCATGAGAACCTCGGCCAGGGACAGGTTCCGGTCCAGAACCTCGTGCAGGTCTAATCCGTCCATGGCGATGAGCGCAGTGGGCCGCCCGCTGTCGAACGCCGTGAGGCCGTCCGCGGAAAACCCGGAATAGCTGACGAACAGGCCCCTTGACCACCGGGCCTTGCTGGTCACGGTTTCATTAAGGCGAGCAAGGTCACTGCGGCCGACCTGCGCATTTTGCCATCTGGCTTCGAGAAGATAGGTCTGACCGTCGTGCTGGAAGCTGCCGTCGATCTGCTCGCCTGTCAGGCGGAAGGAGCCGCGCGGGGCAAGGCCGTACGAGTCGAAAAGCGCGTTCAGGAATTTCTCGAAGGCAAAGCCGCGCGGTCCGGGCGCCAGGCTGCTGATCGTAACCAGCTCGTTCTTAAGGGCGGACAGGCGCGCCGGGTCCATCGGCGATGGCTGGCCTTCGGCGGCTTTCTTGCGGCGCTCAAGGCTCGCCAGAAAATCAGGGTCGTGCAGGCCGGGGATTTTATAGCCGAGCCGGGCAAGGACGCGGTTGATGTTTTCGATTTCATCGCGGGTCAGGGGGTTGCCTTTGCCAGCCCGCCACGAAACCGACTGGCGCACAACGCCCTCGATCAGATCGCAGAATCTGTGGCGCTCGCGCTCGAACGTGGCCGTAAGAAGGGTGACGATGGCCGGGCGCTTGCTGCCGCCGGTCCAGTAGGCGGCAAGGCCAAGCTGGCCCGCGACGGTGGGGAAGGAAAGGCGCGGATTACCGCTGCCGGGCAGCATGTCGTAGAGGATGCCGGCGAGTTCGTCGATATGCTGGCTTTCGCGCAATGAGACGGTCATGTCCCCTGCCCGTATCCGAGCGCAGCCGAACGGCGACACACGGCTTTACTTATAGAATCCGTAATCACCCCGGTCTTCCTCGCGCACAGAGATCGTGTCCTCAGTAATCGAAATGTTATCCGCTAAGGGATTTCCCGACTCATCCACCAGGAAATCAAATATCAGGCTGATTTGCGATTTCTCCTCGACTTCGACGTTCACATAGTCAGTCATGTAATAGCGATCCGTCTCTTTATCGTAGAACCCCGTATCTAAATCCTCATATGATACGTCGGCCGAATAGCTCACGGCAGCTTCGGCTTCCGCGCGCACGTAGTCATCGCCGACCTCAAGAGCGTACACCTCACCGATCTCGACCTCTGAAACCTCCACATTTTCGACATCGCCGTGGGGATTGTATTCAGGCACGAACATCCGGTTGGCGAATTCACGCGTCACGAAGTCTTCCAACTGGTCTATGAGCGCCTGCGGCCTTTCGTGAAGACTCTGAACGAGCGCATCGGCGCGATTGATATGATCAAGCAGCATCTCGATCTTTTCAAAGTGCTGTAACTGCTCTCGAACATCGCACACGCGTTTCAGGTCGTCGTCCGGGCCAACAACGTAAACTGCCGTATCATTGGCATCAGCCCACATAATCAGCCGTTCAAGGGTAAAGGCGTCGGGAAATTCATGCTTCTTTCTGGCAATGTCGAATGGCGGCGCGCCGTCGAAATACGCCGCGAATATGGCGGACGGGCTGACATCGGAAACATCCAGGGTCACACAGCGCCCTTTTGCCAAATGCTCTTGAAACTGCGTTACCAACGTTGCGGAAAGCGCAGCGGCATCGGGCGGCGTTCTGAAGATGTTCAGACGGTCATCGGCGATAGTTTTGAAGATGGACAGTTTGGCGTTTCGCAACGCGTCGCAGGCTCTTTCAACATGCTCATGAATAAGGTCTTTCATTTCCGATACGGAGACATCCGTTTGCAAAAGCGTAATCCAATCGGCGCGACCGACATCCGCTAATGCGGTAAGACGCTGACCGCTGAAATCAAGATTGTTTCGACGGTACTCGGAGGGATCAACATAGACGCCGTAATTGGGCATTCCGCCTACTCCAGCCCGTCAAGAAGCGATACCGGGCGATTTTCAAGCCAACGTGTTGTGACGAATAGCACTGGTGCGCAAAGTCGCCGCCGTGCCCCGCACATGATCGGCAGCGGATAGCCGCAGGCGGGTATCAAGCGAAGTGTCGTTCACGTCCATAGCGATGCAGCCCGCATGGCGGCGGCCTGGCAAGTATGCGAAAATTCCCGCGGCCGGGCCAGATATTCCGCCCCGGCCGGTATCACCCCGGCCGCCTGCCATGGCAGGCGGCGGGCGCGAATTCTGATAGAGTCCGGGAGCTGGAATCGGCGTTACGGCAGCCAGGCAATTCACGAGCCGGCCATGATGACCGCGAAGTCACCTACTGCGTCCCAACCCGATATCTTCCTGTCGTCGGCATTCAGGGATTTTCTGGATTTCCGGGCGGAGATTCGTGGCCTCGATCCGTCCCGAATTTGGGCCGTCGAGTTTGAGCGCCCCGATCTGGATGACCGGAAAGGCGCTCCGGCCTTCACAATCGTCGATACACTGGTCGAACAGATTCGCCGTTCGGGCGTGTTCGTCTGTGTCCTGCGTGACTGGTATGGATCAAGCGTTTTCAAGGACACCGAATCGGTATCGTTCTTCGAAACGGAGATATACCAAGCGGCGCTCTATCATAATAATGTCCGGTTCTTTCTTCTTGAGCCGTTTAATCCAAGCGACAAAATGAACGGTCTTCTCGACATTGTCGATGTCATTAGACCGGGCATCGTTCCGAAGCGGACACAAAGCAAAGCAGAAATTCTCGACGACATTAAAGGTATTCTGGAGCACCAGAAACCGAAGAGGCGGCAAAGCTGGGCGTTGTCCTTGCGTAAACTGGTGAGCGAACTCGCGCTGCGGCGCGGTCATCCCAAGCCTGATATCGAGTTTTTCGACCGGGTGTTTCGCTCGCCCGCCGGCCATCCCAATAAAGATCACGTGCAACAATTGCTGAACGATCTGGGGGCCGAATCCGGTATCGAGAAACGTCTGACGCGTATGTGGATTGCTTTGCGCGAATTGGCGGCGGCGCCTTATGACCGCAGCGAATTCGCGGAATATCTCCCCTATTGGAACGAGGCGCTCGGCGCCTGGGCGAGCGCGGCGGCGTGGTACGGTCTGCATGGTCATCTCTATGCAGGCCGCCTGGCCGCCGTTAACAGCATGCTGAAGATACGGGCGGCCATGAAATGGACCGGGGCGCCACATGATCCCGGCCATTACATACACGGAACAAAGGGGGGCCGCGCCAGTGAGTATTACTCGATGGCCAAGCTCCTACCGGGAAGGGAAGCGCGGGCGCTGTATCTGGGGCTCGCGCTCAAGGATGTGAATGAGGCAATTAACTCAGTTTCCGGCGATCTGTCCGGTTATCTGGCCATTCGGGGCCATATCCATCACATGCAGGGCGCGCTGAGAGAGGCCATGAAAGATTTCGAAGAGATGGGCCGATTGCGCGAGGCGAAGGGTGAGCAAGGCGGTGTGGGAGAAGCGCGGGCCGACCTTGGCCTGATTCAGATCAAGCTCGGGGAATTTCGTGAAGGACGCAAGAACCTGCTGGACGGTGTGGCGATGCTGGAGGCGGCAGAGCGGCATGGATTCGCCATCAGGGCCAGGAAGCGCCTCGCGCTGGCGGAGTTACGGTCTTTCCATCCCCACTCAGCGCTGAAAGAAATCTGCGTGGCATACGACAAGGCCCAGGAATTCCAGATATACGGCCAGATCACGCCGTTAATGGAGTGGATGCATGACCTGGCATGTAAGATTGGCATTTGGTCGAGAAGAGACTTTGATTGAAGCTGTGTCGCAGGGCCTACACTGGCGCTTACTCCGCCGAGTCCTGTAACAACGCGAGCAAAGTGGGCTCGCGGTACCGCCCGGCGGCGGTGCGCTCGGCCTTCGGGCGGTGATCCAAGGCCAGTTCGAACAATGCCGGCTGCTGCGGTTGCGCCGCTTTCCATGCGTCGATCTGCTGACGGCGCAATTCGAGGATGACGCGCCATGAATAGGCGCGCCCTTCGACCATGATCGTATCCGACGGCTTCATTCCGCCGCCTCCGCGAGAACGGAAGGCTGCAAGTTGTGGAGATAATCAACGGCTCGCTGTGCATGGGATGCGGCGGTAAAGATCGCCCGCTTATCATTCTTCAAGACCTTGAGCCATGAGGCGATATAGGCGGCGTGGTCTTCGCGCGGTTCCGGCGTCAGATCGAGATCGGCGCAAAGAAAGGCGCTGCCAAGCTCGGCGACCAGTTCCTCGGCGGCGTAGCCTTCATCGCCCCAACGCTTGCGTCCGAATTCGCGGTCAAGGCGTGAGGGGTGACGAGTCAGGTGGCAACATTCATGGGCCAGCGTGGCGTAATAAGACTCGGCGTCGCGGAAACACTCAAAGGGCGGCATTTGCACATAATCGTGCGCGACGCTGTAGTAAGCCTGATTTCCGCCATGCCGGATGTCCGCGCCCGTCGCGGCAAAAAACTTCTCCGCGTGGTCGATGCGCTGCACCGGATCAAGGCGCGGCTCGTGGGTAGCGTAAAACTGCGCGGGCAAGTCCTCGATCTGATCGACGCAAAAGACGGTGTAGCCTTTGAGAAAAGGAATCTCGCGCGCAACATCTTCGCCGGTGGCATCGTCGGTTTCAGTGCGGCGGATGCGGTCGGCGTAAACGACAAGGCTGCCGTGCTCGCCCTTGCGCACATGCCCGCCAAGTTCAAGCGCCTGCTTGAAGGTCATCCAGATCGGCGCGGCGGAACCTTTGGCGACGGCTTCGCCCCAAAGCATCAGCACGTTGATTCCCTGATACGGCACGCCGTTAAAACGCAGCGGCCTTGTGATGCGCCCTGCCGCGTGCTCCGCGTTCCACGGCTTAAGCCACGGGCGCACGCCCTTTTCCAGCTCGGCCACAATCTGATTGGTGATGCGTTCATATACGTCCTGTTTCATTGCCTTCTCCTTGGCTTGCGGGTTGCGCATGCAACCGACTAGCCACCCGGCAATGAGGGGGGAGAGGCCGTCACAGGCCGCAGGCGGGGTGAGGGGGATCGCCCGGTCTGCACGAACGAAGAGAGGAAGATCGGGGATACGCCCCGCCGGAGCCCGTCAGGGGTGCCTTGACGGCCAGGGGGCGAAGCCCCCGAGAAAAAGAAAAACTGCGCGGCGGTTACGCCGCGACCAAGTCAGGCGGCGTCAGCCGCCGTTATGCGCGAAGGACCGTCACCGCATGGCCGAGACGCCGAATCCCGCTTGCGGGATCTGAAGGCGGCTCGGGAAGCGCCGCAATCACGGCGCGCGTAGGGCCTGGCCCGGCGTTAGCCGGGCGTGCCCAATCATATCATATCGGACGTTCGAAGGCCGTCAGATAAACATCGTAATCAATGGCGGGGACAGTGCCGATGCGCTGTAGCCTGTGAAGAAGCTGCAAGAAAAAAAACGCCAAGGCATGCGCGGGAGGGCTGATTGTGATTTTTGCTGCGCCATTATCATAAAGCGCTTCGAAACCGCCGGCATTGACGACACACCCGATGTCAAGCCGCTGCGCTGGCGATCTTTCGCCCAAGGTTGCTGTGAAGGGGTCGCCGAAAGGCGGGTTCCAATCGCTCGCAGTTGCAAGAATGCCGCCCAGGATAGGCGTCAGCGGGCGCGGTTTATGCTCGCCGCCCGCGTGAACGATTGGGGCGCTGGTTCGGCCCAGGTTGCGGACGGACGACACTTTACCTCCTGCATATTCGACATTGCCCTTGTTCAGTGCCTGCTTGACTTCGAGCGCTGCATAGACCCCCTCGGCGGGGATCACCTTCTGCCCGGCAACGTTATAGAGTTCGGGTGTGTATTGCCGGTCATAGATGACAATATCGATCTGTTCGCTTTGATGCCCTTGCGCATCGGCGACAAAGGCTCTCTCGGCTTGGTATCTGTGCGGCAGGTGGCGCTGAAGCATATCGAGCCAGTTCGCTTCCGTTTCAGCGCCCTTGGCCCCGGCATGATCGACGACTGTCCGGCTTGAATTCAGTTCACCCTGCAACCGCGCCTGAAGTCCGGCATAGACTTCATTCAAGCGGTTCTTTGCACCCTCACTGCTGCCGCTCACCAGATGATGTCCTTCCAATACTGCTTACCGGCACTCGCTTTCGCCTGCCCGGCAACGGCGGTCTTTTCCGCCGCCGAAAGATCATCGGAAACCGCGTTGTTGGTGTTCGCCGGGTCAATGATGCGCCGGGTGGCAAGATTCCCACCGATGTCGTTCAGGGCGTGCAGCACATTGGCTGCGAGATTGTTTGTCGATCTGCCTTTCAGCCCTTCGATGACAGACAGCTCAAGGTAGAAGGACGGGAAGGACAGGTTATGGAGCGTCCGCCAGATTTTGATCGCGCGGATTTCTCTGGTCCTGCCCGATTTGACCACCGTATCGATATGCAGCTTGACGTTCGTCTGCGTCCAGGAATCCGTCTTGCGCTTATAAAGGCTATGGTAGTTCTGATAGCCGGCCTGAATCTTCCCCGGCACCAGATCGACCTTCCTGCCCGTTACGGACGCCCTGATCGACACATTCTGCCTTACCGGGGACCAGCCCTGATTGTTCGCCAATACGAAAAGGGCCTCATATATTTCTTTGAGCGTTGCCCCCGTGTCCGCTTTTAGAGAGATAAACAGATCAATGTCGGTCGAGATATTGTTCGCCGTGCCTTTGGCAAAGGAGCCGGAATATTCAAGGCTCGCTAACTGACTCCCGGCCCATCGCGTGATCGCCGGCGCGGCATTGTTAGCCGCGCCTTTGGCCGCAGAAATGTCCACAGCGTATTTTTGCAATATACTTTCGACGTATTGATCTTCGGTCATGGGCTAAAAGCGTTTCGGTGGGGCCTTGGATTCTTGTCCGGGCGCGCCAGAGGCAGGATTGGAGAGTTTGTCAAAGTCCGCGTTTATCTTGGCAAAGAGCGCACGCGCTTTTTCTTTTGTCGCATCGGGGATCGTTGCCGGGTCTTTTCCCCAAGCATCGATCAGTGCGAGCGCGGCGGCAGCTTTTTCCGCCATGCCGAACTTGCCGAGTTTCTTGCGCTCGAACGCTTGTTCGAGCGCCTTGACGTTGGTGGATGCGGCTTTTTCATCGGCATTAAGCGTGATGTCGTAGCCAGCATCTTTCAGGGCCTTGAGGTAGATGTCGCGGGAAACGAGGTCTTCTATCGTTGCCTCGGTCAGGTTAATTGCGGTTCCGAGCATGAGCACCGCCGATTCATCGCTGAACACGTCTTTCAGGCGTTTGGCGGCCTGATCGCCTTCCTTGTCGCTATCGAGAAGGACCATGAGGCGTCCTTCATCCACGCCGGTTGAGGCGAGCATGATGGACGCGAGCGGCATAAGGCGGGACGTGCCGCCCGCCGGAATTAAAACCGTGTCCGGGTGAAGGGCCGGGCCGTCCTTCTTGGTGGACAGGCAATCGCTCAGCGCCTTGATAAGCCAGTAATCGGTGATTCCTTCGACAATGAGCGAGCGTTTGCCGAGAAAGAGCGTTTGCGCGATCGAATAACCGACAGCGGCCTGCAAGGGGAAAAGCGTGTCGCGGTCGCCGGTGGGGCGCACGTCATTAGAGACGACGGTTTTTTGAGGCTCGGGACCGGCAAGATGGACAGTGCGAACGCGGTCCAGGTGATTGCCGTCAACAAGAAACGGCAGGTGCGTGCTGTAAAGGAGTTGGTTGCTTTCCGATATGCGCTCGAACAGGGTAATCAGCTTTGATTGCAGCGTCGGATGAAGGTGCAGTCCAGGCTCGTCCAGCAAGAGAATGGCGCCCTTGTGCGCCTTGCGCGATTCGACAAGGAAAACGAGATAGAACGAAAAGAACCACTGAAAGCCGTGGCTGCGCTCTTCAAAGGGTATGGGAAATTCGTTGTGCTGGTCGGACACCCGTAAAACAAGGTCTTCACCGTCTGCATCGAAGTGGAGTTTGTGACGCTTTTCGGTCCACCAATCGATCCAGTCCCCGGTCAGCGTGAATGAAGAGGAGTCAAGGAGGGCGCGGCGCTTTTCATGGCGGCGATGGAGCTGCTCGTCGGTTTCTCCCTGCTGGCGCGGACGGCCAAGATCAAGGATTTCCTTGGGGTCAATTCCGCTCCACTCAAAGAGTGCGGTCTGTGTGCGGACTTTCGGGTCCGGCGTATCCTTGCGCTGTAGATACATCGGCAGATGGATTCGGGTTTCGAGCTGCCCGTAATCATCGAAATAGATAAAGACCGGCAGATTTTCCTCGGCCCATGCCCTGCCCTTTTCGTTCGGGTCGCCCTGTTTGGCCTGCGCAAGCAAAGCCTGGAGTTTTTCGCGATCCGGCGCAGCGACGGACGCGCGCTGTGCATCGGCTTTCACCCAGGCCGCGACGGCGGCGCTAACGGTTTCGAGCGCCTTGATGGTCGTCGCCTCCCAGGATGGCGCGTCAACATTGATCTGCCCGAGCGCTGCGCTCGCTGCGGCCTGCACCGGCGCGGAATCATCACCGCCGGCGGCGGCGATTGCGCTGGCAACCGCTTCGATTGCGGCTTGAACGTCGGCGCCGGAAGAGGCCGGACCGAGGCTCTTTTCAAACCGCACATCGTGACGGACTTTATCCTCGCCGTCATAATGCGTGACATAGGTTACCCGTTTGGGCTTTGTGGCGGGCGGCGCCGGAAGGTGCGCGATGAGGTCGTCCGCTTCCTCCGGGCTTAGCTCGAACTCAAGGACGGTGACTTCCTGCGTTCCCTTGCGGTCCCGTGAATATCTGTCGCGGGGATAATCGTAGAGTTTGTCGAATTTGGCGTCGGCGACGTTCTTGCTTTTCCACATCGCCTTCATGACGGAGGTCTTGCCGCTCTCGTTCTTTCCCACAAGGGCGGTCACGCGCCGGTCGGCCTTCACAGGCGCGGTGTCGTCGATCACCTTGTAATTCTTAATCTGGAAATTGATGAGCTTCATGACTCAGCCCTCCTTGTACTGGCGGAAATTGGCGGCAAGGTCGGCGAAGGATTTCGGGCTGTAGCCATTGAAGCCCGCGGCCTGACACGGCCCCGTTCCTCGGCCGAAGCCCGCCACGAAGCGGGGCTTTTTGGTCTGAGCACTGAAACGGAAATGGTCACTTTCATTCTCTCGCCACCACCGTGTCGTAGAGGCCGTAATGAGTCAGCCCTTCATGGCTTTCGATGCCCGTGTAGCGAAGAGAGGCATCCTCGTAGCGACGGAATGCAAAGACTGCCTCGTTCATCCTCTCGGTGTTGAACACCTTCAGGCGCACCAAGAGGTGAAAGTCCGCGACCGTTAAGCCAGTGACGGCGAGGAACAAGTCCGGCTCCAGCTTGGTGATGACATCCTGCAATGTGTTTTCGCGGAAATCCGTCAAATACATGAAGGCAGGAATACGGGTAGCGAACTTTATCAGCTTTTCCTGAACGAGCTTGCGCTTGGATTTGTATTCCTTTTCCTCGTCGGTCAGCTCTTTCCTTTCCTGTGGCGTCAGCTCGCCACCCTTGGCTTTGGCCTTGTCCTTGAGGTCTTTGACCGCCCCACTCTTGTTGATGATGGTTTCGATGATGTTGTCGCCTAGCGAGCGCCAGCCCTCGATGCGTTCGACGGCGGCCATTGCCTCGGGATTGTCGAGGACGCGGCGTAACGTGTCGTTATCCACATTGACCAGCAGCGCGGACTCCCATTTGCGCGCCAGCAGCGTCGCCGAAGTTCCGGCCATGGCGATGTCGAGGATGCCGCCCGCGTCGATCTGCGTCATGTTGGCCCCGTCATAGGCCAGCACCGGCAGGAAAGAGACAAGCTCGCGCACGGCAGTTTCCGGGTTCGCTTCGCCCGGCGACAGGCCAATGCCGTATTCTGACAATTGCCGCAGCGCCCGCGTCGGCGCAAAATCGAACACGAAGCAGACCGGCTTGAGGATTTCTTCCTCGTTCGGATTGTCGCCATTGGGGTTCTTGATTGACCAAGGCGACTGCACCCGGAACGCGGCCTGAAAGTATGTCTCCGGCGACTTAAGATTACGGAGCATCAGGATTGACGACCATTGCGCCACCGTCACGCCGGTTGCTAGCTTGCCGCAGGAAAGCGTGATGGTCTTCGTCTCGAAACCGCTGCCGATGGCCTGCCGGACAGGCGGCAGCGCATCGAGGCCAATCCCTGCTGAAGCTCCCGCTGCCACGATCACCTTGTAATCGTGCCAGAAGGTGTTGTGCCGCTCCGCCAGCAAATTCGCCATCGCGTGACAGGCGGCTACATTGGGCAGGAACCAGAATGAATGCTGGAGGTAAGGTAGCAACCGCACATCCGAATAGGGAAAAGGCGGTCGTTTTCCGGCTTTCAGACTTTCGACCGCTTGCGGCGCATAGCCGCCCCGGATGATGTCCAGCCATTTCTGCACGTCGGTCTTGTGCTTGAACACGGCCGCCTTTCCCGTGCCAGTGGCGGCGAAAAAGGCGTTCAGGTCGAATTCGTCAAACTCCCCGGCGCTGGCAATCGCCAGCAACTCGTCGGGCATTTGATAGGTGAGCAAGCGCATTTGCGGCAGCGCGCCGTAGGTGTTGCGCTTGCCCGGATTCTTCGCGGCGAACTCGGCCTTGGCGCGCTGTTCGTCGGTATAGGTCCAGTTGAAAATCTGTTCCTCGATAAACTCGCCCGTCGCCAGCGCCTTGAATGGCGTACCGGAGAGATAGAGATAGGCCCGCGTAGTGATGGGCAGAAACTCCGCCTCGCTCTCCGAGAGCACGCTCAAATCTTCGTTTACGTCTTCAAGATCGTCGGCATATTCCAGACTGGCTTCCTTCTTGGCGACCGCTGCGTCCTCGCCCTCGAAAAGCTCCTTCGCCGTCTCCCGCCATGCGCCGAAATGGTATTCGTCGAACACCACCAGATCCCAGTGGATCGTGTGGAGCCATTCGTTCCTGGCCTTGATGTTCCCGGCCTTGTCACGCCCGAGCAGGTCCTGGAACGAGCCGAAATAGACGACCGGCTTGTCGCCGTCGATCTGGCTGGGGTCGCGCCCTGAGTTGCGCGAGAGATATTGCCAGCCGTCAAAATCGACGTGCGATTCTAGATCGGTCTGCCAGGCGTCCTCGACGGCGGGCTTGAAGGTCAGCACCAGCACCCGCTTCGCCCCGAGCTTCTTCGCCAGCTTATAGGTCGTGAAGGTCTTGCCGAAACGCATCTTCGCGTTCCAGAGGAAGCGTGGAACGGCGGCGGCGTCCTGCTGCCAGCGAGAATGGTAGTAGTCGTGGGTCTGTTCTACTGCCTCTGTCTGTTCCTTGCGTGGCGGAAATTTCTCGTGGTGCGTGCCGGTGAATTGCTGGCCGCTCCGCAATTCGGCCAGCACGGTTTTCACGTCGGCGACGGCGCATTGCATCCATTCGAGCTGTGGATTGGAGAAGCCCTTGCGCCGGAGCGCGTCGCGCACGGCATGATCGGTGATGATGCCGCCATCCTCGCGCTCGGCGGACTCGTCGAGTGTGATGGTGTAATTCGTGATCGCGGCGGTCTTGAGTTGTTCGGCGACGCGCTGCTTCACGTTGCGCGTCGTTTGCCCGACCTTAAGCAAGCCGTCATGCGCCTTGTCAGCAATCGCATAGGCGTAGATGCGCGGGCGCGCCTCCGGCTTCGGCGCAAGGATTTCGTCGATGGATTTAATCATCGCCCTCGCCCATAGGCCGAATCATGCTTTCGATAAACGCGATCTCGTCTTTTGTGATGCCGTATTTCTCGTAAAACAGTTCGTCAGCCCAATTTCTTTTCCACGACTGTTGAGGAACCCATGAATAGGTTGAGCGCAGCGCGTGCTGGGTGATTTTGCGAAGTGAGACAAGGAAGCGAAAAAACCGAGTCTTGGTGTAGCTCTGAAAGCTATTCGCCGCCTTTTCGCTCGTGAACGGCCCTGCAACGAGATAAGTTTGGGTGCAGACTGATTCCGGCGGCGCGACGATGGATGGGCCAAGAACTAACGCGGGAACTGCCCCGCGCTCACCATACGCTTCTGGGAGTAGCACCTTCCATGAATCAATCAGATGAGTGTTCTTTTTGATGCCAGAGCGTGCGGTATAAGTCACTGTGCGCCGGCCTTTTTCCGTGAGGTAGAGGGCGACCGAGCCACGAAATGGCTTTTCCTTGTAGTCGGCAAAGTTCGTTGCCAAGCCGAAAGGTGTGTCGGCACTTATCACCGCATCCATGGTCGGTTCACTACGAGCCTGAACCCGTTCGAGAATGCTCAGTGCGCGGTGGTCACGGATGAAAATGTCTCGCGCGCCAAGATTTCTGGTGATTGTCGGTTGCTGTTCATCGCCCTGGAATAGCGTGTATTGCGCGTCGCCATGATATTCCCTGTTCCAGAGGAAGTAGCCAACACCTCCCTCGAAATCCACGCCGGGAAATGCCGTGGACATCTTCGTGTAGTCCACAAGATGGCTGATGTGCCGGTCAGTGAGCATGGTCTTGCGAAACTCATCCAGCCCTCGTCCGCCCGCCATCCAGCGTGACGGAATAACCATGCTGAGGTAACGCGGTTCCAGCCGCATCGCCTGCTCCACGAAGAGGTGATAAATCGAAGAGTCATTACTCCCCCCCCCTCCGCCTGTCATCTGATACGGCGGGTTGCCGATAATCACGTCAAACTGCATGTCGCCTCCGAACAGCTCGGCGATCCGAGCTTTAATGTTATCCGTGTGAATGAACGCATAGGCGTGGGTTTCACGCCCTTCCTCGCGGCCAAAGATCGTCTTCGGCGCGCTGCAATACTTGCACTTCGTGCCTTCCCAAGTGTGTTCCATCCGCTCGAACCAGATATTGCCCGCATCGTTCTTGAAGCCCTTGGCGATGGAGTGCTCGCCGTCAGCGTGTTTGGAGCAATAGACGCTCCGCCGCGCCAGCAGGCTGGTGAGATTCGTGATGCCAATGCCGAACACCTGCCGCGTCAGGATGTGATCGACGCGCTTTCCGAGGTCAGGAATCTCCGACGCGAGGCCCTTGGTGAGACGGTTGGTGATCTCGCGCAAAAACACGCCGCTCTTGGTGAACGGGTCGAGGAACTTCACATCCGGGTCGGCCCAGATATTCGCACCCCCGTGGTCAGCCGCCCATGCCTCGGCCAAGGTATCCAGCATCCGGTTCGCAAACTCCGGCGGCGTGAACACCTCGTCGTTGCTAAGATTAGCGATGCAGGTCAGCACATCGGGGTTGCGCCCGCGCAACGCAAAACCAGCTTGCGTGTTCATGCGGCCTCCTTCGGGGTTCCCCGATGCGCGGCGGCCAGTTCAGGCACCGTCATCGGCGGATAGGTCTTCGTCGGGGTGAAGATTTCGTGCTTGCCCAGGTGAGCGAAGAGTGTCCCCTCCGCGCTGAAGGCCGATGCGCCAGTGAGAACGTCGAAGCGGAAGTCACGACGCTGGAACTTGCCCTTGCCGAGGTAACCCCATTCGGCAAACGCGATGGGTTCGCCGTCATGCATTCGCATCGTCAGCGCGTCACCATGCACGAGGTTGTGCGACAGCACGGAAGACGCCGCGCGGTATACGTCGTCCGATTTCTCCAGGTTGAGATAATCGGCGAAAATTTCGATTAGGTTGGCGCGGCACTCGGCGATGTTGTCGTCCAGAAGCTCAATTCCGTAAATGCACATAAGAGCGAAAAGGGCGTAGTGCCGTTTTTCAAACTCGGACTTCCCGAACTTGAGTTCGACGGCCGCAAGCTTCCGCTGTAGAACCCGGAGGAGGAAGTTCCCGCTCCCGCAGGCTGATTCTAAGAAACGCGCGTCAATCCGCTCGGTCTCGCCTTTGACGAGATCGAGCATGGCATCGACCATCCATGGCGGGGTGAACACCTCTCCATGGTCGGCAACACGCTTCTTTGATTTGATCAGCGTCATGAATCGCGCCTTGCGGGTTGATAGGAGTCGAACAGGTCAAGGTCACCACGCAGGATTTCCGCGACCGACCACACGAACGATTCCAGGTATAGCGTTTTCGTGCGCGCGTCGTTCATCGTTGCTTTCCCGCGCTTGCAATTAATTTGTCATTTCCAGATCGCCCGGTTGCCGGCATTTCCCCAACGCCGTCCCGGTGCTCCGCCACATACATCCGCATGAACTCGCGGATGACCTGAGCTGCGGGCTTGTCCTGTGCCCGGCAGACTTCAAGGAAACTATCGCGCAGATCGCGCTGCACTCTGATGCGAAGGCCCGAATCCTTTGTCATGGCCGTAGTGTAACCAATGGATACACAGTTGGGTAGCTCAAATAGAAATAGGATGGCCAACCCTCTACCGCGTGCTCCGCCGATATGCTGAGACCGCTGTGTTGGTAGATTTATCAGGTGCCCCGAGCCCTTCACGCCCGCCGGGCGGCTCGGACGGTTGACGAGGCTTCCCTCGCATCCTGGCTGGGATATTGAGCACGCGGCGCGCGGACTCCTGGGGCGCGCCCAAAGCTTGCTCATAGGGAGTGGAGTACCCCGTCCAGGTCCATTGATGCCCGCCGGGCTGGCCCTGACGGCTCGTTAGGCTGCCCTCCGAGCCTGACGGGTTACAAGCTGAAAGGCGGGGATTCGCTATCCGGGATTGGAGCGCAGAAGCTTTTATGCATCCGGCCGTTTGCCGGACTCGTCTTCTTTGCTGGTCTGTTCCTTGCGCGGCTGCGCCTTCTTGCGCACATTGATCGCTGACGCATCAAGCGTCGTGGCGATGTGCGAGGCATAGTACTTCTCGATCATCTCGACGCTCGTGCGGCAGTTTTTGGCGATTTGGTATATGTCGGCACCTTCGAGTAGCCGGAAACAGATATACGTGTGACGCAGGCTGTAGGCCGTCCGCCTGCTGCCTTCGCGGTCAAATTTCAGGTCATTCTCTTCGAGAATCGCGTTGAACTGCTTCTTGTGATTGGCGGGGAAAACGAGGTCGGTCGGCTCCGGTTTCCGCCAGCGGCGCTTCTCCGATTGGGCCGGATCGTCCGCGCCGTCATCGTCGGTCTGCTCATCCGGCGGAAGGCGCAGCCTGTCGCACAGCCGCTCGAACGGCCGCACGGCATTGGCCATGCTCTTGCAATAGCCGACGCCGCGTTTGCCCCGGACCGAAAGCAGAAGGATGGTTTCGCCGGTCGATTCGTCCTCGACGATCTCCACATCGCGAAACTCCAGGTTATTGGCTTCATCGGGGCGCAGGCCCGTATTCGCCATGAACAGGATATAGTCGTGAAGCTGCTCGCAGGCCCACTGCCTGCCATTGCCTTTGTTCAGGCGCACGCGGGCGCGCGAAGCCTCGTACAGGGTCTTGTATTCCTCCGGCGAGAACCACGCGCGGTGGGATATTTTTTCCGCCTTCTTGTAAGGCGGCGAGAAGTCGGGCAGGTGCCCCAGCCAGCCGTGCCGGATGGCGGTCTTTATGACCTGCCGGAGAGTCACGGTCTCATGATGCATGGTGCTTTTGGACGGAGCCCGGCTGCGCTGCTTCATCCAGCTAAGCAATTCGCCAAAAGCGCCAAGCTCTCTGTCCGCTATCGTCGCGGCGATAGCGGATTCCTTTTCGATCTCGGCAATCCGGTGTTCCCGGTATTTGTCGGTCTCATCGGACGTGATGGTGGATGCGATGGCATCGCCGAAAAACGGAACGATGTGCTTCTTCATGGCTTCCAGCCGGACCTCCGCTTCGCGGTCCGTGCGGTGATTGCTGCGGAAGCCATATTCCTTTTCAAACTGGCGGAACGCCTGCTTGAACGGCTTATTGATCGGCTTGTTCTTCGGGTCGAGTCTGGAAATTCGGTATTCCTGAACCATGCCTGCCGTGATTTCCGACAGTCCCTTGTCGCCGAAGAAGGGCAGGAGATGGAGATTGAGGCGGCGTTCGTGTCCTTCGATATAACCGGGATGACGCAAGCCTTCGGTAATGACCTCGTATTCCCGCAGGAACTGCTCGGCGGCCTGCTTGAATGTTTTCTCGGCCTTCAGTTCGCCACGGTTATTTTTTCCGCGAAGGTCCAGATACCAGTCTTCGGCAAAGTCCTTCGCCTGCGCCAGGCTCTCCTGCTTGGTGCTGACGCGCCGGTTCTTGCTGGCGATGTAAGCGGAGCACTGCCAGTACCGGCTTCTGCCGCGCTTATAAACATGGACTTTTCCGCCCAGGATCGTGTGGTCCGCCATTAATGCCTCAAATCGTCCAAGAGTGTGAAAATGTGTAACATGTGTGTAAGGATAAAACGGGCGTGTTGGCGACGCAAGAAAAATCATAAGTGATTGTTTTAACAGTAATATTTATGACGATTGAAGGAAATAAAAAGTAACACCTAGAGATTAGGAAACCTGTGCTCTATCCGACTGAGCTACGGGGACGTGGACCGGATCATACCATAATCGGGCGGCGGTGGAGCGCGGCTAGCGCCGCCGGTCCTCGTGCTGGAACAGATGGCCGAAGGGGATC